>Ga0187785_10000708_pt1 | contig 12086 bp, 11 predicted proteins | sample 0815_BV2_4_20_MG_FD_132466 | JGI IMG/M metagenome (GOLD analysis project Ga0187785, IMG submission 132466) | Tropical peat soil microbial communities from peatlands in Department of Meta, Colombia - 0815_BV2_4_20_MG | ecosystem: Environmental > Terrestrial > Soil > Wetlands > Peat | place...
CCCGCGCCTTCAACTCCTCGAAGCCGTAGGTGTGCTTCTCGACATAGTCCTTGTCGACGAGACCCTGGCCGATGATCGCGTTGATGAAGCCCATCGCTAAGGCGCCGTCGGTGCCGGGCCGCGGGCAGATATGCCAGTCGGCGGCCTTGGCCGTGCGCGACCGATAGCTGTCTATCACCACCACCTTGGCGCCGCGCTTCTGCGCCTCGAGCACGAACGGCCAATGATGCAGATTGGTCGAAATCGAGTTGCAGGCCCAGATCACAATATAGCGCGCATGCACGAAGCTCTCGGGATCCACGCCGCCGGTCGGACCGACCGAGAGGAGCCAAGCCGTCGATGAGCCCGATGCACAAAACGTCTTCTCGTTGACCGTCGTGCCGAGCCGGTTAAAGAACGGATCGCCGGAATTGATGCCCTGCACGAGACCCATATTGCCGAGATAGGAGTAGGGCATGATCGCCTGGCTGCCATACGTCGCGATGACCTCGCGCCAGCGCCTGCCGATCTCTGTGATCGCCTCAGCCCAGGAGATGCGCTCGAACTGCTTAAAGCCCTTGGGCCCGGTCCGGCGCATGGGATACATCAGCCGGTCAGGGTTGGCGTGGTGGTCGTGGAAGTCCTTGAGCTTCACGCAGAGCCCGCCCCGCGTCATCGGGTGCTCCTTGTTGCCCCTGACCTCGACCAGCTTCCCGTTCTCGACCTCGTAGATCATGGCGCAGGTGTCGGGGCAGTCGTGCGGACAGGCGCCGAAAAAGGTCGTGCGTTGCGGCTGATCGTTCATGGATGCGGACCCTCCCAAGCTGCTGCCGCCCTCTTTGGGGGGCTGACCTGGATCAGCCTACGAAGCGGGAGGCGACTTGTCGATTGGGTTTTCCGATCGATCAAAAGCCAGCCAATGAAACCTGCATGAAACGCACGCCAACAAACAGCCAATAGGCGATGCCAAGCAGATAGACGGCAAGTTCGGGCTTGCTCAGCCGCCGGTTGCGCCATGCGAGAATTGCCAAACCAGATACGATCGCCGTCGAAAGAAGAGTCACCGCCGCGTGATAGAGATCAGTGCGAAGCTCCGCTGCCTGGGCCAAGCTTGCGACCAAGCTGATGCCTGCTGCGTAGATGAAGAGCGTAAGCCCAAACCAATAGACGGCAAACTCAAGACTGCCGATCTCGTTCCGGCGCAGCACGACCAGCGCCGCCGCCACAGCCAAGGCCACTATTGCGAGCGGCAAGAAGCTTGTCGGCTGGCCCCATATAATGCTCGCGAGCGCCGTAGCAGCGCGGCCGAGGAAGTAGACGGTCGCCAGCCAATAGAGCGCGAGTTCCGCTCCTCCCATCACATTCCGCCGCATACGAAAGACGACGCCAATGGCGACAAGTCCGACCAGGCCGTACACGAGCGCCACCGGGCCCCAGCCCACGCCGTCCTGGCTCGTGGACACAAAAACGACCGTCGGCACGATCGAGCCCAGCAGAACCACGGCAACCAGTGCTATTGGGATCTTGCCGGAAACTTCAGACGGTAGCCCCGCGATCCAACGCACAAGGCCGGAGGACGGCTCGCGCGGCCCAGGCTCGGCTGGCCGCGCGTCTACCTTGGTTTCGCGAGCTTTACGCGGCTGGTCGCGCTTCTCTCGACGAAGCCGCTTGGCATCTTCCCTTTCTTTCGCCTCGCTTCGAGCCGCCTCGTCGTCCGCCTGCCGCGCCGCTTCGACTTGGGCGAGGATCTGCTCCAGCGACTTGATCAGACCGGCCATATCGGCGCGGAAGCGCTCATGGGTGAGGCGCGCCGCATTGCAGCGGGCGAAGGCCCGCATCGTTTCGGGAAGCTCCGTCGACCGCGGCATCCTCGCGTCGTTCACCAGCACCGGGATTACCCGTTTTTTCTGAGAGAGCGCCGACTCGATCTCGATGCGTACGAAATCTTCGGGATTGTCGAGCCGCCGCCCACCAGTTTCGTCGGTGACTGACAGCCAATTCTTGCCGATGACCGCGATCACGACGTCGCAACGCGCGACTTCGTCGTTCAGCACCTGAACGAAATCGAGTCCCGGCGCGATGTTGTCGACATCCATGAACAAGCTCTCTGACGGAAAGGCTTGCTCGAGCCGGCTATACAACGCCTGGGTGAAGCCAGCGTCGTCGTCGCGGCGATAGTTGATGAAGATGTTGCCCGCCATTCCTCGCGCTCTCGTCTGGACAACGTGGAGGCGAGCAAAATTACCTTACAAGACAGGAACCGTCACGGCCGAACCGGCGAGCGCTCATGCGTCGCGATTATAGTCGTAGATGACGCGGCCATAAGGAAGCGTCAGGTCGGCGACGAAATGATGGGCGATGATCACGTTCCTCACCGGCAGATCGGCGACCGGCGCATTGACATGCGGCACCAGATGGAGCCGCCCCGGTCCGATCCATGACCCCTTCACGCTGATCTCGGTGAGGTTAATGGCGACGAGCTGGCAGATCTCGGGCGACCCGTCGACGCCCGGAATGAGCTTCAGGTTGACTTGCGTCTTCGACAGCGCGGCCCGTGTCCGCTCGCCGTTCCCGGCCATGGCCTCGTGCTTGTACCCCATCGTGCCGACCGCCACACGCTGCCCGCCATATTCGAGCGTTCCGGTCAGCGTGTCCTTGACGAGTTCGAGCTTGGGATGAGCGTATTTCTTGGGGAAGCCCCAGATCTCTCGCCCCGCCACGATCGGCGGGTCGTCGTCGAGATACATCTGCGAGACGAAATTGACCTCCTCGCCCTTGAACCGGCACGGGATCACCAATCCCGTTTCGGTGTAACTGCCGAAGCCTGAGCTGTCAGGCATCTTGATCCATTCGTAATGGACGAAAGAGTCCTCGAGCGGCTCGAGCGGCTCCGGCAGCTGCGCGCGGATAGCCTGTGCGTCCGTCTCGTAGGTGATGACCATGTATTCGCGGTTGATGAAGCGGTAGGGACCCGCCGGGTAGCTCGGCCCTGCCAACGGCATCGACGGCAGTTTCAGCACGTCCTCTTTTCGCATGGACAGCCAGCTCCGCTACGGAATTTCGAGCAGAAGGGAGCGTGATAACTATCACGCTTGACGGCGGCATGACAGACAGAGGTCGTCAACGCTTGCAGCGAATGTCGCCGTGAACTCAGACAGGCTAGTCGGTATCATCCGCGTAGATCCGGATGTATCGCCCCTCGACCTCGACTCCGACGAATCGTTGATGGAATGAGATACAGAGGCGCTGGGCAAGTTGAACGACCGCGTCGGTGATGTCCGTTCTAATCCGCGCCATGAGGATCGACCGTCTTTTCCCCTCGAATAACGCCTCTGCTCGTTGAACCGTTGCGGCCGGAAAGCTGCGCCCTATGAGTTCGCAAAGGCGATCGATGTCGCTCTCTCCCAGAGTTCGGTTTTCGGTATTCGGCAGGTAGATAAGATGGACGGGTTGGCCGATGGCATTTTCCAGGTGACGCGCCGCGACTTCGCGTCCCTCGATAGCGAAGGGTGATTCTTCGCGGACGGTGCTCTCGACCTTTGCTGCCGTCTCATCGAACATCCGTTCGATTCCGGGTTCTGTACCACGCGCGGCGTCGACCAATTCCCGGCAAGCGTTGAGATATCCGAGTTTCCGTTCGGCGGACCATCCAGCAGGGGCGAGACCGCAATGGCGCGAAGGTTTGAGATCACATCCGCCATTTTCACTATTTTAGCCTCTCTCGATTTGAGCGGCATGGCGGCAATGCGCGCCCGACGTCGTTCGTCTTTGGGCAACGACATGTCATCGGAATTCTCATGAACAATCTGGGCGACGTGCTCGCCAAAGTTCGCGACAATGTCTTCATACGTCGTAGACGTATCCTCGACCACATCGTGAAGGAGAGCGGCCAATACCATGTCCATATCGGTGCCATCGGTCGCCTGCACCACGAGATCAAGAACTTCGATCAGATGATTTAGATAAGGCTCTTGAGCTGCCCCCTTGCGCCGCTGGTTGCGATGCGCCTCGGCGGCGAAAAGCAAGGCCTTCGTCAGGCGACGAAGATCAGCGTCCAAAGCTAAACCTCCAGCTCTATGGCGCAGGGAAATTTCCGGCCTTAAAGACTCATGTGCGGCACCTGCCGAGGGACAATCAGGTCCGCCTCGGTATCTGCGAGTACCTGGTCCGGCGTGACATTGGGTGCCGTCTCGATCAACGTTGCGCGCCCATTGGGGAAAGCAATCACCGCGAGTTCAGTGACAACCAGATCGACCGGTCGTGAGGAGGTCAAAGGTAGTGAGCATTCCTTGACGACTTTCGGCTTGCCTTTGGCGGTGTGTTGCATTGCGACGACGACTCGCTTCGCTCCTGTTACAAGATCCATAGCGCCACCCATTCCGGGAACCATCTTTCCCGGGATCATCCAATTGGCGAGATGTCCCTGCGCGTCGACCTGAAGACCGCCGAGCACGGTCATGTCGAGGTGGCCTCCACGAATCAGGCCGAAAGATATAGCGCTATCGAAGGTGCTTGCACCCGGCAGGGCACTCACGGGCTTTCCAGCGGCGTCGGTGAGCGTCGGATGCGCCATGCCCTCTTCGGGAATTGGGCCGGTGCCGATCAGTCCATTTTCGGATTGGAAGAATACGCTTACCCCCTCCGGTACAAAGTTCGCCACAAGCGTGGGGATGCCAATACCGAGATTGACGAGCATGCCTGAGTGCAGCTCTTTGGCGATACGCTTTGCGATGATGGTTTGCGCGTCCATGGCTCTATTCGTTGGCAACGAGATAGTCGACGACTGGAGCTGGCGTCACGACGTGATCGGGAGCAATGACGCCCATTGGCACAATATGCTCAGCGGTCACGATGACCTTCTCGGCCGCCATCGCTATCACTGGGTTGAAGTTCCGAGCGGTCAGGGCGTAGGCGAGATTGCCGGAGTAGTCGGCCAGGAATGCGTGCACGAGCGCGAAGTCGGCACGCAACGCGGTCTCGAGGAGGTAGCCCTTTCCATCCACCTCGATCCTGCGTTTGCCCTCCTCGACCACGGTGCCCACACCGGTCGGCGTAAGGATCCCGCCAAGCCCGAAACCGCCAGCCCGGATGCGCTCGATAAGCGTGCCCTGCGGCACGAGATCAACCGCCATCTTACCTGCAATCATCTGCTGTTGAGTCTCGGGGTTGAGGCCGATGTGACTGGCTATCGTCCTGCTGATCAGCCCCGCGCTCACCAGCTTGCCAATTCCTCGGCCTGGCATCGCCGTGTCGTTGGCGATGACGGTTAGATTACGCTTACCCCGACGCACGAGTTCGTCGATCAGCCGCTCGGGCGTACCCACGGCCATGAATCCGCCGATCATGAGGCTCGCGCCATCGGGGATCATGTCGACCGCGTCTTCAAGCGATACCGTTTTCATGGTCCGGCTTCCGCTGAAGGTGCAACTCGAAACCCAAAATACTAGCTTACTTTCCGAAGCTAAAGGACCACAAATATTGGACGTGATCTACGCGACGGTCTCGCTTGGGCCACCCGACGGAAGCTTCAGCAACGAAATCGCTCTAGTGCGCGGTCCAGCCGCCGTCGATGGGAAGAATGGCGCCCGTGATCGATTTGGCGTCGTCGTTACAGAGATAGTTCACGAGGGCCGCGACCTCGGGCACGGTGATAAAGCGCTTGGTGGGCTGCGCGGCAAGCAGCACGTCGCGGACGACCTCTTTCTCGGAGATGCCGCGCGCCTTGGCCTGCTCGGGGATCTGGTGCTCGACCAAAGGCGTGAGTACGTAGCCGGGGCACACGGCATTGACGGTGATACCGTGCTCGGCGACCTCGAGCGCGACCGTCTTGGTCAAGCCGGCGAGGCCGTGCTTGGCGGCGACATAGGCCGATTTGAACGGCGAAGCGACCAACGCATGCGCCGAGGCGATGTTGACGATGCGTCCCCACTTTTCTTGCTTCATGGCCGGCACGGCGAGGCGGGTCGTGTGGAAGGCGGCGGTGAGGCTAATAGCGATGATCGCGTCCCATTTGTCGGTGGGAAAGTCCTCTATCGGATCGACATGCTGGATGCCGGCATTGTTGACGAGGATATCGACGCGGCCGAACTCTTTCTTGGCAAGAACCATCATGGCTTCGATTTCGGCAGGCTTGCTCATATCCGCGGCGCTATAGATGACGCCGACATTCTTGTCGCGGGCGAGCTTGGCCCGTGTCTCTTCGATTGTCTTCAGGTCGCCGAACCCATTGAGCACGATATTGGCGCCCGACTTGGCCAGGCTTTCGGCAATGCCGAGCCCGATGCCGCTCGTCGATCCGGTGATGACTGCGGTTTTGCCCGTAAGCATAGGACGCCTCCTAGCGATAACGAATTGTCTAGACCTACCCCCTGACGGGGCCGTGACAAAGCGATTTACCGCCGCACTGCGATTTATGCCTGCGCAAGCAATTAACCGCACGTCATGAGGGCGTCATGGCTTGTCCGCCATTCTAGCGGTTCCAGGCCTTGCGACGTCATCGCCCGTCATGGACCAAACGCTTAGCCGCACCCATCCAGGCCAGTCCTTCAGCGGCTGGCGGCCCGAGCGTTGCGAGCGCATCGCGCTCGTGCTGCAAGGAGGCGGCGCTCTCGGCGCCTATCAGGCCGGCGTCTATCAAGCGCTACATGAGGCCGATATCGAGCCCGACTGGGTATCCGGCGTGTCGATCGGCGCCATCAACTCGGCTATCATCGCCGGCAACTCACGGCGCTTCCGCCTGCAACGGCTGCGCACCTTCTGGGAGCGCATCACCGAGCGCAAGGTGTGGAGCTATACGCCCGACGGCGACGTCTACCGCCTGGCGCGGAACGCCACCAGCTCCTGGCTCACCATGCTGTATGGCCAACCCGGCTTCTTCGCGCCGCGCACGCCGAGCCCATGGCTGAGCCCGGCCGGCGCCAAGACCGCGACCAGCTACTACGACAGCGCCCCCTTGCGCGAGACGCTCGAGGAACTCGTCGATTTCGACTTGATCAACGAGCGCACCATGCGCTTCTCGGTGGGCGCGACCAACGTGCTCTCCGGGAATTTCATCTATTTCGACAATCATGACGAGGAGATCGGACCCGAGCACGTGATGGCGAGCGGCGCCCTCCCCCCTGCCCTCCCCATGATCAAGATCGGCACCGATCATTTCTGGGACGGCGGCATCGTCTCCAACACCCCGCTCCAGCATCTGCTCGACCACGAGGGCAGCACTAACACGCTCATTTTCCAGGTCGATCTGTTCAGCGCGCGCGGCGTGCTGCCGCGCGACATCCAGGATGTGATGGCGAGGCACAAGGACATCATGTACTCGTCGCGCACGCGCTACACGACCGACCTTTACCGGCGTCTACACAAATGGAAGACGCGGCTCTTGGCGGCTTTACAGAAGGTCCCGGCCGAGCTGCTTTCGGACGAGGAGCGCGGCGTCTACAATTATCTCGCGAAGCTGCCCCAGATCACCATCCTCCAGCTGATCTATCAGCAGAAGGCCTATGAAGGGCATGCCAAGGACTACGAGTTCTCCGGCACCTCGATGCGCGAGCATTGGCAAAGCGGCTATGAGGACACCAAGCGCACTCTGAAGAACCGCGAATGGTTGAAGATGCCGGAGGACGGCATCGGCATCGTCGTGCACGACGTGCATCGCGAGCACGATCGGTAGGACCGGCACTTGCACTTGTGGCGCGATGGATCGAGACGCGGCTCAGCGGTTGGGCAACCGCGGGGTCGCACCGCCGCTCGATCATTTGTCTCTTTAGAGGTACTCCTGCGACAAAAACCCTGTTGGGCAGTTAGGTGTCGGTTTGCAGTCTTCATAGGGGGAATAGATGACACGTGCCGAACTCCTCGAAGGGGCATCACAGCGGCTATTGGAGGCCGTCTTGTTGCTGACTGTCGCTGGCGAAGACCGCCTCTCATCCGACATCGAGCGGCTGGCGGGGTGGATAGACTTTATTGCCTCCCACCCTTCGAGCCAAAGATGCCCTGACGATGTCCGGGGCGAGGGCGACCTACCGGTTCGGCCAAGAGCGATCCCCTTGGGGCTCCTGCCTTGACTTGCGGGAACTGGTGCGGACGGAGGGAGTCGAACCCTCACGGCCTTGCGGCCTCAGGATTTTAAGTCCTGTGTGTCTACCAGTTCCACCACGTCCGCAGGCTCCCAGCCTAACCAAGGACGTGTAGCATCCCCTTAAGCTGGGAGGAGCGTCTTGTCGGGCTCTCCTCCTTTGCCCTCTTCGCCGGCCTCTCCCTCCTTTGGCGCCTCTTCTTCTACCGCCGCAACCCTTTCGGCGAGCCTCTGGGACGCTACCGGGGCAGCTTCCGCCTCCGCCGCCTCGCGCCGTTCGGGCTCGACCGGAGGAGCCGTTTCGGGAGCCCGTATTGCATCGGGTCGGCCTTCGAGGCTTGCCCTGAGCAGCAGAAAAAGCGCCAGTCCGTTCAGCACGTGCCAAGCGAAATGGGTGCCGATCTTGCGGCCTTCAATAACGACCTTGTCGCACAGCGCCATGTCGAGGGTCCTGAGGGTAACGGAGACGGCGAGAATCGCAGCCGCCCATAACAGATAAGGCGCCGCGCGATGGCGCTTCTCCTCGAGCAGGAGCCCGACCACGATCAGCGCCCCGAGCGCCGGCAGATAAAATAGGCTGCCATTGAGGCAGGGCTTCACCCCTTGCACATCGGCGGTCGGAATGCCGATCCCGCCATCCCAGCATTTCACTTGCATGTCGACAGCCATCAGCGCGGTGAAGCCGATCACCAGCAGCATTGTCCAACCCACGGGCACGCCAATGAAGCGGTTCAGCGCAAAGCCGAGATAGACAAGCATGAAGACACCGATCGGCAGAACGTCGGCTAGCTCGGTTCCTTCGGTCGCGTAAAGATGGAAGGCAAGGCTGCCGAGGCCGATCAGCAGTACGAGACCAATCAAAAGATAATGATCTGCGCTTCGTTCCGCGCGTGGGCGAAGCACGAGAAGCGACAGCCCACCGAGCGCAGCAAGTAGAAAGGCGCCATTGCTTGCGGCATTGACGGGCTCCGCAAGCAGCGCCGCGCTCGATCCTCGCTCGCAATAGAGGAAGACATGCTCGCCCAACGCCATGGCCGCTCTCCTTTCCTTCTCAACCGAGGAAAGAGGCCCCGTCCCCTCTCCGTCCAGCGCCAGCAGCACACGACGCTCATCCTTGTCGGCGATGCTGCAGGATTAACACCGAACCCTGACCCGAGTTTGGCATGACGGCAAGATAAAGACGCCACGCGAGCGGTGCCTAGAGGGAGGAAGAGTAGAACCTTGGCGAAACACGGGGGCCGCGCGCCCCACGGCTATTCAGGCGGCGAGTTCTTGTCGTCCGGGGCCCCTTCGTCGGGAACAGTATCTTCTTCCGAAGGTTCCTCATCGTCGACCGCGGGAAGACCGAGCGCCGTCCGGCAGGCGTCCTCAAAGCCCTCATTAGTATTCATGAGGTCGTCGAGCGTGGGGTAGGCCGCCGCGTCGGCATCGCTGATGTCGTCCTTGTGCATCTTGGTCAGCATGTCGACGTCCTTCTGGGTCGCCTTGTTCTCGTCGAGCTTGCCGGCGACGCATTCGCAGAAGGCCTTGGGCGTAACCTTGCCATCCTCAAAGCCCGGCTCCTGGGTGACATTCTCATCGGCAGAGCAGGCGGCGACGAAATCGCTGGTATTGGCCTTGGCCGCGGCATCAGCGGCGTTTGTGTTGATTGCGCTCGCGCCCGCAAGCAGAAGAGCGAAGGCGCCTGGCGCGACGACGCGCGTGAGCCGATTATGCATGAACGTCCCTCCGCCGCTCTTACGACTTGGACTTACGACCTGGCGTCAGCGGCCCACGCCAAGCCTAAGAAATGACTCCATGATTTAGGCAACAGTTGGGGTGCCCTCTCACACCACCCCACCATAGGGAGCCATAGCTACGTTACGAAGGCAATGCGACGTGAAAGCAGGCTGCGGGGTGCGCCAGGTCCGGTGCAAGCAAATGAAAGAAAGTATTGTTTTTCAGCGGCTTGACTGAAAACCCTTAGGTTTTCACCTTCGGCAGATCAAGCTTGATGTGAAGCTCTTTCAGCTGGTTGGGCGTGACCTCTGACGGCGCTCCCATGAGCAGATCCTCAGCCTGCTGATTCATCGGGAACATGACCACCTGTCGGAGATTCTCCTCTCCGCACAGCAGCATCACGATGCGGTCGATGCCGGGCGCAATACCCCCGTGCGGCGGCGCGCCGTACTGCAGCGCGCGCAGCATGCCGCCGAAGCGCTTCTCAAGCTGATCACGCGGATAGCCGGCGATGGCGAAGGCCTTCTCCATGATCTCGGGCTTGTGGTTCCTGATCGCGCCTGACGACAGCTCGACCCCGTTGCAGACCACATCATATTGATAGGCAAGGATATCGAGCGGATCCTTGCTCTCGAGAGCCTCGAGGCCGCCTTGCGGCATTGAGAAGGGATTGTGCGAGAAGTCGATCCGACCCTCCTCCTCGTTCCACTCATACATCGGGAAATCGACGATCCAGCAGAACTCGAAACGGTCTTTGGCGGTTAGCCCCAACTCGTTCCCGATCCTGACCCGTGCTTGTCCGGCGAAAGGCGCCATCTCGCCGGGCAGCCCCGCCGCGAAGAACACGGCGTCGCCGTCCTTCAGGCCGAGCTGTTTCCGGATCGCCTCAGTCCGCTCTGGTCCGATATTCTTGGCTATCGGGCCCGCCCCTTCACCGTCACGAAAGAAGATGTAGCCAAGTCCGGGCTGACCCTCGGCTTGCGCCCAGGCATTCATGCGGTCGCAGAAGGCGCGGCTGCCGCCACCCTTCGCCGGGATCGCCCACACGCGGCAGTTCTGATCCATGTCGAGCATGCCGGCGAACACTTTGAAGCCCGAGCCCCTGAAAGACTCGGTCACGTCCTGCATCTCGATTGGGTTCCGCAGGTCCGGCTTGTCGGTGCCGTATTTGCGTATCGCTTCGGCATAGGGGATGCGCGGGAATTTCTGCGTAACGGATTGGCCGCCCCCGAACTCCTCGAACAATCCACGCAGGATCGGCTCGACCGTGTTGAACACGTCGTCCTGCGTGACGAAACTCATCTCGAGATCGAGCTGATAGAACTCTCCCGGCGAGCGGTCGGCTCGGGCATCCTCGTCGCGGAAACAGGGTGCAATCTGAAAATAGCGATCGAACCCCGCGATCATGATGAGCTGCTTGAACTGCTGCGGCGCCTGCGGCAGCGCGTAGAACTTCCCCGGATGCACGCGCGAGGGCACGAGATAATCGCGCGCTCCCTCGGGGCTCGAGGCGGTGAGGATCGGCGTCTGGAACTCGAAGAAACCGGCGTCGCGCATGCGCTTTCTGAGCGACCAGATGATGTCCTGTCGCTTCATGATGTTGGCGTGCAGGCTGTCACGCCGAAGATCGAGGAAGCGATATTTGAGCCGCGTCTCCTCCGGATAGTCCGGCTCGCCGAACACGGGGAGCGGCAGCTCTTTCGCCTCCGACAGGACCTCGATCTCCTTGGCCCTGACTTCGACCTCACCCGTCGGCAGGTTGGGGTTGATCGTCTCCTTCGAGCGCGCGACCACCTCGCCGTCGAAGCGAACCACCCACTCCGGCTTCAGCGTCTCGGCAAGCGCGAAGGCCGGCGATTTCGGGTCGGCGACCACTTGGGTGATGCCGTAATGGTCGCGCACATCGATAAAGAGAAGTCCGCCGTGATCGCGCAGGCGATGCACCCAGCCCGAGAGGCGCACGCTTCCGCCGACGTCCGAAAGGCGAAGCTCGCCGCAAGTATGGGTGCGATAGTCGTGCATGGCTGGGATTGGCGCCCGGGCGGGGCAAGATTTCGCGAACGCGCGGAACAGCGCATGGGAACCTGCGCTTGTCAAGGCAGGCTAGGTCACCCGCTCGCGGGAACGATGACCGGTGCCCTCCGTTTTCTCTTCAACGGAAACGACAGAATGGATGGCAATGCCATGACCAAGTTAAGCATAGGCGCCTTGGCCGCGCTGTTGATGCTGGCGGCAACGGTCTCGCAGGGGAACCTCCTTGCTGCGTCTGCAGGAACACCGGAGAAAACAACCCCGCAAGGGGATGACGCTTCCG
>Ga0187785_10000709_pt1 | contig 12075 bp, 8 predicted proteins | sample 0815_BV2_4_20_MG_FD_132466 | JGI IMG/M metagenome (GOLD analysis project Ga0187785, IMG submission 132466) | Tropical peat soil microbial communities from peatlands in Department of Meta, Colombia - 0815_BV2_4_20_MG | ecosystem: Environmental > Terrestrial > Soil > Wetlands > Peat | place...
CTTGCCTTCTGAAATCTGATATAATTTTAATAAAATCCTCGCAGGGAACGACGATGTCTACTTTGGCCCGCATATTGGAGCGAATCGACAAAAAGAAAGAGGATTATGAGCACTATAATTTCTCAGAAAGGGAAAATTCTGCCTTAAAGACGTTCTTCGATCTTGCGCAGGAATTCGACTCGCTCGACGATTTTTGCCTACTGGCGGTTGCGATCCCAAAAAGCTTTTATTCACTCGATGCCAGGCTTTACATTATCAGCCCGAAGACCGGCAGCCTGTCGCTGGTCGCCACCACGCTTGAAGACGGCACGCCGCTGCAAACCCCGGCCCCGCCTTACATAGAGATGAGGGAGAACCCTTACATCACAGGCGACTATGTCCTTGTGCTGAGCATTCACGGCAAGCGGCCTCATATAGACCAGCTGCCTTTCAAGGCCAGCGGTACGGCAATGGGAGTGATAGAGATATTCCCGTTCAAGGGGCATTCGGTCAGCGAGGAATTCTTTTTTGAGAAATACTCCAACCGCATCGGATTCAACCTGCACAACCGTTTCATAGCTCAGAAGAACATCGAGCATCTCCGTTTCATCAGGTCGCTCGTCGCCGACATAGAGCACAATATCATCGTCCCGAACATAATCTACAGGCTTTACCTGCGGAACCTGAACAACAAGATCAACAAGAGCGCCGCCATTGAACAGATGCTCAGAGATTGCATAAAAGAAGGCTCGTGCAATGTCCAGATGCTGACCAAGATTCTGGCTGAGATGAGCGACAATAACAGGAGTTTTCAGGGTGAATACGACAACATAGAGAAACATTACAGAAATATGAGTCTCTTCCTGGAGACGCTTCTCAGGCGAAGCCATTTCGACCTGGGGAGGCTGACGCTTCGGTCTAAGCCGTGCAATATCAACAAGGAGATCGTGAGGCCGCAGCTGGAAAGATATCTCGATCGTTTTCATGAAATGGGCATAATGATCGATGACCGCATCAGCGGCATACCGGATGAAGATGTCATCAGCGTGGTTGACGTCGGCCTGATGTCGCAGGTCTACGCCAACCTTTTTTCGAATGCCCTGAAATATACGCAGGAGGTTTTTGCCGACAACGGAGAACTGGAGAAGCACATGTCGTACGGTAGACAGCTTATTCCTGATTATTTCGGAAAAGGCATGGACGGCATAAAATACAACGTATATACAACCGGCCCGCACATACCTGCCGAAGAACGGGACAGGCTTTACGAAGACGAATACCGCGGCTCGAACACGGAACTGAAGCCGGGGTCGGGCCATGGGCTTTCGTTCATCAAGAATGTCATAGAGATCCACGAGGGAGTGGTCGGATACGAGGCAACACACAACGGAAACAACTTCTATTTCATACTGCCCAAAACCTCGAAGTAAAATGGCGTAGCATGCTTGAAGCGTTATCGCGGTAAGATTTTTAGGTAGAGATATCGAGGCGTGACTCTGTGAAATATATTATTGCAACCTCTGACCCTTAGAAGCCTAATTTGAAATTACGACTTAGGAATTCGAAGGAACATAGCGAAACGCGCAATCTCAGTTTCAGGCACGTTTCAAAGGATTAACGGAATGACGATGACTCCGATAGGGACCATTTACTCTCCTCACAAGACAAAAGACGGATGCCCGATTCAGCCGATATTTGCCTCTGATGCCGGGGGGAGGGTTGAAGTTTTTCAGGAATATGCAGCAGGTCTTGAGGACATTGAAATGTTTTCTCACATCTATCTGATATATCAATTCGATCGCGCCGGAGCCGTGAAATTGGTGAGACCTACCTTTCTGGATGACAATCCGCATGGCATCTACGCCTCGCGACTTCCCTGCCGACCGAATGGGATAGGCCTGTCTATCGTGCAGCTTCAGCGACGGGAAGGCAATATCCTGTTTGTGCGCGGGATCGATATTCTTGACGGGACCCCTTTGCTGGATATCAAGCCATACATCCCTAAGTTTGACGTCATTGCCTCCGCTTCCAACGGCTGGGTGGGCGAAAAGCAATGGCGGCCGAAACCCAGAGATCGGGAATGACCGGACGCCGACAGCTTCTTCATTATTCGTGCCAAAATCGAATCTTATTCTTCTCACCAACGGCAAGCTCGCGTTAACTTTGCGGAAAAAGAGCGGCCTTCGGGAAACGAAGGCCGCTGCAAATTCTTAAATTATTTCCGCTGTTTCTACACAGATGGAGGCGTGGTTGTTGCCTGAGACGGTTCAAATGGATTTAGGTCGCCTTTCGCAATCAGCGCCTTTCTGCGCTCTACTTCCAATTCAAGCAGTTCTGCTTCGATACCAAGTTTACGCGATTCAATCTTCGCCTTCTCTATAGCAATCAGCAGCAGGGCCTCCCGTTCCGGCTCGCACGAACAACAATGAGCAAGCTCTGCATCGTAAACTGCTCCATCGGTTGGCAATGTGAAAGGCCTCGGTTTGTCAGTAATGTCGTCGACCTTGGGCAGCAACGTAAGCATCTTTTTAATTTCTGCAGCAATCGAACCGGGAAGCCATCCCAGATCATTGATCGAATGCCAAAGCGGCGGAACACCAGGTGCAATAATACGGTACGAAATATCGTAAACGACCGTGCTCATTATATATGCGTCCATTACTTGTCTCACAAAATATGTTACCGCTCTGCAATTATTATCATTGCGGATTTCTCTTGCAGTTACATCGAGTGATTCTTTGTCCTCGTAGGTACTGATAACAAGCGACCTTTCTGCGCGAGTTAGTAAGGAAGCCTGAGAGACAGACTTGAAGAAGCTACTCGATACTTGCCCCACTTGAACTAAGTTGTGATCGGTTACACTGCTTTGGCTTGAATCGGAGCTGCTTCCTCCAAAGCCAAATAGTCCACCGAAGAAACCTCCACCGCTTGAACTGGAACTTCCTGATTTAGAATTCGAGAGAGTTTCACTCAAGGCATCAAGCGTGTTCGTCACTCTCGCTTCGTGAACAGTCGAAAGAAACTGAGTAAAGGTGGTCTGAACAGAAAAGCGCTGCTGTTCACTTGTGATTTTTCGATAACGATCACTGTGAAATAGTTTGACCTTCTCTCCGGGAAGAAGTGTGACCGTATAAAGCAATGGTCCCTGCTGCTTTCCTATCAGGCATAATTTATGTTGATATGTAATTCGAAATTCTATGTATTCGCGAAGGACTGATGCATGAGTAAATTCTTCTTTCTTATCTGATTTTCCAAGCGGAAATCGTATGAACCTATCCTCGTACCACATCAAACAATCTTCCTTAACAAGCCATGGAGGGTCACAAGGGCTAACGCAACATTCTTCGCATTCAGGCACTGTTGCACACTCGACTATAGGATCTAAAATGCGCGCCCATGATTGCCATGGTTCTTGCCCGTTCGGTGTCTCCGACCAAGCCATAGCGTTAATTCCACATTGAGGGATGCTGTCGCAATCAAAGTAGTCGCCAAATCCAATCCGGAAACCGGGTGATGGCCCGGCAGCCGACCAAGATCCATTATCGGTTTCAAAGGTCTTCCACACGTTCTCATTGTGAGCTATTGTATGTCGAAGGATTAAATATTTGCCCAGCTTTTGGTCATAAACCATGCTTCCCCCCAGAATATCACCATCTTTGTTGCAGGAGAGACAAGGGAACATATGTGCATCGTTCGCTCGTTCGGGATTTACATTTACGGGGGCGCTCCAGGTTGTTCCGTGGTCGCTACTGGATGTATACATCGGCAGCCTCTTGGCGCTGTCAATATAGAGAACATGGAGTGTGCCCGAACCATCAATAGCGACATTAGTGCCGGGACAGGTCAGTGAATCTCCCTGATAGGAGAGCGGACCGTCTATTGCGCTAAAAGCTGAGTTTCCCGGAACGATGATGTTCGGTCCGCTCCAGCTATTTCCCTGATCAGAGCTTATGTAAATTTTGAGATTGCTATCTAGAGCGCCATATATTATGTAAAAGTATTGTTGATCATAGCTGACAAGGGGTCCGGTTCCGAGACCACTGTCTGTGAAATCGTGTACGGTCCAATTTGCGCCACCGTCTAATGTATAAGCGCATGCTTCCTTGTTGATACGGTCAAATCCGCATAATGCGATTTGGCCTCGCGCTGCAACGGCCGTTTTGTCTCCAAACCCGAAAGGAGCCGGTGCGCTCCAGGTTAATCCTCCGTCCTTGCTTATAACGCAGCACGGATTGAAGCCTCCTTGCATAGTTACGTAATAGCAGTTGCCTGAATCATCGAAAGCGATTCCGGCTCCTTCATCGGTATCTGTGAGGGCTGTTATTGTTTTCCATGTATTGCCTTCGTCCATGGAGACATATGCACTATTGGTAAATTGCTTGCCGTTGAACGTGACTGCGCCTGCAACAATGTTTTTTGGGTTTTTGGGATTAATGGCAATCGCCGTTTCATCGCTTCGGTCTAAACCGGGGGCGCTAACTTGAATTGCTTGCGAAGGGGCAAGGGTGTCGGCAGCCCCGGCACTTTTTTCAGCTTTAGACGGCGATTTTACCTCCTTGGTGCCATAGCCAGGCCGTTTTTTTGCCTCACGAATCTGCAGTGCGGTGTTGTGGATTTTGGCACCTTCAGCTAGTCTTTTTTCGATCTCTTGGTCGGTTAAAGTCTGATCTGAATCTTTGTTTTTGAATATGACTTTTGGTTTCATTTTTACTCCTTCGGCGATTTTGTTTGTACTTAGTCGGTTTTTCTTTTTCGTAGACTGTCCGTTCATAATGTTCCGTGTTTTATCTCATTAAATTTGAATGTAACAATACCTTTGAATTGTGTCTATTGTGGAAATTACGTATTATTGAATGCGAATATCTTTAGCGAGCTATCAATTCTTTGACGAGATAAAAAATGCTTTTGCGCTGGCATCAAAGCATTACCAGAAAACTAGAAGAGGGGAAAAGCAAAAAGGGGGGGCACAGTGTAACTTGATTTCTCTACTATGGGCCGTTTTAATCCAGCTCTTTGCGAGCCAGGTCATCGAGTGCTTGTTCGAGCTTTGTAGATTCCTCCACTATTATGCGGACATACTGCCACTCGCTGGAAGCCGGATTGAGCGTCCGCTCGAGCTTCTTTGCGAAGCCTCCTATGGTCACAAGCGGGTTCCTGATTTCATGCGCCACGGCCTGCATAGCCCTCTTCGCGGCGTCGCTATGCGGGTCCAGACCGGCAAAGGTCGGCAGTGCAAATCGCGAATCCGCCTCGCTGATCTGAATCATTTTGTCTGACAGCACACTCAAAGCCCTGTTGGCCTTTTCGACAAGATCGAGTATATCACTCTGCCTGTTCGTCTCTACTTTGAGGCTCTCGGCTATCTCCTGCACCTCGTCGAAACATGACACCAGTATATCAGCCACGACATCGTTATCGAGATGGTAAATGCGTTCGGCCATGCTGGAGGAATATTCCCATTCTTTCGTTTTTTCGCATATCAGCTCCGCGAATTCCCTCGCCATATCACAGACCAATGCAATATCGGAGATGTTCGGGGTTTTTGGCCCAACATAATAAAACCTTTGGCAATCCACTATTTCGCGCGGAAAGTTCCAAAACCTCAGGGCCGCTTCTCCAACCTGGCGATGGTCTATCCCGTAATGTACCCGCTCCCATTGTAAAAGCTGATCAAGCGGCAGCAATCGTATGAGTTCGATCCCGGGCCGGCCTTTCACAAATATGTCGTAGAAAACCAGGACACCTATTTCAAGAACCAGTCCCGCTACAAAAGCCTCATCCGGCTTGCATGTCCTGAGCCTTTGCGCAAGCGATTTTGCAAGCAGTGCACGGTAAAGGGACGATTTCCAGAACATCTCGTAATCCAGAGGCCCCACGCGCTGCATCGGGAAAGTGTCTTTCAGCGACAGGGAAAGGGCCATGACGCGCAGCCGGTTGAACCCGACCATATGGATCGCCTGCTCTATAGTTGTTATGGGTCCGCCCGTGCGGAAGAATGCGCTGTTTGCTAGCCTGAGAAGGCGTATCGGCAGGGAAACATCCTTCCCTATAACGCTGGAAAGATCTTCTACTGAAATGTTCTCATCGGAAGCCAGTCTGACAAGACGCATTGCCACCGGCGACAAGGTTGGAAGCGAATATCCCTCGGCTATTCTGTCGAGCATCCTGGACGGATCTTCCATAAGTGAAAGTTACCAGGAAATGAGAAATCTGTCAATCGGTCCGTTTAATAACAGCGTAATAGAAGAGAAACAAAATGCCGGCGGTAAGCGCTGAATCGGCGACATTGAATGCAGGCCAATGATATGTTCCCAAATGGAAGTCCAGAAAATCCACAACGTATCCGCGCATTAACCGGTCGAGCAGATTGCCCGCAGCGCCGCCCAGCAGGAGCGAGTAAGATAACCTGTTGGCTGTGTCCTTAACGATCATTACTGACAGGGCTATCACGGCCGCAGATGAAACTAGGATAAAAAAAGTGCTGCCGAGCGATTTGAATAATCCGAAAGCGGAGCCGATATTTTCTGCATATACAATTCTGAAAAAGGAGGTAACTGTTATAGCATCATAAGGGCCGATATGCGTTTCGACATAATATTTGGTAAGCTGATCGAGCGCAAGCAGAATAAGGGCTGCTGCAAAAAAAGGTACCGGCGACTTTCTCATTTAAGCGCCGCGTGACACCTTTCGCAAACACCCGGATGGTCGCTGAAAGAGCCAACAAAGGTGCTGCGGTTCCAGCAGCGTTCACATTTTTCGCCGGGCGCCCTGCCGACGCAGATCGAAAGGCCTTCGATCTCTGCGCCTTCATAGGCATCGGGCACAGGCCCCTCTGCCTTTTGGATGACCACTTTTGACACTATGAACAGCGCAGGCAGAAAGGCCCGCTGCTCGTCGAGCAGGGCGTAATCCGCCTCCGGCAGATACAGAGAAAGCTCCGCTTCAAGCGCGTTGCCCAGAAACTTGTCTTTTCTCTTTATCTCAAGCGCCTTGTTGGCCTCGTTCCTAATCGAGATCAGTCTTCCCCATTTCTGCTCAAGCCCTGTGTCTATCAGCCCGTCGTCAGCTTCTGGGAATCCGGCCAAAAAGATGCTGTCAGCCATTGAGTCACCAAGCATCTCGCCCGTGGTCTTCGGGACATATCTCCAGATCTCTTCCGCAGTGAAAGAAAGAACGGGCGCGATAAGACGCGTCATATTGGAGACTATCCTGTACAACACCCACTGCGCGGCGCGCCTCTCCGGCGAATCTACGCGGAAGGTGTACAGCCTGTCTTTCAGGATATCGAGATAGAACGAACTCAAATCGACTACACAGAAGTTGTAAACCGAATGGAAGACTTCATGGAAGTCAAACCTCTCGTAAGCCGATGTCACTTTCTTTATAAGGCCGTTCAGCCTGGAGATGGCCCACCTGTCTATTTCAAGCATATCGGCGCTGTAGTCCCTGCCGTCGAAATCGCTGATGTTGCCGAGCAAAAAGCGGCCGGTATTCCTGATCTTGCGGTACGCTTCTGTAAGCCTGCTGATTATCTCCTTAGACAGCTTGATGTCGTCGCGATAATCCTCGGCAGATACCCAAAGCCTGACAATCTCGGCCCCGTTTGCCTTGATAACTTCCTGCGGCGCAATAACATTGCCGAGCGATTTGGACATCTTCTTGCCCTGGCCGTCCACCGTGAAGCCGTGAGTAAGCACAGTCTCATAAGGTGCCCTATCCCTCGTTCCGACGGAAGCAAGAAGAGAGCTCTGGAACCAGCCCCTGTGCTGGTCGCTTCCTTCAAGGTACAGCGCTGCGGGCCATGACAGCCTTTCGTCTCGTTCCAGTACAGCTGCATGGCTGACCCCTGAATCGAACCAAACGTCCAGGATGTCCATCTCTTTTTTGAAAGATGAGCCGCCGCATTTGGCGCAGGTCCTGCCCTTGCCGACAAAGTCGTCGACCTCCAATTCAAACCAGATGTCAGCGCCCCTTTGCCCGGTAAGAGAGATTATGTTTTCAAATACAGCATCGTCCCTGATAAACTCTCCGCAGTCGTTGCAGGAAATCAGCATGATCGGCACACCCCATGCCCTCTGCCGAGAGATGCACCAGTCGGGTCTGCCGGCAACCATGCCATGTATCCTCTCCCTGCCCCACGACGGCACCCATGCAACCCGCTCGATCTCCTTCAGCGCCTTGTCCCTGAGGCCGCCGTTTCCCATGGATATGAACCACTGCGCAGTAGCCCTGAAGATGACAGGTTTCTTGCATCTCCAACAGTGCGGATACGAATGTCTGATCTTGTCGACCCTCAGCAGTGCGCCCTTCTCCCGCAGGAGTTCTATGATTCCCTCGTTGGCCTTGAACACAAACTGTCCTTCGAATTGAGGCACCAAACGCGTAAATTTTCCATGATCGTCAACGGGCGCATAAATATCGAGACCGTATTTCAAGCCGGCCTCATAGTCGTCCTCGCCGTGACCCGGAGCGATATGCACGATTCCGCTTCCCTCTCCAACGGTGACGAAATCGCCGAGAATGATCCTGGATTCGCGATCGATAAACGGATGCCTGGCCCTTAATCCCTCAAGATCGGTCCCGGATATTTCGGCTGCGATGTCCGCGCTGATCTCAAGCTTTTCCCTCAGACCATCAAGATTATCGCGCGCAACTATCAGGAATTCTCCGTCCTTCTCTGCCGCGACGTATGACAGGTCCGGATGCACAGCCAACGCCAGGTTGGCAGGGAGCGTCCACGGCGTGGTCGTCCAGATTACTACGGATGCCTTTCTACCCGCAAGTCCACTGAAAAATTTTCCGACATCGTCACCGACCACATCAAATTTTACGAATACAGACGGTGACTCCTTGTCATTGTACTCAACCTCAGCTTCGGCAAGGGCGGTAACACAGGAGGGGCACCAGTGCACAGGCTTTTTCCCCTTGTAGACCATGCCATTGCGAACAAACCTGAAGAATTCCTTGACAATTGTCGATTCGTAACCGAATGACATTGTAAGATACGGCTGCATCCAGTCACCGAATACACCAAGCCTGATAAATTCATCCCTCTGGATGTTCACAAACCTTTCTGCGTATTCGCGGCAGAGCTGTCTCTTCTCAGATACGCTCACGCTGTCCTTCTTCTGCCCCAGGTTCTTGTCCACCTGAAGCTCTATCGGAAGGCCGTGGCAGTCCCATCCCGGCACGTACGGCGAATAGTATCCCCTCATCGACCGGTATTTGACTATGATGTCTTTCAGTATCTTGTTCAGCGCGTGGCCGATATGGATATTTCCGTTGGCATAAGGCGGACCATCATGCAGGATATAGCGTTTGCCGCCCCTGTTCTTTTCCTGGAGACGCTCATATATTCTGTGCTCTTTCCAGTACTGCAGCATCTCCGGCTCTTTCTGCCCGAGGTTGGCCTTCATCGGAAAATCGGTTTGTGGTAAATTAAGGGTGTCTTTGTAATCCGTTGCCATAGAAGAAAAAATTAACACTAAAGGCTTTATCAAGTCAAGAAAGGCAGCCTGGAACAATGTCTAAGAAACCTTCTGAACAGCCCGGCAAATCGAGACGCCTCGGAGTGCACACATCCATTGCTGGAGGTGTCCTGCTTTCGCTGGAGCGAGCGCACGATCTCGGCAGCAATACTATGCAGATTTTCTCCCACAACCCGCGGCAGTGGGCCGTATCGGACATAGAGCCGTCAACCGCGTCTGCTTTCAGAAAATTGAAAGAGAAGCTGGATATCCGGCCTGTTTTCGTTCATACTTCTTATCTCATCAATCTGGCTGCGGCAGACTCCGGAATTCTGGAAAAATCTGTGAAGCTGATGAAACGCGAGCTTGATCTGGCCGACACGCTCGGCGCCGAGTACGTAGTTGTCCACACCGGCAGCCTGTCCGATGGCAGCGGGGAGACAGGGCGCAGGCGCGCGATCGAATCGCTTCGCAGGCTTGCCGCCGAAGGCAAGTGGAAAACGAGATTGCTTCTCGAAAACACTGCCGGTGAAAAAGGCGACATAACTTCGCGCATGGAAGACCTGGCCGAAATAATCGACAAACTGGGATCACCGCTCATCGCGGGTATCACGCTCGACACCTGCCACGCCTTCGCTGCCGGCTATGACGTGAGGAAGAGCGACGGCCTGTCGCTTCTTGTTCGGGACATAGAGAAGCATGTTGGGATCGACCGGGTTAAGCTCATACATCTGAACGACGCAAAGAAAGGCCTCGGGTCGAGGGTCGACAGGCATTGGCATATCGGAGAGGGAGAGATCGGCCTAAAAGGTCTGGAAAGGCTTGTAAATAGCCGCGCGTTCAGGAATATCCCGCTAATTTTGGAAACACCGAAGAAAACCGAAGAAGATGACCCGATGAATCTCCGGACTGTCAGGGGAATGTTTGATGACTGAACAAAAAGCCTTTATGAAAATCTGCATCATCGCGGCGGCTTTATGCATACAGTTTATCTCCGCTGCAGCCCTTGATTCCGGACAGGATGCCATAGTCGGCATCTGGAATAATGAGGAGAAAGATGCACGAATTGAAATATTCCGCTGCGATAATAAATATTGCGGCAAGGTCGTCTGGATCAGCAAGCCCGTATATTCGCCGGATGAGGATGCTGCAAGGACCGGCATGCAGCGGGCCGACGACAAAAACCCTAACCCCGAACTGAGGGGCCGCCGGATCATCGGCCTTCAGATTATGTCAGGGTTCGATTACAAAGGGAACCAGCGCTGGGCAGGCGGAAGGCTGTACGATCCAAAGACAGGCAAGACCTACAGCGGCAGGATGACCCTCACGTCAATCGATCGCCTCGAACTCAAAGGATATGTGGTCTTTTCTTTCTTCGGGCGGACGTCGGTGTGGACTAGAGTTCAACAATGATGAGTCAATCGAGCACTCGATTCCAATCGACCTTAAGTGTGCCCGCCGCTTCAACTCGCCTGCTTTACACGCCTTGTCAACAGAGTTATATTGTTATCAATAACCCCAAGCGCTTTCCGAGGAGGCAGAAATGAATGAGGTAATCCAGGCAATCAAGAAGAGGAGATCGATACGATCGTATGATTCCAGGGCGATTCCCAGGACACATCTGAATGTGATCATCGAGGCTGCTAACGAAGCGCCGTCAGCTATAAACAGCCAACCGTGGCGCTTCGTTGTGATTGAGGACGACATAGCTAAAAAGAAGCTCCTCAACGCGGCTCGTCCCAATGCCGGCAAGGTCTTTGACATGATAAAGGACAGCGACCCGGAACGTTACGAGATGATAAAAAAACGCCATGCCGAACTGCCGGACCCCATCTATTATTCTGCGCCGGCAATCGTTTTCTTGATTGGGTCCGGCCGCTATGCGGCGCATTCATGCCCCCTCGCCTGCGAAAACATGATGCTGGCTGCGCATTCCCTCGGCATCGGCAGCTGCTGGGTGGGCTTCGGCTCGATGGTGACCGACGACGCGGAAGTGAGGAAAATGCTGGAACTGAAAGATGACGAAACGATCTTCGGCCCGATACTCCTCGGTTATGCCGCGAGCCATCCGGACCGTCCTCCCAAAAAAGACCCGGTTATAAAGTGGATATGACAGAAATTTCAGGGCGGCCTTTCGCCGGTCGCCCTTTTCTTGTTCCTGCATATTTCCCCGGATAAGTTATCATAGTCAAATGGAGAATTCGCGAATACTCATAACCTGCCCCAAGGAGCTGCCGCAGTATCTGGCGCAGGAACTGGTCGCGCTGGGATTCCCTGTAATCGACAAAACGATTGCAGGCATTGAAACCGCAGGCAGTCTTGACGATACAATGCGGCTTAATCTGCATCTCCGCACTGCCCACAGGGTCCTGCTTCATCTAAAAAGCTTCACGGCTGCGGACGCCGACGATCTGTATGCGAATGCTTACGGAATCGAGTGGGAAGAACTCATCGACGAAGATGAATACCTCTCCGTCCATTCGTCCGTGGACGATCCTTCGATAACCAATCCGCTGTTTGCCAACGTCAAATGCAAGGATGCAATAGTTGATCGGATCAAGGCAAAACGTGGCCGCCGTCCCGATTCCGGATCGGGCATGACCGGCGCCGTTGTCTTTCAGTATTGGAA
>Ga0187785_10000710_pt1 | contig 12067 bp, 11 predicted proteins | sample 0815_BV2_4_20_MG_FD_132466 | JGI IMG/M metagenome (GOLD analysis project Ga0187785, IMG submission 132466) | Tropical peat soil microbial communities from peatlands in Department of Meta, Colombia - 0815_BV2_4_20_MG | ecosystem: Environmental > Terrestrial > Soil > Wetlands > Peat | place...
AACTTCGCATCGCCGCCCGCCATCTCGGCCGCCTCACCGGCCGGATCGAGGTCGAGGAGGTGCTCGGCGCCATCTTCGCCGAGTTCTGCATCGGCAAGTAACGGTGGCCTTCACCCTTCGAGACGGCGCGTGCTGCGCCTCCTCAGGGGTGAGGAGTAAGATCCTCATGGTGAGGAGCCGCCAAAGGCGGCGTCTCGAACCATGAGGCCAGGAAGTCTGATTCACGTGAAACAATGGACGTCCGCGGGCGAACCGACTACCTACGGGACATGAGTCAGGACTTCGACAAGCGCTTCGATGTTATTGTGATCGGCGGCGGCCATGCCGGCTGCGAGGCGGCGGCCGCGGCCGCGCGCATGGGCGCCCGCACCGCGCTCGTCACCCATAGCTTCGCCACGATCGGCGAGATGTCCTGCAATCCAGCCATCGGCGGGCTGGGGAAGGGTCATCTCGTGCGCGAGATCGATGCGCTCGATGGGCTCATGGGCCGGGTCGCCGACCAGGCCGGCATCCAGTTCCGCGTGCTCAACCGGAGCAAGGGGCCGGCCGTGCAGGGTCCCCGCGCCCAAGCCGACCGCAAGCTCTACCGCAAGGCCATGCAAACGGCGATCTCGGCGACACCCAGCCTCGATGTCATCGAGGCCGCGGTCGAGGATCTCATTGTCACCGACGGCATGGTTAGCGGAGTGTTAACCGCCGACGGGACTCGCCTGGCGGCCGGCGCCGTCGTGCTCACCACCGGAACCTTTCTGCGCGGGCTGATCCATATCGGCGAGCGCAAGATCCCCGCCGGACGGATCGGCGAGGCCCCTGCCCTTGGCCTTTCGACGCGGCTCTATCGGCTTGGCCTTCGCATGGGCCGGCTCAAGACCGGCACCCCACCCCGCCTCGATGGGCGCACCATCGACTGGGACGGACTCGAGATTCAACGCGGCGACGACCCGCCCCAACCCTTCTCGTTCCTCACCGAGACGATCACGACGCCGCAGATCGTCTGCCGCATCACGCATACGACGCGCGCAACGCACGCCATTATCGAGCGGAACCTCAGCCGCGCGCCGATATACTCGGGTCAGATCGAGAGCACGGGCCCGCGCTACTGCCCCTCGATCGAGGACAAGGTGGTGCGCTTCAAGGAGCGCGGCAGCCACCAGATCTTCCTCGAGCCCGAAGGCCTCGACGACGATACGGTCTATCCGAATGGCATCTCGACGTCCCTGCCCGAGGACGTGCAGCATGCCTTCCTCAAGACCATCGCGGGCCTCGAGCGGGCGCGGTTGATCCGGCCGGGATATGCCATCGAGTACGACTATGTCGACCCGCGCGAGCTTTATGCGAGCCTTGAGGCGAAGACGATCGGCCGGTTGTTCCTCGCCGGGCAAATCAACGGCACGACCGGCTATGAGGAGGCGGCGGGTCAGGGACTTATCGCCGGCATCAATGCGGCGCTCGCGGCCTCCGGCGCCGAGCGGCGGTTCGGGCTCACCCGCGCCGACGGCTATCTCGGCGTGATGATCGACGATCTCACCGCGCGAGGCGTAAGCGAGCCCTATCGCATGTTCACCTCGCGAGCCGAGTATCGCCTGACGCTTCGCGCCGACAATGCCGACCAGCGTCTTACTCCACTCGGCGAGGCGATCGGTTGTGTCGGCGCTGAGCGGAGCGTTGCCTTCGCAGCCAAGAAGAAGCAGCTCGTCCAGGCCGAGGCGCTGCTACGGAGCGTCGCGCTGACGCCAGACCAGGCAGCCAAGCATGGCCTCACGATCAATCGCGACGGGCGCAAGCGGAGCGCATTCGAGCTACTCTCTTACCCGGAGATCGACCTCGTGCGGCTGGAATCCATCTGGCCGGAACTTCGCACCATCAAGCCCCGCATTGCGGCGCAAATCACCGCAAATGCCCGCTATTCGGTTTACGTGAAGCGGCAGGAGCTCGACATTGCCGCGTTCCGCAAGGACGAGGGTGTGATCATCCCGGACGATTTCGCCTTTGCCGCCCTTCCTGGCCTCTCGACCGAGCTTCGCCAGAAGCTCGAGCGGAACCGCCCCGAGACCCTGGGCAAGGCGGCAAGGCTCGACGGGATGACCCCAGCGGCTCTCACGCTCCTGCTCGTGCATCTGAAGAAGGGCCAGGCTGCCCGAAGCGCTTAACAATGGTTAACGCGTTAACCACGATCAGTGGGCCCCAGGGTTTCGCCGAAGCCTTTAAAGTTCCACGTGAAACAATCCACAGGCTGACCCGCTACGCCGAAATCCTCGAGCAGTGGCAGACGCGGACCAACCTCGTGTCCTCCTCGACCCTCCCCGTCCTCTGGTCTCGCCATTTTGCCGATTCGGCGCAACTTTGCGGCCTTGCGCCAAAGGCGCGACTCTGGCTGGATCTCGGATCAGGGGCAGGCTTTCCCGGGCTCGTGGCTGCCATCATTCAAGCCGGGACGCCGGATTTCCACATGCATCTCGTCGAGAGCAATCGCAAGAAATGCGCGTTCCTCGCCGAGGTTGCGCGCGCGACCAAGGCCCCTGTGGACATCCACGCCATGCGTATTGAAGAGCTTGCCGAATGCGCCCAAAGCCTGAAGCCTGACGTGGTCAGCGCTCGCGCGCTTGCGCCGCTGCTGCGGCTCCTCGAGCTGGCGGCGCCGTTCTTTGGGGAAGGGACAAAGGGGCTGTTCCCGAAAGGTCGAGAGGCAGAGGCCGAAATTGCGGCCGCGCGTGAGGAGTGGGAGTTCGCCTTCCGCCTCAGCCCTAGCCTCACCGCGAGAGACTCCCACATCGTCGAGGTGACAGGTCTCCGGCCGCGCCGCACGACAAAGGCCGGCATGCGATGAGCCCCCTCGCCCCGCGTCGCGCCCGCGTGCTTGCCCTCGCCAACCAGAAAGGCGGCGTCGGCAAGACCACGACCGCCATCAATCTCGGCACCGCGCTCGCTGCCGTCGGCGAGCGCGTTCTCATCATCGATCTCGATCCACAAGGAAATGCCAGCACCGGGCTCGGGGTCGATCAGCGCCCGCTCTCGACCTTCGACGTCTTGAGCGGTTCGGCGACCATCGCCGAGGCACGCGTCGCCACTCACGTTCCCCGGCTTTCGATCGTCCCCGCCACCATCGACCTGATGGCCTTCGAACGCGAGGCGGCTGCATCGAGCGGCAAGCATTATCGCCTGCGCGACTGCCTTGCCGCGATGGGCGCGGCCGAGACTCCCGAAGAGGCCACATCCTATGTTCTCATCGACTGCCCGCCGTCGCTCAATCTTCTCACGGTGAATGCGCTCGCTGCAGCCGACGCCGTGCTCGTGCCGCTGCAATGCGAGTTCTTCGCGCTCGAGGGTCTCGCCCAGCTTCTCAGCACCGTCGAGGAGATCAGGGTTCGCCTCAACCCAAAGCTCCAGATCCACGGTGTCGTGCTCACCATGTACGACCAGCGCACGAGCCTCTCCGACCAGGTGGTCGAGGACGTGCGCCGCGTCCTCGGCGACAAGGTCTATGCGACCATCATCCCGCGCAACGTGCGGGTGGCCGAGTCGCCGTCGCACGGCAAGCCCGTGCTCCTTTATGATTATCGCTGCTCCGGCAGTCAGGCCTACATCAAGCTCGCCTCCGAAGTGATCGAGCGCGAGCGGCGGATGAGGGCGGCATGATCATTTATCGCCGCATAAACGGGAAGGAGACTGCCATGGCGGTTGGCGCGCAGAAGGCAAGACTTGGCAGAGGCCTCGCCTCGCTCATCGGCGGGCAGGTCGAGGGTGTTGCCGGCATCGATCAGCGTAACGTTCCGCTCGCTTCGTTGAAGCCGGGCCGTTTCAATCCCCGACGGAATTTTGCCGAGGCACAGCTCGAGGAGCTTGCCGGCTCGATCCGCGAGCGCGGGCTCGTGCAGCCGCTCGTGGTCAGGCCGTCGTCGGTGGACGCGGAGTCCTTCGAGATCGTCGCCGGCGAGCGGCGCTGGCGGGCCGCTCAGCTCGCCGCTTTGCACGAGGTGCCCGTGATCGTCCGCGCGCTCTCGGACCAGGAGGCGGTCGAGATTGCCATTATCGAGAACGTCCAGCGCGAGGACCTGAACGCGATCGAGGAGGGCGAGGGCTACAAGCTGCTCATGGACGGGCACGGTTACACGCAGGAGGACCTCGCCAAGGTCATCGGCAAGAGCCGAAGCCATCTCGCCAATACGCTTCGCCTGTTGAAGCTGCCCGAGGACGTGCAGGAACTGGTGCGAACCGGCGCGCTGAGCGCAGGCCACGCCAGGGCGCTGATCGGTCGCCCGGATGCCTCGGAGCTCGCGGCCCGTATCGTTAACGAAGGGTTAACGGTGCGCCAAATTGAGGCACTCGTTAAGGATGCGGTAACCAAGCCCAGGCGCGACAAGCCGCGCAAGGACGCCGACACCAAAGCCGCCGAGCTTGAACTCAGCGAGGCGCTCGGCCTTGGCGTCGAGATCAAGCGTCAGGGCAAGAGCGAGAAGGGCGAGCTCCGGATTCGATATACGAGCCTTGACCAGCTCGAGGACCTGCGCCACCGCCTGCTTCGCAAGCCCGGCCGCTAGGAGCGCAGAAACTCCTCGGCGCGGAACAGCGATTTGAACGGGATGCCCGCGGCCGAATAGAGGTCGGCAGCCCCCTCGCCCCGATCTAGGATCGAGATCACGAGCGCCACTCTCGCGCCGGCTTCGCTGACGGCCTTCACCGCGTCCATCGCCGACCCGCCTGTGGTCGTCACATCCTCGAGGATCACCACGGACTTGCCGGTGATGTCGGCGCCGTCGACGCGCTTCTTGGTGCCGTGGTCCTTGACGGCCTTGCGCACGAAGAAGCCCTGAAGGTGCCGCCCATATTCGGGGCTCTTCATCGCGACCGGCGCGATCAACGGCACGGCACCCATTTCGATGCCGCCGACGCACTCCGCGTCGACCCCTTGCAGCTCTTGCAGGATCAAATCAGAGAGCAGCGCCGCTCCGTCTGGATCGAGCATCGCGGGCTTCATGTCGAAATAGAAATCGCTCTCGCGGCCGGAGGCGAGCACGACCTTGCCGCGCCTGAAGGCGCGCTCTTTGAGCAGCATGAAGAGCTTGTTGCGGAGCTCAGGCCTGCTGTTGCGCTGGTCCATCGGGGCGACCTCGATTTGTCTCAGCATTGCATATAACGGCAGGGCGGCGCGTCAAATCTTCGACGTCAGAGCGAGCAGGAGCCGCTCGGTGAAAGCGCCTTCGAGCTCGGGTGAACGGCGCGTGCGCCTGATCGTCTCTTGGATCAAGGGAAGCAGATGCGACAGCCGCTGCACGCCAAGCCGACGGCAATGCGCGAGGAACTCAGGCTCCCGCTTGAAATGCGGTCGCGGTCTGAGCGACTTCACCGCATCGTCGGCGCTCCCGCCACTCTGCTGCGCCGCCGCGACCTTGTGCAGTTGGGTGAAGTGGCGGGCGAGCGCGATCAGCGCCGCTTGGGCTTCGGTGCCGGAGGAAGCGAGACGCTGCAGCTCGCGCAGCCCCGCGGCCGGATCGCCGCTGCTCGCGGCGTAGACGAACGTCTCGAGTGCGGTGTCAGCCGCATCGCCGACAATCGCCTCGATGTCGTCATGGGTGATCTCGGTTCCGCCTTTCGCATAGAGCGCGAGCTTGGCCACCTCGGAGCGCGACAACGCCTGGTCGGCGCCGAGCCGCGTCATAAGATAGCGCCGTGTCTCGCCGTCGATGCGAAGGCCAGCCTCGGCGAGTTCGGAGTCGATGAGCGAGGCAAGACTGCGCTCGTCGCTGTAGCAGGGCAATGCCGCCGCGGACTTGTTTCCCTCGAATAATTTGCGCAAGGCCGAATCGGGACGAAGATTGCCGGCCTCGACGATGAGCGCGTTGTCGAAAGGCGATGCGAGCAGAGCCTTAAGCCCCGGCATGTCGAGTCTCGCTCCTGCCGTGACCCGGACTACCTGGCTCGCGGCGAACATCGGCCGCGTGCGAAGCTCGACCTCGAGACGCGTGGGGTCCTCGGCGAGATCGCGATCGTCGAGACGAACGGTCTCGGCGCTGCCCTTTGCGCGGCGCGCGAACGTCGCCGCAAGTGCGCTCGCGCGCTCGGCGACCAGACCTGCATCGGGACCGTAGAGCAGCACAGCCCGGCAAGACGGCTCGGGCGACCGAAGGAAACTCGCGACGGCTGATGATTTATAAGCGACCATGAGAGCAAGCTTAACGTCGATCCTCGAGCGAGGCTCGGCGACCGGCGAGAGGATCTACGCCGTGGTGGCGAGATAGGCGGCGATTCTCGTCCTGATGCTGTCGGCGACGGTGCTCGCCGCGCGGTTCTCTGCATCGTAGCGCGCGCGCACATTGGAGAAGATCTCCTGGAAGCGATTATACGGCGCCCGCGAGACGGCCGTGCCGGTCAGCACGATCTGGCCGTTAGCGACGTTGACCAACTTGTATGTTGCATTGAGCTCGTAAACCTGACCGGTCGCGTCGCCGGTGATCTGCACGAGCTGATCGGTCACGTGCTCCTTGACGGCGATGTCGAGGCGGTAGCGCGGAAGCGGCGCGGTGCCGCCGCCGGTACTCTCGAAGATGAGCTCGTTGCGCACCCTCTGGCCGACGCGGCCCGGGATCGGGTTGATGTCGACCGCCGCCATCACCTCGGCGAGCTTGGCGCCGCCCGCGGTGGTCCCCCCGTAAAGCGGCTGAAAGCCGCAGCCGGCCAGTGCCGCGGCACCGGCGCAAAGCGCAAGCGCTATGGCAAAGCTACGCCACGACATTGACGATCCTCTGCGGCACGATCACGACCTTCTTGATTTGACGTCCCCCGATGGCGCGCACGACATTGTCGAGCTTTAGCGCCGCAGCTTCAATATCTTCCTTCGCGGCATCCCGCGCAATCGTCAATTCGTCCCGCCTCTTGCCATTCACCTGAACGGCGATGGTGATGGTATCCTCGACCAAAAGGGCCGAAATTGGCCTGGGCCAAGGCCCCTCAGCCAAGAGCCGATCATAGCCAAGGAGCGCCCAACAGTCCTCGGCAAGATGGGGCATCATCGGGGCAGAAATGCGGGTCATCAGCTCGGCCGCCTCGCGAATCGCATAGCGAAGCCCCGCCTCTGGTTCTGGACCGGCATTCTGCAAGGCAGTGGAGAGGGCGTTGGCCAGCTCGTAGATATGCGCCACCGCGGTGTTGAAGCGGAGCCGCTCGATCGCCACCGTGACGGCGGCGACGCTTCGATGCGCGGCACGACGCAGCGCTTCAGCCCCAGGACTAAATTCCTTTGGTGAAGAACCATCGCGAGGAGCACCAATGGCGGCAGCCTCGCGCACCAGCCGGTAGACCCGCTGCAAGAAGCGATGCGCCCCCTCCACGCCCGCGGCCGTCCATTCGATGTCGCGCTCCGGCGGCGTGTCCGACAGCATGAACCAGCGCGCGGTGTCGGCGCCGTAAGCCGAGATGATGCTGTCGGGATCGACGACGTTCTTCTTCGACTTGGACATTGATTCGACGGCGCCGATCGTGATCGGCTCTCCCGTCTTGACGTGCACCGCGTTGCCGTCGCGCCGGCTCACCTCGTCGGGAAACACCCATTTTCCGTGTACGTCCTTATATGTTTCGTGGGTGACCATGCCCTGGGTGAACAGCCCGGCGAACGGCTCGTCGAGCGGAGCGTGACTCGTTTTATGCATGGCGCGGGTGAAGAAGCGCGCATAGAGCAGGTGAAGGATCGCGTGCTCGACGCCGCCGATATATTGGTCGACGGGCAGCCAGTAGCCGACGGCGTTGGTGTCGGTGGGCTCGCTCGAATGCGGCGAGCAGAAGCGCGCGAAGTACCACGACGAATCGACGAACGTGTCCATCGTGTCGGTCTCGCGCGTCGCAGGCCCTCCGCATTGCGGGCAGGTGACGTGCTTCCAGGTCGGATGGCGGTCGAGCGGATTGCCCGGCTTGTCGAAGCTCACGTCGTCGGGCAGCTTCACCGGCAGGTCGCTCTCGGGCACCGCCACGATGCCGCAACGCTCGCAATGGATCATCGGGATCGGGCAGCCCCAATAACGCTGCCGCGAGATGCCCCAGTCGCGTAGTCGATATTGCGTCTTGCGCTCGCCGACCGGTTTGCCCTTCACCCGCTTCGCCGAGAGCACGTCGGCCAGCTTCTCTTTGGCTGCCGCGACGTCGAGCCCATCGAGAAATCCCGAATTGATCATCGTGCCGTCGCCGGTATAGGCCTCTTCGCCGATGTCGAATCGTGCAGGATCTTGGCCCGGCGGCAGCACCACGGGAATCACAGGCAGGTCTTGGCTCCGAGCAAATTCGAGGTCGCGCTGGTCATGCGCGGGGCAGCCGAAGATTGCTCCGGTGCCGTATTCCATCAGAATGAAATTGGCGATGTATACGGGAAGCTCGCCACCCTCGATCACGGGGTGGCGCACACGAAGGCCGGTATCGAAGCCCTTCTTTTCTTGCGTCTCGAGCTCGGCTGCGCTCGTGCCGTGATGATGGCATTCGTCAATGAACGCGTGCGCGCCGGGGTTCGTCTGCGCGACGGCTTTCGCTAACGGATGGTCCGGCGCAATGGCGATGAAGCTCGCGCCGAACAGCGTGTCGGGCCGCGTGGTGAAAACCTCGATGAGCTCGTGATCCTTCGGCGGATCGATGGTCTCGAAGCTGATAAGCAATCCCTCCGAGCGCCCGATCCAGTTGGCCTGCATCAGCCGCACTTTCTCGGGCCAGCGCTCGAGCTTCTGCAACGCATCGAGCAGGTCCTGCGCATAGTCGGTGATCTTGAACACCCACTCCGGCTGCTCGCGCTGCTCGACCAGCGCACCCGAGCGCCAGCCCCGGCCGTCGATCACCTGCTCGTTGGCGAGCACGGTGCGGTCAACCGGGTCCCAATTGACTTTTCGCGTCTTGCGGTCGACGAGGCCGGCTTTACGCATGTCTAGAAAGAGGCGCTGCTGCTGGTGGTAATAATCGAGGTCGCAGGTCGCCAGCTCTCTCGACCAGTCGAGCGACAGGCCCATCGACTTGAGCTGGCCCCGCATGGTCGTGATGTTGTCGTAAGTCCATTTGGCGGGATGGATGCCGCGCTCGATCGCCGCGTTCTCCGCCGGCAGCCCGAAGGCGTCCCAGCCCATCGGATGCAGCACGTTGTGACCTTTGGCGCGCATATAGCGGGCGACGACGTCGCCCATGGTGTAATTGCGCACGTGGCCCATATGGATGCGCCCCGAAGGGTAGGGGAACATCTCAAGAACATAGTACTTCGGGCGTGGGTCGTTCTCGGAGGCCACGAAGATCCCGCGCCTCTCCCATTCGGCCTGCCAATGCTTCTCGCGTTTCGGCGCGTCGTAACGTTCCGCCGCCATCTGCTCTCGCCCGATTATCGAACCGTGTCGCGCGGGCAATCGAACCCAAATGCCGGAAACGGTCAAGTTACGTTCGTGTCTCTCCCTTGCTAGAAGCGTCTATGGCCTCAGACCCTCGCGCCCCAGCGGAAATCAGGACGCGCCTACTTCTCGTCCGAGAGGAGATCGCTCTCGCCGCGAGCGCCGCCGGACGCGATCCCGCTTCTGTCGCTCTCGTCGCCGTGACCAAGACCGTGCCGCCCGATGTGATCGAGGAAGCGATCGGTGCCGGGCAGCGCCGGTTCGGCGAGAACCGCGTGCAGGAGGCGCGGGCAAAATGGCCGTTGCTGAAAGAGCGCCATCCAGACATCGAGCTTCATCTCATCGGGCCGCTTCAGTCGAACAAAGTGCGCGAGGCCGTCGCGCTGTTCGATGTGATCGAGACGGTCGATCGCCCCAAGCTTGCCCGCGCTCTCGCCGGGGAAATGACGCGAGCAGAGAAGCGCCCTCGCCTCTTCGTGCAGATCAACACCGGCGAGGAACCGCAAAAAGCCGGCGTGCTGCCGGCCGAGACGGACCAATTCGTCGCGTTCTGCCGGGAAGATCTCGGTCTCGCCATCGACGGACTGATGTGCATCCCGCCGTTCGATGAGGAACCGGCGATGCATTTCGCCCTTCTCGCCAAGATCGCTGAGCGGCTCCGCATCAACGAATTGAGCATGGGCATGAGCGGCGACTTCGCCTGCGCCATTCAGTTCGGCGCCACCCATGTGCGCATCGGCACCGCCATCTTCGGCGCCCGTCCCGCTGATTAGCGCATGATCGCAATCGAGGAGTCGAGGCGAAGCTCGGCGAGGAGCGCGGACAAGTCTCGACGAGAAAGTGCGATGCAGCCGGCCGTGGGCCCCAAGCCTTCGCGCGCGAGATGCACGAAGATGGCGCTGCCTTTGCCGCGCGCGCGCGGCCTGTCGTTATGGCCGAGGACGAGAACGAGGTCATAGAGGTGGTCGTCGCGCGTGAGGCGATCGGCGACGCTTCGCGGCGAGAGCTTCACCAGCCGATTATAGTTGCGGTCGGATGGATCTTCGCACCAGGCATCGTCGGCGCTGATCGCACGAACCGGTAAAGGCACGCGCGGTCGCGCGACGCGATCTGACCGGTACAGCACCAAGCGGATGGAAAAGCGCCCGAGAGGCGTCGCCCCGTCCCCCTCCCGCTTCAAGGCGCGTAAGCCTGACCGACCGAGCGCCACGCGTCTGACGCCATGCGCGAGCGCAATCCGCCCCTCGCTTGGCTTGCCGGGCGCATGACGGACAATGATCGGCCGCGGTCCCTTAACGCTCATGCTCATACGGCCTTTTTCGGCCCCCTTTCCCTTCGCGACATGCTTGTCGGCGCGCTTGGCCACGCTTACAACTCCATGCTGCCGAACTAAGCCAGAGGCCCCGGATGAGCAACGCGCGCAAGATCCTCATCATCGACGATGACGATGAGCTTCGCGAGTCCTTGAGCGAGCAGCTCACGCTGCACGAGGAATTCGAGACGGCGCTTGCCGCGACGGCCTGCGACGGACTGAAGCAGGCGCGCAGCGGCCACGTCGATCTCGTGCTGCTCGATGTCGGCCTGCCCGATCTCGATGGGCGCGAAGCCTGCAAGCTGCTCCGCCGCGGCGGCTTCAAAGGTCCGATCGTGATGCTGACGGCGCAGACCTCCGATTCGGATACGATCCTCGGACTCGAGTCCGGCGCCAATGACTATGTGACAAAGCCCTTCCGTCTCGGCGTGCTGCTCGCGCGCATCCGCGCTCAGCTCCGCCAACACGAGCAGAGCGAGGACGCAGTGTTCGCCATCGGGCCCTATACCTTCAGGCCTGCCTCCAAGCTTCTCGTCGACGGAAACGGCGGCAAGATCAGGCTCACCGAGAAGGAGACCTCGATCCTCAAATATCTCTATCGCGCCGGCGAACGCGTGGTAACGCGCGACGTGCTGCTGCACGAGGTGTGGGGCTACAACGCCGGCGTCACCACGCATACGCTCGAGACGCACATCTATCGCTTGCGCCAGAAGATCGAGAAGGATCCCTCGCAGGCCGAGCTGCTGATCACCGAGACCGGCGGCTACAAGCTGGTGCCTTAGGACTCCTCACCCTGAGGGCGGCGAAGCCGCGCTCGAAGGGTGAGTCCACACGTTTCATGCTTCGAGATGCCGCCCTCGGCGGCTCCGCAGCATGAGGATTCAATCACTCCACCACGAAATCGGCGATAACCGGCACATGGTCGGAAGTGCGCTGCCAGTCGCGCGCTTTGTCGAGCACCTTCATTGCGATCGCCGTACCGTCGAGCGCAGGCGTCGTCCAGACATGATCAAGCCGCCTGCCGCGGTTCGACGCACGCCAATCGCGGTTGCGATAGCTCCACCAGGTGAAGAGCTTCTCCTCGGCGGGAACGTGGCGGCGCATCACGTCGATGAAGTCATGCGAGGCAAGCACGCGCTCGAAGCGCTCGACTTCGTCCGGTGTGTGACTCACGACCTTGAGCAACTGCTTATGCGACCAGACATCGGTGGGCAGCGGTGCCACGTTGAGATCGCCGACAACGATCATGCGGTTCTTCCGCTTGTCCCGCATCGCGCCGAACCACGCGCCCATAGCCTCGAGGAAATCGAGCTTGTGGCGGAACTTGTCGTTGAGCACGGGGTCAGGAATGTCGCCGCCGGCCGGCACGTAGATATTGTGGAGTGTAAGCGGGCTCTTGCCGTTCGCCTCA
>Ga0187785_10000711_pt1 | contig 12048 bp, 13 predicted proteins | sample 0815_BV2_4_20_MG_FD_132466 | JGI IMG/M metagenome (GOLD analysis project Ga0187785, IMG submission 132466) | Tropical peat soil microbial communities from peatlands in Department of Meta, Colombia - 0815_BV2_4_20_MG | ecosystem: Environmental > Terrestrial > Soil > Wetlands > Peat | place...
GTATCAGGTCGATAGAAAGAATCAAGGCGCGGCCGCAAGCACCGTTAACTGGGAGCTATCCACCCTGTCGAAAATCTTCAATACCCTGATGGAGATACAATACGTGGATGCGAACCCGGCCCGGATGGTGAAGCGTCTCTCCACGAGAGAAGAGGAACGAGAAGTTTACCTTGGATTCTCGGATGTGAATGCAATGGTGGAATTGTGCCCACCTTGGGTTCGACCCATTGTCCTAACCGGATACTATACCGGAATGAGACGAGGCGAAGTACTAGGTCTGACTTGGAAGCAGGTGAATCTCAGCACGCGCGTTGTGCGTCTGGGCCCGCAAGACACGAAGGAAGGGCGACGAAAAAGGGTGCCACTTCGTCTCGAAGTAATCGAGATTCTTGAGCGGTCCAGGCGCGTCAGGTCACAGGCAACAGGCAGAGTTTTTCTCATTGATGGAAGGCCACCGAACAAGGAGTCAATCAAGAATCCATGGCGGAAGAGCTGCCAGGCTCTCGACCTGTTAGATCCACGACCCCGATTTCATGATTTACGTCACACATGGCGAGCCAATGCACGACGGTCAGGCGTAGATCCCGTAATCGCAGAGACCATCTTGGGCCACTGGCACAGGCAGCGCAGTGTCAATGAGCGCTATGGCCGCATCAGCGACGCAGAAATGTTAAAGGCCGTAGATAGCATGGTGTTCGATAATGGCATGACTGAGATTATCGTGGACAACAAGCGGAGACAGTGACGTGGAAAAATGTGAACATTGTGTGAACATTGACGGCACAGAAAAGAAAATCAGGAAGCGGTCGCAAACCTATCTTCCTGATTCCCCTTGATATTCGTGGTCGGGACGACTGGATTTGAACCAGCGACCCCTGCATCCCGAATGCAGTGCTCTACCAGGCTGAGCCACGTCCCGACTCTCCGAAAATACACCGCACGAGAGGCTTTTGTCAAGGGCTGGTCAGACGACCTCCTCACGTTTTTATTTTTCCAACCTTTTTTGACACTATTTTGACGGACTTTATTCGCCGTACCCCAAATCCTCCACCGTTGTTCCATGGTCAAAGGTCATATTGTCTACTGCGCTCAACGACTTGGCACGGCAATATGGATGTAGAGGTCTTTCACTGGCAACTGTGTCGCATTGCCGACCATGGCGTTGCGAAAAGTTCCGTCCATCCCCGGTATTGCAGCGTTAGTCTTGCACCTGCGCCGCAAATCACGGAACGCGGATTTCGCAAGCGAATATCTCTTGACAAATATGCTGGCTGGACTATATTGCCTCCCCAAATTTATCACATCTTTGCTGCAATAGGAGGGGATGGATATGAAATCATTAGACAAAAGCAAGGATCAGATGGAGTGTGTTGGACACATTGATAAAGACCTTGAATATGCCAAAAACAAATTAGAATCACTGATTCAGCGCGGGAAAAGTATAGATCCCGGCGATTCCGCTTCGATCCTGCGATGGATGAATGCAACTTTTTCACAATTGGAATCTTATTCTTCCGAACACTTGAGTTTTCGGCTCCACTGCCTGCATACAGGGCTCACCTTGCTATCAATCGCTCTGGAGAAAGAAACCGGATACGCTGAGGAATTCTCTCCGGACGCCCCTGAACGGAATGCTCTGCCGAATCGTGCGGAAATACGCTTATAATTAAGTTGGAACTGCCTGAACCGATACTGCTGAATGCCAGCGACCAGCGTAGCCCCATCGCATGTATCCGGGGCTGTTACCGCCGTCTCATGCAGGTTGGCGAATCCTTCAGCGAGGGAGCCGCTTGAGTTCGAACTACGCTGACTGCATTTGAAGAAATCGACCGCTATCAGGCTATTGGAGCTATATTCGAACAGTTCTTGACTTTTGGGACCTGCCGGTACATTTCTCCACCCAATGCATTGTTTCTTTTGCTTGGCAAGTCGGATCAACGGTCTGCCTTTGCGGTCGGTGTTCGCTGTTAATGGTGCTCACCGGAATCGCCTGTCTGGCGAGGAAGATCTGCTGGTCATTGCCTCGCGGACTGGAATGCGGTCCGTTCCAGCCCGCGTCATGCGGGACTATACTGCTGCGCATTAGGAATGCGTTTGCCAGCCAGGTGTCACTTCACTTCGGACTGCCTGCCTTACTGCGCAGCGAGGACAATCTGGCCGACTGCGGACGGGAAGCACCATTTTCAATGCACAGCACCATAGATCCTGGCTTTCGCCGAATAGACAACGTAGAGTGACACGGACATTCTCCTTTGTGAGACTTCAGCGGAGATCAGTGGATCATCCGCCATAGGAACAGAACGGAGAGTTCACACCGACTCTTGCGCCCGCGTGATTGCAGTTTCGACAGGTTTTCAGGATGGTTCAACGATTGGACGAGTTCGCGGGAAATTATCATTCGGAGAGCATGAGGGAAACATGATTCGGAATTTTTTCGCAATAATCGCTTGTATATGTGTTGCCGGGGCCGCTGCGTATGCTATGCCGCTGGAGGCCACGGCAGTAAGCAACTTTCCTGTCATGAAAAGTGAGGAAGCCTTCGGCAAGCTTCTTGACCTCCTCAGGCGAGACGACAGAAAAGCCGTCGCGGACTTCTTCAAGACGGAGGGAACGCTCATGCCCGTGGGCACCGAGGTTGTCCTGCTGGAGGTAGGTTGCGACGGGCACTGCATCAAGTTTCGTGTCAAAGGTGACCCTTCGGAGTATTGGACCGTCCTGGAGATGGATCGGCAAAAGGTGTTTCACTACAAGAAGTGAACCGAGGCAGTTCAAGCACGGTCCGCAGCGGCACGCCCGAATTGGCCCCACGTGATACGGATTCGGTTTTTCACAGGTAACTCGATTCCGGGCACAGGCTGGGAGCACTCCTTCGCTGCGGACTACGCAGAGCCGTCTCATCACTTCGCTCGGGAGAGCCCCCAGCCCTGACATCTCATAAATCTTGTGGCGAATCCGTATGAGCCGGTCCCGCTCCGCAACGGTCGCTCAGGATCTTGTCATCCGTCGTCGAATGCTTATGGTAATAAGAAGGCAATCGAACTACCCTCATTGCTGTGCGTGGAGGTTGAAATCGAGGAGGAATTGAAGATGGAAATGAACGTCGACCGATTGGCTGAAGAGCATTTTGTGGACAGTTATGCGAACTTGAGCGAATGTAGGTGTCAAGACCAGCATCGTTTGCACGTCGCGCTCTCGGAAGGTAGGGCCAGGCCTATAGTTTTCGCCCCTGATCACAAGGGGATTCATGATGCGTACTGCGCGACATTTGGACGGCGCTGTAAAGAATAGCCGATATCTGTGATTAAGGATTAAGAATCTGGGCGGATTCAATTCGCCCTTTTTCATTTCGAAAAGAGCACGCCCACTTTCTTGTCTTGCAACAAAAAGTTTCCGGACACGAACAATGGGATGCGCACTCCAATAACCTGGGTGATTTCCGCATCCGCATAGGAACCTGGTTCGAAAAACCACTCGGCCCTTCACGGTCGCGGGCTTCCGGTGCGTACGATCGTGCGGACCACCCGTCCTTCAAACCGTCGGCCGTCTCCCGAAAACCAGAGATACCAGAAACAAGACGAGGAAGATGAAAAATATGATCTTTGCAATCCCCACCGCTACACCGGCCAAGCCGCCAAAGCCCAGCACTGCGGCGATGAGCGCGATTACCAAGAATGCGACTGCCATACCTAACATGGTTTTCGACCTCTCATAGTGGTAAACCTCGATACGAGGCTATTCGACTTGTTTCTTTGTTATGATGCAGCAAACCCTGTTTGGATTCACATTGCGCCGCCGTTGCTCCGCAATCCCGTGACCGCGCGCGGTGCTTTGCAGTAGAAAAATGATTGGCCGCTCGATATAAATGGTACTCTTTGCCCGCCATTTCGGGTATGGCATAACGGTACGGATATGTGGTCAAAATCTTTTGTAATCATTCAGTTATTTGAGGAAAGTCCTCAACCTCTGTCATTGCGAGGCGTGAAACGACGAAGCAATCTTGATGCTCAAGGACGGAGATTGTTTGGCTGCGCTCGCAAACGAGGTTCCGTGTGAGGCGGCATGTGAGGCTCGCGTGAAATGCATGCGAACCGAGTTCACCGTAGTCTCTCTTTTGTGATACATTCCAGACCGGGAGACAAAATGGATGAGCTCACATTCAGCCGATTTCCATGATGACATTACGGATGTCCCGGGGATAATGGTGGGCCATGCCCAGGACATCGTGGCCAAGACCGGGGTCACGGTGATATTGCCGCCTCGAAAGGGAGCAGCAGCGGGCCTGTACGTCGGTGGCAGCGCACCGTCCACCAGGCAAATGGATTCCCTGAGACCGTTGCACGTTGTGGACCGCGTTCACGGAATCTGCCTGTGCGGCGGGAGCGCATTCGGTTTGGACGCGGGCGGAGGGGTTCTCTCGTATTTGGAAGAACAAGGAACGGGTTTTGAGGTGGTCGGGAAGACCATTCCCATCGTACCGTCCGCTGCCATATTCGATCTCAATTTCGGTGACGGTTCCGTACGTCCGGATCACGAGATGGGAAGGCGAGCATGTGCGAACGCTTCGTCAAAACGTATGGAACAGGGAAGTATCGGAGCTGGTACAGGCGCTACCGTAGGAAAGCTGTTTGGGGTAGAACGAGCCATGAAAGGCGGATTGGGTTCGTCATCCTGTGTGTCTCATGACCTCGTTGTCGGCACGCTGGTCGTCGTGAATGCGTACGGCGACATAACCAATCCTGAGGGCGCATTACTGGCCGGGTGCCGCACGTCAGCGGAATCACTGCACCTTGCCGACGCGAAATTTCTCCTGCAGGAAGGGATGGCTGAATCCAGAAAGCTGTCCGTTGAGGATACCACTCTGGCAGTGATCGCGGTAAACGCTCGTCTGGACAAAATCGCTGCGTCAAGGATCGCTGCACAAGCCACCCTCGGTATGGCCAGGGTTATCCGGCCGTTTCACAGCCACATAGATGGCGATCTTACCATCGTGCTCAGTGTGGGCGACAAAAAGGCAGACCCGAATCGGATAAGTTTTCTGGCCCAGGATAGTTTGCAAAGATCCGTCGTGAATGCGATCATGAAAGCGAATGGTTTGGGTGTGCTCCCAGCGTGGAAAGACCTGTCTGCGGGTCGGGAATCATGACGACGGTGCGGAAAGTGTCTCCGGAGCATCCGTCTTGTTTCCGGCCAAAGGTGACACCCGTATGCCGACCATTCCCAAGGGTTCTGAATAGATTATAGGACTTAAACCGGGCTTGACACGAATCTCTCATGTATACTATAAAGAACTGCGGAGATCGACCTGAACGCCTCGACCCTCTTGAAAGGCAAACCAGTGCTAGTAGTGGATTACGAGCCGGAGATTCCGGAAATTCGCGCTGAGGACCTCGAGGAATACGAAGTGGATTTGGAAGCTGCTCCCGCCTGTGAGGATGGGGCTGACAATCACCACGCTTACCTACGATCTCTTTATTCTAGACATTATGGGCGTGAGGGGATTTTGAACTGCTGGAGCCGGCGACAGCCCGCAAGATCCTGTGGTCCTGTTGAAAGCTCATTCCCTGACCCCCGAGTCTCATAAGAAGTCCATCGAATGCGGAGCACGGGCGTTTCTGTCCAAAGTTCGGCTCGGAATAACGGCGCCTTTTCCATGGATGTGTGCTCTCGGATTGTCGATCCGCCCGGAGATCCGTGCTTCCCGGAGTGGGAAGTTCCTAAGGAAAAAGTTTCGGCTCCGCATGGAGAAAGATCACCGAGAGAGTGTTGGGAAAAGTTCCAGAAGGACTTGAACGTGAACGAATCGGCTGTTAGTGTCTGATCACGTTTCTTCCAGAAAGGTCCGGGTGTTTTTTCGTGACAATCAAGAATATACAGACGTCGCACTTGGTCCACGATCTCAAGAATCCGGTCAATATCATAGAAACGGGTGCCAGGTCTCTGCTTGATAAGCAGGACCGCTACGGGATGTTGAGCGCTAGCCAGGAAAAAGTGATCAGACGCATGTTGAGAAATGCACTCAAAATCAGAAATCTGGCCAACAGCATGCTGGAAGTGGACATGGCCACCATGGGTATTGTCAAGACCAGCGACTGCACGCTGTCTGCGATACTCAAGAGTGCCCTGGTGGAAGTCTTCGACGTTGTCGATCCCGGAGTTTCGGACGCTCTTGAAGACGCTCAAGATCTCGACCAAATTCAGCGTGTTCTCCAGGCACAGGATATTTTTCTGGAGGCGGAAGAATCCCAGATAAACAGGACCATTCAGACCGATGAAACCAAAATGTGCCTCATTATCACCAATCTTCTGTCCAACGCCTTCAAATACAAGCAAAAGAGCGTTTTCATCAAGTGCATCGCCGACGGTGAGAGAATTACCATTTCCGTGCGAGACGACGGTCCGGGAATTCCCGAATGCTATCACGAACAAATTTTTGATCAGTATTTTCAGTGCTCCAAGATAGAAGGCTTTCCTGTTCGGGGGCATGGGCTCGGACTCGCAGGCGCGCTGGCGCTCACCGAAGCCATGGGCGGTGTGTTGTCCCTGTGCAAGAGCCCTCAGGGCGCTGAATTCATGGTCCAGATCGCGTATTCGCGACGCTGAAGGTTTCCACGTTTCGTTCACCGCTACGGCCGGAACGTGTGGGTACACGATCCCTATTCCGCTCCTCCCGGGAAAATCATTCGCCCCTTTTCAATTTGGCATCCTATGATTGCGTAACCATTGACACTCTGACGCCGTCTCGTTACACGCCCGCAGCGTTCGTTCCGCAGGAACCGCAAGAAATTGTTGCATTTGATACCGTTTCCCTTTCCAAGATGTAACGTGGCGGGCATGTCTCCTCGCTGCGAACGGCACCGTCTTATACGGATTCGCTTTTTTACAAGTAACCCGATTCTGGGTACAGGCTGGGGGCTCTCCTTCGCTGCGGACTACGCAGAGCCGTCTCATCACTTCGCTCAGGAGAGCCCCCAGCCCTGCAATCTCACGAGTCTTATTGCGAATGCGTATCAGTGACTCCGGGGAATTGACTAAACTCTGTCATTGCGAGGAGTGAAACGACGAAGCAATCTCGATACTTAAAGGCAGAGATTGCTTCGCTGCGCTAGCAATGACAGCCTTTTCCCATCAGTAACTGAGGCGTTACTTTGCTCTTCAGAAGGTATTTGACTAATTAAAGTAACTTATGATATTGTTCGCCCAAGTTTGCTCCACTATGGAGTTTAATTAATCAAGTTATACTCGACCAGAGGTCGCCATGCCCATATCTGCGAGAACTGCAGCGAGTCTTGCCGTGATACTGGCTCTGATCTGGGTCACCCAGTCCTGGGGCGCAGGGGAAATTTCAGAGATCACCGCCACTCCGGACGGCCGCCGGATAGCCATAAAAAGCGACAGCCGCATTGGAAGTCATACAGCCCACGTTCAACCTCCCAAGTTGGTCATCGATATCGCAGAAACGGGAGTGTCCAGACTACCCCGAATAACCGGTTTGGCCAAAGAGTCTTCCTTGGACGTCCGCGCCGCAAGAACGCCGTCCGGAGCGCGAGTGGTGTTCAACTTCGGTAATGGCGGGGTACCGGACCATAAGATTCTGAGAATGGACAATTATCTTCTGGTGTTTCTCGATCAGAAACCGCCCCAAACCGTTTCCGGAATCAAACCGCTGCCCCAACGCCCGGCACCGAGAGAAGGCGTATCTCTGCAAGCGGTCACGCCAAACAAAGGAGCTGCGGTGACCGCTGTCACGGCTGGCGCATCGGAGCTGTCCATACAATCGGCCGACGTCGAAGGTGGCCTCATCGTTCTGAAAGTTGCAAACAGGGCCACCCCCGCACGCGTGTATCGAATAGAACTCGGTGTGGACTTCCGTCAATTGGGCTTTAGTACAGCCCGGATTTCTCCCGTCCCTGAGATCGCCAGCGCGTCGCAGCCGCCCAATCCCGTTGAACGCCCGAAGAACAGGATGTCGGGGCCGAAAAGATCGGCGTCAAATCCCATTGCTGTCTCGGCCAAGTCCCAGCCCCCAGACGCGCTCCCGGTCCCTGATGCGCAGTGATTTATATGAATGCGTTTTCCGACAAGTAAGATCGGAAGGACTTTGGAAAAAGTCTCCTCAAACCCCCTTTCAAAAATTTCTATCTTGCACCGGAACCTGCATTTTCGCTGAGGAAATGCAGGTTCCGACAAGTGCTCACAGTTCTTGGGGTGAGGTTCGTGGAGGAACTTCCTGCTATAGCTGTTCTCGAAAGTTCTGTCGGATTCGTTCATGATTCTCGCTCACATACGAACGATCCATACGCATTCGCAATAAGATTTATGAGATTGCAGGGCTGGGGGCTCTCCTGAGCGAAGTGATGAGACGGCTCTGCGTCGTCCGCAGCGAAGGAGTGCCTCCAGCCTGTGCCCAGAATCGAGTTACCTGTAAAAAAGCGAATCCGCACCAATCATGTCATTGCGAGGAGTGGAACGACGAAGCAATCTCTTTTTTTGTTAATTGGAGATTGCTTCGGGTTTCGCCCTCGCAATGACAGTCTTCGAATCTTTTCGCGTACTCGAAACCGACACCAGCTTTGAGAATCCCTTGCTTGACGGCAGCGGAACGAACATCCCACCATTAGGCTCTCTTCCATTTTTTTCATTTTTCTTGTCAGGTTTTGGAACGCGATCCGAATAGCTCTATTAACCGACCGGTAATGCGGTCGAACGGAACAGCCGGTTGAGGCTTTCCATTTCTTGACAAGAAGCATCAAGGAGGCTTCACATGACTAAGTTGTTTACAATGCTGACCCTGGCGGCTTTTCTGATTGCCGTGCCCCTGGCAATGGCCGAACAACCCGCAACCCCGAAGGTCCCGGGCGGAGAACAGACTTCCATTAATTGTTGCGCAAAAGGAAAGTGCAGCAAGGCTGCCTCGGAAGTCGACTGCGCCAAAGAAGGCGGAAAAGTCGTCAAGGACTGCAAAGACTGCAAGTAACCGGAATTGATGACTTCTTGAGGCGATTGGGGCCTCAGAGCCCCATCGCCGCCCGCAGCGATTCAGGTGAAGGTGAATTCTTCAAAACTGGGCTCAATGACGGCGAGCCTGACCGAAACCGAAATTCATAACCGACCGGCAGTCGCACAGATCCGGTCGTTTCCGCGTCTCACGACCGGCTCACTGCTCAGGAACCTGAACCCGCATACCACCGCGGGTATGGACAAGCTCCGAACGGAGAATTAAAATTCTCGACAACGCTGACTCAGACGGAGAAGGGTTGGAGCTTCGGAGCATGCAGCGAAGGGATGAAACACACGATCGTCTTTTGGTTCGGGAGTGCTTGGCAGGCTCCGAAGCGGCGTGGCAAGAATTCTACACGCGTTTTATCGGATTGGTCAGAAACGTCATCCGGCGAAAGGCAGGGCTCACATGGTCGGACTCCCAGGACATCGCGCAATCGGTATTCCTGGAGCTCGCAACCGCGTTGAACGGATACGATCCGGAAATCTCGCTCTCTCATTTTATCTGCGTGATCACTGAACGGGTCTGTATCGATGAGTTTCGAAAGGAAAGAGCTGCCAAAAGACATGCCGAAACCCGCACGGTGGATCATCACGATGCACAGGAAGAAGGCGCAGAAATTGTGAGGTCCAATCTGGAACCGCAGGACTGCCGGCTGGAAAAAGCGGAGTTGTCCCTGCGGCTCAAGGATTCGATGAACGAACTTGATGTGCGATGCCGGGAGCTTCTAACATTGCGGTACTACAAAGAACTCCCTTTCAGCGATATCGCCGAAAAAATGGGCATTTCCGAAAATACGGTTACGGTTCAAACCAGGCGCTGCCTTGATAAACTGAGGAACGCCTTTACGAACCGCGAACGAAAAGGATAGAAATCGTGAATTCGGACACACCGGAACCGGCACACTATCCGGAAGAGCATTTACTGCTCTATGTGGAAGACATGCTGGCTCCGGACGAAAAACTGCAGACCGAGACGCACCTGGGCGCTTGTCCGGAATGCGCCCGCCGCGTGATGGCTCTCAGGGACACAATTAACCGTCTCAAGAAGGGAAAAGAAGTATTTTGTCCTGAACCGTGGGAAATATACGAGTTTGTGGAACGCGGAAAACCGGAAGGGGTGATTTCAAGGCATGTGAAGCTCTGCAGCGCCTGTCTTGCCGAGGTCCAAACCTATGAGGCGGGAGTTTTGCCGGAGCGAATGCCCGCGGAGCTCTGGCAGGGCGTTCAAGAGCGGATAACATCCCGCGGGGCTGACAAACGAGAAAGAGATGGTGCTTCCGGTTTTCTGGAACGATTGTACGGGCTGTTCAGATTCCCGGCAATGGCCGCGGCCGCCGCAACAGCCGCGATCTTGGTTGTCCTGGCTCTGTATCCGCGAGAGTTCACGGAACCGGGGGTAGGGCTGAGTACTATTACCTGGGAAGGCGCTCTGAAATCGAAGGCCGTGCAGAAGAAAGCTGCGGTTTTACTCCTGTTCGATCTAGAGAAACCACTGTCTCAAAAGCGCATCGACTCACTCTACGAAGCGCTGAAACCCAACATGGATGTCAGCGAGCATTTCTCCGTGATTCCGCCTGCAGTGCTCAGTGCCGCAATAAGAGAAGGGGAACTGCGGCCGAGGGATGAGATGCAATTTTTGAAAGCGCTTCGCAGCAAGTTTGATGTCTCATTCGCGGTTCTGGTAGAATTGACTACTTCAGGAGCTGAGTTCGACATACGAGCCAGAATCATGGATACGGTCGACGACAGGACCCTCCGAACGATCTCGATGCAAGGCGTGTCAGGCAATCAATTAAACGACAAAGTCCGCGAGGTGGTGTTTGGCTTGATGCTTGACCGTACATGACAAGACGCGCCCGTAATCATTCGGTTCCTCCAGGGAATTCACGGTCGTCTGTCACTGCGAGGAGTCCAACCATGAAGCAATCTCGATATTAAAGGGCGGAAATTGCTTCGCTTCGCGAGCAATGACAAGCTTGCGGCATCTCGCATAGCCAATCCGCGATTTCTTTTGAGAATCCCTATAAAAGAATTGAACCGTAATCAAGAGCACGAACCAAACCAGTTACCGGGCCAGAGCCAGCACAATGGCGGACTGGCGCAAACGCTCGACTGGCTGGTGCTCGCCTTTTGCGCGGCAGTTCCGGGCGGAGGCGGCAAAATCCGTTGCAAGAAATTCCGCACGGGGCGGTCGCCTGGAGGTGCAGGCGGTGCTCCGGCGGTAGCGGGCGCGTTCCAGCACGAGACGTACGGGTTGTAGCAAACTTGGGCAGGCGCCTGGATTTGACACTGGGGAACCGTTCCTTGAGTCGGATATTGCTGCTGAACCGGCGGAGACGCCATTTGCCCCGATCCGTACGTCGCTGGTGTATTCCAGGTTGAAGCCGGAACGTCCCAGCAGTAGGTAGGGGGATAATAATAAGAGACTTGCACCTGAGGCTGGTTCTGAGGCACTGTGGCTTGAACCGGATACTGTTGCTGGGCCGGAGGTTGAGCCGTCTGCCCCGATCCGTAGGCCGCGGGCGCATTCCAATTTGGCACGCTTCCTTTCCGCACACGCGAAATCTTCTTGCTCGCAACCCTGGAAGGGTGGGCTCGGGCATGGAGCTTCTTTGCCCGAAGCGTTTTTGTCTGCTTGAGGTGCTTTGCAGGGCCGTATTGGGATTTATCCGATGGTCCATTAACCGAATCGGCAGAAACAGGAAGTATACAAAGCGGACCGAACGCAAATATCACTACGAAAAGCATCAAGACTAATTTGAACTCTTTCATCTCGCGCACTTCCATTCTCATTTTTCCAAATAGATGCAACTTTTCCGCGAACGATTCCCGTTCCGTTTGAGCGACGATTCCCTGGAACGGCAGAGAGCGGCTTGCAAAGAGGCTTTCAGGAGGATTGTTCGAGTGTGCGTTCCCGCGGGCGCTTGCGCCAACGTTTGTCTGCAGCGAGCTTAACGGCCCAGTGTTCCAAGTGCCTGAACAAGGCTTTGTATGCTTCGCAATACGGGTCTTTGGTGTCTAAATCGCCATGAGCGCTATATGCTCGAA
>Ga0187785_10000712_pt1 | contig 12032 bp, 13 predicted proteins | sample 0815_BV2_4_20_MG_FD_132466 | JGI IMG/M metagenome (GOLD analysis project Ga0187785, IMG submission 132466) | Tropical peat soil microbial communities from peatlands in Department of Meta, Colombia - 0815_BV2_4_20_MG | ecosystem: Environmental > Terrestrial > Soil > Wetlands > Peat | place...
CAGGAGCAGGATCGACAGGATGCTGATGATGCCGATCGCGATGAACATCGCCTCGACGAGCCGTGCGGAGAGGTAGGCGACCGAACCCGTCTCGCTGAACCGTTTGAGGATCGGGAAGATCACCACGGCGGTTCCGACGTTGGCGATGATCAGGAGCACCTCGCAGACCACGCCCAGGCCGACGATCGTGTGCTGATCGGCTCCGGCCCCGGTGAGGTACGCGGGATGGTCACGCACGGGCGCGTAGAAGATGAAGAAGGCGGGGATCGACAGGACGAAGGTGGCGATGAACAGCCACCCGAAGAGCGACGCGGTCTTCCGATCCGGGTTCATCCGGAGCCCCTTTCCGAGATGACATCGAGGTGGATACGGCTTCGACGAGTGGGTCGTGGTGGTATGCCGTCTATCCACCTCCCCGTCCGCGCCTCGCCGTGGACGTGGCGCCGTGGGTGCGTTCACCGTGCTGGCTCAGGAGGCTGAGGATCGCGACGGGCTCGCCGTTCGCCGACCCGAACCAATGCGGGAACCGCGTCTCGAACTCCGCGACCTCGTCCTGGTGCATCACCAAGTCGTGGTTCGCGACGATCAGACGGAGCTCCCCTTCGAGCACGTAGAACCACTCGTAGCCCTCATGCGTCCGGAGCTCGGGCGGCCCGGGCTCGGGAGGGATCACGACCTTCCACGCGTGCAGGTCACGCGGCTGGCGACTCAACGGATAGACGGTCCGTCCGTTCCGGCGCACCTGCGGCGTGCCGAGGGGGATCCGGGGATCGCCGATCTCCGGAGCTCCGACGAGCTCATCGAGCGGCACCTGGTGGGCCTGAGCGATCGGGAGGAGCAGTTCGAGGCTCGGCTTGCGCTGGCCCGCTTCCAGCCTCGAGAGCGTGCTCTTCGAGATCCCGGTCGCGGCGGACAGTTGGGCCAGGGTGGCCCCTCGATGCTCACGAACGCGCTTGAGGCGAGGGCCGACCTCGGCCATCACGGTGGCGAGGTCCGGCGGGTTCGTCATGCGGGCATCGAAGCATACCTTCCCAATCTTGGCAACTTAAGTTGCCGATATGGACTCACGAGGGATGGCGAACGAGCGAGGACCCGGGCCGGGGCCCGGGTCCTCTCGTGGGGGAAGCCGCGTGCGCCGGCTACAGGTCGTAGTACAGCGCGAACTCGTGCGGGTGCGGCCGCAGGCGCACCGCGTCCAGCTCGTGCGTGCGCTTGTACTCGATCCAGGTGTCGATCACGTCCTGGGTGAACACGCCGCCCTCCAGCAACCACTGGTGGTCGGCCTCCAGCGCGTCGAGCACCTCCTCGAGCGAGCCGGGGACCTGTTTGACCATCGCCTTCTCCTCCGGCGGCAGGTCGTACAGGTCCTTGTCCATCGGCTCCGGCGGCTCGATCTTGTTCTTGATCCCGTCCAGGCCGGCCAGCAGCATCGCGCTGAACGCCAGGTACGGGTTGCACGTCGGGTCCGGTGTGCGGAACTCCAGACGCTTCGTGGCCGGGTGCCGGCTGAACACCGGGATCCGGATGCACGCGCTGCGGTTCCGCTGCGAGTACACGAGGTTGATCGGCGCCTCGTAGCCCGGCACGAGCCGGCGGTACGAGTTCGTCGTCGGGTTCGTGAACGCCAGCAGCGAGTTCGCGTGGGTCAGCAGGCCGCCGATGTACCAGCGCGCCAGGTCGCTGATGCCGGCGTAGTTCACCTCGTCCCAGAACAGGTTCTCGTCGTTGGCCCACAGCGACTGGTGCGTGTGCATCCCGCTGCCGTTGTCCATGAACAGCGGCTTCGGCATGAACGTCACGGTCTTGCCGTTGACGTAGGCCGTGTTCTTGACGACGTACTTGTACTTCAGGACGTTGTCGGCCGTGGTCAGCAGCGTGTTGTAGCGCATGTCGATCTCGGCCTGACCGGCGGTGCCGACCTCGTGGTGATGCACCTCGATCGGGATCCCGACCTTCTCCAGGTTCAGCACCATCTCGCTGCGGAGGTCCTGGTATTTGTCCATCGGCGGAACGGGGAAGTAGCCCTCCTTGTAGCGCGGCTTGTAGCCGAGGTTCGGCTCGTCGCCGTCCTTCTCGCGACCCGAGTTCCACACGCCCTCGATCGCGTCGATGTGGTAGTAGCCCTCGTGCTGGTTCTGGTCGAACCGGATCGAGTCGAAGATGTAGAACTCGGCCTCCGGACCCCAGTACGAGATGTCCGCGATGCCGGTCTGCTTCAGGTACAGCTCGGCCTTCCTCGCGATGTAGCGCGGGTCGCGGCTGTACATCTCACCGGTCACTGGGTCGCGCACGAAGCAGTTGATGTTCAGCGTCGCGTGCTTCGTGAACGGATCCAGGTACGCCGTGTCGGCGTCGGGCACCAGCAGCATGTCCGACTCCTGGATCTCCTGGAACCCGCGGATCGACGATCCGTCGAAGCCGATGCCCTCTTCGAAGATCGTCTCGGTCAACTCGGCCACGGGGACCGAGAAGTGCTGCATCAGTCCCGGCAGGTCGCAGAACCGCAGGTCGACGATCTCGACCCCGGCATCCTTGGCCATCGCCAGGACGTCCTTGGCTGTCGCCACGCTCCTTCCCCCTTGCTCCTCGACGTCGCTTCAGGGTAGAGCCGCGTCCGCGCCCGGGTGTTTCCGCGTCGTTAACTCTCGGTAACACGTCCGCCCGACGGCCGTGAGCGGGGTCGCCGCCGCGCCGAAACTGAGGGCCGGCACGTACGACTTCCGGTGCGACGTCCACCCCACACAGATTTCGGAACCTTCGTGGTCGCCTGAGGCATCCGGTATCCCGGTGGGTGGTCCGCCCGGAAGGGCGTAGGCTCGAGGCGTCGAGCCAGGGAGGTGGCGAGATGCGACGGTTCATCGTGGGACTGCTGATCGTGGGTGCCGTGGTTGGCGCGGTGCTCCTGGTCATGAAGCGCCGGCAGGAGGAGGAGATGGACGACTGGGCCGCCCTCTCCGAAGAGGCCGCGTCGAAGATCGAGGAGGCGGCGACCGACGCGATCGAGGCTGCGGAGGACGCGACCTCGTAGGTGGACGCTCCGGTCGATGGCGCGTCGATCAACATCGAGATCGAAGGGGACGGGCATCCGCTCCTCCTGATCCACGGCGGTCTCGGTGACTTGCGGATGTGGGACCGCCAGGTCCCGGCGTTCGCGGAGCGGTACCGCGTGATCCGTTATGACACGCGAGGCTTCGGCGCGACCGAGACGGAGGATGTCGAGTACCGCGACGCCGACGATGCGCTCGCGGTGCTCGACCACGTCGGCGCCACCTCGGCGTACGTGATCGGCCAGTCGCGTGGGGGGTCGATCGGCGTCGATCTGCTCGTCGAACATCCCGAACGGGTCGACGCGTTGGTCAGCGTCGCCGGGGGTGTCAGCGGCTTCGTGTACGAGGGCGACGACGGCCCGCCGGAAGCCGAGATGGAGCGCCTGTACGAGGCCGGCGACATCACCGGGCTCGCAGAGCTGGAGACGCAGGTCTGGGTCGATGGGTGGGGACAGCCGGCGTCGCGCGTCGACCCCGGGATCCGTCGACTGGTGCACGACTGGATCGAGGCGGACATCCGGGCGGACAAGCCCTGGGGGAAGCCCGCCGAGATCGAGCCGCCGGCTGCGGAGCGTCTCGGCGACGTTCGCGTCCCGGTCCTGGTGATGATCGGTGAGGTCGACGAGCCCGGAAGCGTCGCGAGGGGCCGCTTCCTCGCGGCATCGGTCGCCGGAGCCCGCCTCGTGACCTTCCCGAACGTCGCCCACATGATCCAGCTCGAGGAGCCCGAGCGCTTCACGGAGTCGGTGCTGTCGTTCCTCCGAGACGTCGACGGGACCTGAGTCGCTCCCACCTCAGCGCGCGAAGAAGTGCAGGCCGAGCCATGCCCACCCTGCCGGCAGGGCGACCCGGCCGGAGCGCGTCGTTCCGACGCGTCGGTTGACGGTTCCGAGCGTCGGGATCTTCGACGTCGAACGCGTGGCCACGAGGTCGACGCCGATCATCGTGAGGAGCAGCGTGAGATCTAGGGCGATCGTCGCGTCGTGCGAGCTCAACCGGACCCTCCTGAGCCGGTCAGCGCCGTCAGCACGAGCCAGCCGATCCCCAGCCACAGGAGCAGCCCGGCCGCCCGCCCGACGCGCGACGCCAGGACCGGGTCCAGGGCCTAGCTGGTTCAGGGTCGTCCGGGGTGGATCCGCGCGTTCGGGAAATCGAGATGCAGCGGGATCGCGCCACCGGGCAGCAGCAGATCGAGGCCGTCCGGCGTGTCGAGGTGCCCGGCGCTCCGGCCGGGCACCCCCGTGACGCCGTACTGCCACACGATCCGGTCGGTCGCCGGATCGATCAGCACGACGCGCTGACCGTAGTCGTCGTTGACGGCGATCAGCCCGTTCGGCAGCGGGGCGCCGAGGCTCGGATGATCCAGCACGCCGGCCGCCGACCTCGCGTGGTAGGTCCACACGACGCGACCGTTCGGGCGGAAACGCACGATCCCGCCGGGATGGCCGTAGTCGACCGCGAGGATCGCGCCGTCCGGCAGCAGCTGGGGATCCGAGGGAACACCCAGCCCGGGGATCCGATGCTGCCACACCACGGCGCCGGTCGGTCCCACGCGGGCGATGATCCCGCCGTACAGCTCGGTGGTCAGGAGGTCACCGTTCGTGAGCGGCGTGCTCGCGTTCGGATAGCCCACCGTCCGAGGGAGCCCTGCGGTGCAGTTCCCCGTGACGCCGATCTGGCGGCGCGCATGGCCGTTCGGGCCGAAGAACAGGAGGCGACAGTTCTTCGCGTCCGCCACCACGACGGCGTCGCGCCCGAACGGATACGGGTAGGCGTCGTCCGGTTGATGCAGGTAGCCGGCCGACGATCCGGGTGAACGAGGGTGCCCGTACGTCCAGATCGTCCTTCCGCTCGGATACGCGATCTCGGCGATCACGTCGTTCTCCTCTTCGTTCACCAAGATCGCGTGACCGCCGTGGACCCAGAAGGCGTCGTCCGGGAAGTAGAAGGGGAACGGTGGCGCGGGGTGGTTCGGGCTGGGGTAGCGCCAGACCACATGGTGATGCGCGTCCACCACGAGCAACCGGTCGTTGCCTCGATCGGCGATCAGCAGCAGGCCCGCGAACGGCCGCCGGCGGGACAGGGGCGTCGTGGGCGGATCAGGTGTGCGACTCGTCGTGGCGGGCGCCGATACCGTCGCCGCGGCGGACGCGACGAGGACCTGGGCCAGGGTGGTCGTGCCGTAGCCGCCGATCAGGAGCTGACCGTCGCCGGCCGGCGCGACCGCCGCGTCGGCGAGCGGACGTCCGAGGGACGGGCCGGCGACGACCGCGCCGTCGGAGAGCGCGACCTCGTTCACCGACGAGATCGCGGCGCCCGAGGGGTCGCGTCCGCCGGCTACGATCATCGAGCCGTTCCAGACGAACGCGGCCGCGTGACCGACCGGCGCGGGGAGGGTCGCCATGGCGGTCGTCCGCCCGGTCGTCGTGTCGAAGCGGTACACCGAGCGGCTCTCGCCGCCGCTGCCCAGGACGCCGCCGGCGATCAGCAGGTCGGTTCCGGCCGTCGCGACAGCGGGATAGCGGAGCCCCACCGGAAGGCTCCCGACGCGCCGGAAGGTCGTGCCGTCCGTCGTCGCCAAGATCGCCCGTTGCGGGCTCGAGCCGTTCCAGCCGCCGAGGATGTAGACCGTCGTGCCCACCGTGGCGGCCGCGAGGTCGGACAGCGGCGACGGGAGACGCCCGGCGATCCGCGCACGTCCCGTGGACACGTCGATCGCCTGCACGGCGTCGGACGAGCTCGCCGCCCCGCCGCCGAACACGAACAGCGAGGGCCCGATCATCGCGCCGGCGCCATCGTGGAACGCCTGCGGGAGGCTGCCGATCGACGAGATACGGCCCGTGGCGGCGTCGAGACGGAACACCCCGGCGGCGGAGTTCCCCGCGGCGTCGAGCCCGCCGGCGATGTAGACCGCATCGCCGGACGTGACCGCCACGGCGCGCTGGACGGGCGCGGGCAACCGGTAGCCGGCGGGCGCGAACCGGAGCTGCGGCGCATCCGTGCTCGACGCCGGGGACGCCGCTGAGATCGGTGATGACGTCGATGCGGGGGGCGACGCCGGGGTCGCCAACCGCCCGGTGCACGCGGCCAGGAGGAGGAAGCACGAGGCGAACGCCGCCCGTCGCGCCGACGCGGTCACGCGCCGAGTGTAGGGACGCGCCGGGCCCGCAGGGCCGGGCGCACAGAAGCGTCACACACGGGTCCGGACGTGCCACGGCCCCGCGCGGAGCGCGGGGCCGTGTGCCGGGGGGATGGGTCTGTTCGGTTGTGGGGTGGCTACCGGCTCGTGCCGGGTCCCCGCGTGAAGCCCTCTCCGAAGCTCCGCACGGGGACCGGCACCAGCCGGGCGAACGACGCGAGGAACACCCAGCCGAGGGGGATGAGTCCCGCGAGCGGGACGATGGTGGTGATCCTCAGTGCGCCGTTCATGGCGAGGTCATCGGCTCCCAGACACGTTCCGGCGCAGGCTCCATCCGGGTCATTTCGTGGTGACGACGACGTGCTAGGTCCTCGGTCGATGCGGGTGAGCGTAGGCCGAAGGGCTAGCCGGGCTCCGCGGCCCGGTACCCGACGCCCCGCACCGTCTCGATCAGGTGCTCGTGCTCGGGGCCGAGCTTCGCGCGGAGCCGCCGGACGTGGACGTCGACCGTGCGCGTGCCGCCGTAGAAGTCGTACCCCCACACCTCGCGGAGCAAGGCGGGGCGGGTGGAGACCCGGCCGGGATGCGTGGCCAGGTACCGAAGCAGCTCGAACTCCTTGAACGTCAGGTCCAGGGCGCGCCCGGCCGCCGTCACGCGGTACGTCTCGGTGTCGATCGCCACCGGACCGAGGTGGACGATCGTGCCCTCGCCGCCCCCGGAGCGGCGACGGAGCAGATCCATCCGCAGGCGGAGCTCCGCCGCCGGCGCGCCCGGGAACACGAACTCGTCGACGAGCTCCTCCCACGGGAAGCGCTCCAGCCGGTCGCGCTCGACGACGAGCACGACCGGCACCCGGGCACTGCGCGCTCGGAGCTCACGGAGCACCGACCATGCCTGGCCGGGGTTCTCGACGCCGTCGATCAGCACCGCGGCCGGCTCCAGCTCGAGCACGTGGCCGAGCACCACGACGGAGAGCGGCTCGTGCTTGAGATCGGGACGGAGCTCGCCGAGCGCCGGGAGCACGCGGTCGATGGTGCGATCGGAGAGCAGGGCCCACACGGTCATCGGGATGTGCCTCACGATACCCGGTCGGCATCTCCGCCGGTACGCTTGACCTGCGATGACGTCGATCCAGGAGACGCTGTCCCACCGCTGGACCGTCCGGGCCGAGCCGTTCTCGGTCCGTACGGCCGACGGCCTGGCGATCGCGGGCACGCGTCTGGGCGATCCCGACCGGTCCCGCCCGGCGCTCGTGATGGCGCACGGCCTGATGGGCTGGCATCGCAAGCCGCGGTTCGCGACGTTCGCGGAACGGATGACGCCGTGGTTCGCGCCGTACCCGTTCGACCTGCGCGGGCACGGCCGCAGCGAGGGGGCCAGCGACTTCGGGCGCGACGAGATCTATGACGTGGACGCCGTGGCACGCCGCGCCCGCGAGGACGGCCACGACCTGGTGCTGACGCTCGGGATGTCGCTGGGCGCGATCTCGGTGCTCCGCCACGCGGGGATCCTCGGGGGCACCGACGGGGTCGCGTCCATCAGCAGCCTCGCCTACTGGGACTGGCACGAGGGCGCGCAACCGATCGCGCGGCGACGCATGCAGGCCAGGATCGGCACCCGCGGCGGACGCCGGGCGCTCCGCCTGTGGGGCGTGCGGATCACCGACGCGTGGGAACCGCCCGAGTCGCCCGAGGACGTGATCGGCAAGATCGCGCCGGCGCCGGTCGTGCTGGTCCACGGGACCGACGATCACCTCTTCCCGCCGGTGCATGCCGAGCGCCTCTACGAGGCCGCGAACGATCCGCGTCGGCTGCTGCTCGGCACCGGGTTCGGGCACGCCGAGGACGGGCTGAGCCCGGCCTTCGCCGAGCGGCTCGCGGGGACCTTGTACGCCGAGTTGGGGCTGCCGTGGTCCGGGTGAGGCTGTTCGCGGCGCTCCGCGAGGCCGCGGGCGCGTCCGAGGTGCCGGCCGAGGGGCGGACCGTCGGCGAGGTGGTCGACGGGGTCGCCGCGACCTACGGCGAGCGGTTCGCGGTGATCGCGGCGGTGTCCTCGTTCGTGGTCAACGGCGAGCGGGCGGACCGCGGGACGGTCGTCGCCGAGGGTGACGAGGTCGCGATCCTGCCGCCGGTCTCGGGTGGACGCTGAGCGCGTTCGCCGGAACGGGCCAGTCCTGGGATACTCCGAGGCCCCCATGCGATCGCATCGCCTCCTCCTGATCGTGAATCCGGTGGCCCGCACCGTGTCCACGCCGACGCTCGCCGTGATCGAGAAGGCGCTGTCCGCGGACTTCGCGCTCGAGGTCTCCGAGACGAAGGACAAGGGACACGCGAGCGAGCTGGCGGCGCAGGCGGTCCACGACGGGATGGACCTGGTCGTGGTCTTCAGCGGCGACGGCACGATCAACGAGGTCGTGAACGCGCTCGCCGGCACCGAGGTGATCCTCGGCGTGCTGCCGGGCGGCGCCACGAACGTGCTGGTCCGGGCGCTCGGGCTGCCGACCGACCCCGTGGAATGCACCGGAACGCTGATCGCGCGGGCGCTGGACGACGAGGCGATCAAGCTCACGCTCGGCCGGGCGAACAGCCGCTACTTCGCGGTGAACTGCGGTGCCGGGATCGACGCCTCAGCGATGCGGCGTCTCGAGGAGCGCTTCCCTGCGACGAAGCAGAAATACGAGCGCGCCGCGTTCCGGGCCGTCGCATGGGAGCTGATGGTCGGCTACGCCGGCAAGAAGCCCGATCTCGAGGTCACGATCGACGACGAGGAGCCGATGCCGTCGCTGTCGGTGATGGTGGGCAGGACCGATCCCTACACCTTCTACAAGGATCGAGGCCTGCGGATGACGCCCGACGCGTCGCTGGAGACCGGCCTGGACGTGCTCTCGGTGCGCAAGCTGAACCGGCGCAACGTCCCTCGGATCGCGTGGCAGGTGTTCGGCTCGGCGCGGCACGTGCAGGGGCGGGACATCGACTACCGCCACGACGCCTCACGGGTCGTCGTGCGATCGGAGCAGCCGTTCCCGGTCCAGGTCGACGGCGACCCCCTCGGCGATCACGACGAGCTGCGGATCGACCTGGCCCGCGAAGCGCTCTGGGTCGTCGCCTGAGGTCCTGAGGCGGCACCCCCGGAGGGGGCACGCCGGCCGCCGGTATGCTGGCCCGCACCCGAACGAAAGGCCCCTTCCGCATGTCCGACGACACCCCGATCGCTCCGCACGGCGGCGTCCTGGTCGACCTCGTGGTCGACGGCGCCGACGGGGAGGCGCTGGCCGCCGAGGCCGTCAACCTCCCCAAGCTGGTCCTCGGCGAGCGCGAGCTCTCCGACCTGGAGATGCTCGCCGTCGGGGCGCTGAGCCCGCTGACCGGCTTCCAGGGCGAGGCCGACTACGACGCCGTCCTCGACACGATGCACCTGCAGGACGGGCTCGCGTGGGCGATCCCGGTGGTCCTGAGCGTCACCGACGAGGAGCTGCACCGGATCGGCAACGCGTCCTCCGTCGGGCTGACCGCCGTGGAGGGTGGCGAGCCGCTGGCCGTCGTGCGGATCGGCGAGCGCTTCGCTCGCGACAAGCAGCGGGAGGCCGTCTCGGTCTACCGCACCGAGGATCCGGAGCACCCGGGCGTTCGGGCGCTGCTCGACGCGGGCGACACCTGCCTCGGCGGAACGGTCGAGGTGCTCACGGTTCCGACCCACGACGACTTCACGAGCTACCGGCTCACGCCGGCGCAGACGCGCGCGGCGTTCCAGGAGCGTGGCTGGAAGACCGTGGTCGGCTTCCAGACCCGCAATCCGATCCACCGCGCCCACGAGTACCTGCAGAAGTGCGCGCTCGAGATCGTCGACGGTCTGCTCGTGCATCCGCTGATGGGCGCCACGAAGTCCGACGACGTGCCGCCCGAGGTGCGGATGCGCTGCTACGAGGCGCTGTTCGACGGCTACTACCCGAAGGACCGATCGATGATCGGGATCTTCCCTGCGGCGATGCGCTACGCGGGGCCGCGCGAGGCGATCTGGCACGCGATCGCCCGCAAGAACTACGGCTGCACCCATTTCATCGTCGGGCGCGACCACGCCGGCGTCGGCTCCTACTACGGCACCTACGATGCCCAGCGGATCTTCGAAGGGTTCGCGCCCGACGAGCTGGGCATCACGCCCCTGATGTTCGAGCACTCGTTCTTCTGCGTGCGTTGTGAGGGGATGGCCTCACCGAAGACCTGCCCGCACGAGGACGCCGACCGCGTGATCCTGTCCGGGACGAAGGTGCGCGACATGCTCCGCAACGGCGAGCGTCCGCCGATCGAGTTCTCGCGCCCCGAGGTCGCCGACATCTTGATCGCGGCGATGCGCGAGCCCACGTGAGCCGTCGGACGCGGGGCGCGTTCGGAGGTGTAGCATCGCCCGCGTGAGCGAGCACCCCGATCATCCGGCGAACCGCCGGATCGACCGCATCAAGGACCCCGCGTTCGTCCAAGGGCTGCAAGAGCTCTCGCTCGAGGACCTGCGCGCCCGCCGCGACGATTGCATGTCCGAGCGCGAGTACCTGTCGCTGCTGCGCCGGTTGCTCCAGGGGCGCGCGGAGATCCTCCAGGCGGCGCTGGACGCGCGCGAGTCGGGCGAGGAACAGGCGCCGTTGGTCCAGCGCCTCGCCACGATCCTGGCCGACGATGAGCACCCCAGCACGTCGCGGGGCGAGGCCGTGCGCGTGACGGTGCCCGAAGACGAGATGCTGCTGGCGCGCCGGCGGGTGGAGCGCCTGGCGACCGACGCGGAGCTCTCGGACCCCGCAGAGCTCAGTGACACGGCGCTCGCGTCGGTGATCGTCTCGCTGTCCACCGAGGAGCACGAGGTCTCGGAGGACCGCCGGACCGTGATCGGCGTGCTCGACGTCCTGCAGGACGAGCTGAAGCGCCGGTACAAGGACGATCCCACCCTCGCCCTTCGCTGATCCGCGATGCGCTCGGCCGAGCCGCTCGCGCGCGTGGTCCGCTCCGGGCTCGAGGAATCGGTCCACCTCGGTCACGTCGCCGTCTGCGACGCCTCGGGGCGGCTCGTTGCCCGGGTCGGCGACCCCGACCGGACGTTCTTCGTCCGTTCGTGCACGAAGCCGGTCCAGGCGAGCGTCTCGCTCACCGCGATCGGGCCGGACGAACGGGTGCCGGTGCGATCGGTCGCGATCATGTGCGCCTCCCATAACGGCGAGCCGGTCCACGTGCGCGCCGTCCGCGAGGTGCTCCGGCGCGGCGGGCTGACCGAGGAGGACCTGCGCACCCCGCCGGCGCGGCCGAGCGATCCCGCCAGCGCATCCCGCGTCCGGGCGTCCCGGCCGGTCTTCCACAACTGCTCGGGCAAGCACGCCGGGATGCTCTTGGCGTCGGTGCGGCGCGGCTGGCCGACGCTCACCTACCGCGCGCGTTCGCACCCGCTGCAACGCCGGGTCCTCGCCGCCGTGCGCGAGCTCTCCGGCATCGACGACGTGGCGGTCGGGATCGACGGCTGCGGCGTGCCGGTGCACGCGATGCCGTTGCGATCGATCGCAACGATGTACGCACGGCTGGCCGCGCCGGAGCGGCAGGGACGGCTGGCGCCCGCCGTGCGGAGGTCCGTGGAGGCGATGCGGGCCGAGCCCTACCTCGTGGGCGGGCGCAACCGCGTGGACACCGCGATCATGACCGCGACGTCGGACCTGGTGGCGAAGGAGGGCGCCGAGGCGCTGATCTGCGCGGTCTCGCTCGAGGCCGGACTCGGGGTGGCGGTCAAGGTCGGGGATGGCGGCTACCGAGCCGCCGGCCCGGCGATGATCCAGGTGCTGGAGGAGCTCGGGCTGCTGACGTCGGCGGCCCGG
>Ga0187785_10000713_pt1 | contig 12014 bp, 6 predicted proteins | sample 0815_BV2_4_20_MG_FD_132466 | JGI IMG/M metagenome (GOLD analysis project Ga0187785, IMG submission 132466) | Tropical peat soil microbial communities from peatlands in Department of Meta, Colombia - 0815_BV2_4_20_MG | ecosystem: Environmental > Terrestrial > Soil > Wetlands > Peat | place...
ATAGTTGCTTTATCTTCATAAAACTAATTATCGCATCTTTCTTTTCCTGCGGATCCTCATTTATAAGCTCATCCTGGGCGATCATCCTGTATATGCTTTCTCGCCGATAGAACAAGTATCCTGAGAGCAAAATGACCAGGACGCAGATGAATTGTGCCACCGGATCGGTTTTTATCCGATTATACGCTACAGCCAGCGGCTGCGAACTCTGCCCGTGAGAGACATCAATGTATACAATACCACTCCTGAATATGTTAGACTTGAGCACACTATCATCGCCCAGGTCGCTCATACCGTTGATAAGCAGGTCCGAGTCCCCGATGACGATCAGTTCTCCTGCGCCGTATTTGACCGATGCTGCGACCGGATACTCTGAGTATTTCTCATTCCCGTTGATGGAGCCGTTATTGTCCGCGTCGATCCATGCCATATTTGACGTACTCGCCAGAATAGTTGCGCCTCTCGCCGTATCCAGAGGCACTGGGTGGTTTAGCACCAGCTTTCCGACGCCGCTGAACAATCCTTGGGAGCGAATACTAGTTATAATCGGGAACGATGGCTTGTGATAGTAATTGCTGTCCTGGCAAAGGGGTTGCTGGTTCAGGGTAACGGGTGAGTTAATCGAGTTTAGCAGGCTATTAGACGTGCCATAGTCGTCCATCACAACCACCTTGCCTCCAAGGTGCAGGAATGATAGTATCTGGTTTGATTCTGATTCAGAATAGCTTTCCGTCGGGCCGATAATGAGCAGAGTGCTGCCAGACGGGGCTGATGAAAGGCTCGAAATGGAGTAGAGGCTGGACATGTTGCCAGACAGGCCTGCCATACCGTTCCATGCCGGGTTCATGGGGTTGTAGTTAGTATCGCTGTAGTAGAATCTGCCAACCAGTAGCAGAGCAACGATTATTACTGCAGCAGACAGAAGCGCAGTTATCGTCCTCATAGCCTGATCACCTCGACCGGCCTTGACAGCTCCCTACAGAGATTAACGAAGCCGGCCATCGCCATCTCGAGGTCCCTCTTGTTCACCTGCCGGTGGCCATATGCTACAACCTCATAGAGCGTGACTATGGGTTTAAGAGCGTCATGGGTGCCGGGCCTGCTTTGTAATACGAACTTAAAGAATTCGAGGTGCGTCATCGAGTCTGGAAGCTCTGATACGGTTGTTCTTGCGGCATACCGGGAGAGAGTATATATGCTCGTCACTGCCCGTGACATGTCTCCCGATTCCGCCATCTCTTTAATCATAGCCAGTTCTGCTTCGGGATCGAACACTTTTTCCTGTATAGGTTCGGCGGCCACAGGCTCTTCGGCCGGCTGCTCGGTCGGTTGCTCGATCCTGGCCGATGGAGACAGTAAATGTCGAATCGACATTATCAGCATTCGATCCAAGCCGCTACGCCTGATAATGATGGCGAGTATAACCACTATGCCAAGCAGGACAAGGAACCTGATGGACGATTTATCGTAGGGTATAATCAGTATGGTACCTGCCTCTATCGGGGCCGGAGATGTCTGCTTGTTATCGTTCGATGATATGATCAGTGTCCGCGTGCCCAGGGGATCGTTCTGCGATACACCCCTCGAGATCGAATACTGGCCATGTTCATCTGTTACAGGCGTATCGATGACCTGGTCCCCTAGAGTGGCCTTCAGAGTATAATTGGCTACGGGTCTGCCATTGGTCGTAGCCACTTTACCAGTCAGATCGATGGTATCGCCGACAAAAAGGATCTGCGCAGGGCTGTCCGCTGTTATGACCATCGTCTGAGGGGAGATGGTCACTTCCGCCGGGCTGCTCTGGGAACCATATAGATTGCCGGCCGGCGGCGTGTAAACCGCTTTTATCTGGTTAGTCCCCAGCGGCAGGTCATACGGTACCGTTGTAGTATATTCGTAATTGCCTGATAGATCTGTCTGGACCGTATCGAGCTCCTCGTCCCCAGCGTATAGGACGACGCTGGCGCCGGCGACAGCACTGCCTTTCTCCGTCTGGACGTTGCCGCTGAGGGTGATACCGTCGCCTCCAGTAAATCGATTTCCGGATAAGTTAAGCGTTGTTAACGTATTTGTGGGAGAGATAGTCAGGGCGTGGTTTTCCGATACGGATGAATTGAGGAAGCTCGATCCAGTAGCCGGCTTGAAGGAAGCCCATAAAGTGTAGCCTCCGGCCTGCATATCCTGGGTGATCGGAAACTGGAAAGTATAAGCACCATTATCATCTACGTTTACAGTTCCCAGATCTGTCTCGTTGATCGTTATTCCAGCACTAGTTGTTCCGTTCGATACAGCTCCAGCACTAGTTGTTCCGTTCGATACAGCTCCAGCACTAGTTGTTCCGTTCGATACAGCTCCAGCACTAGTCGTTCCGTTCGATACAGCTCCAGCACTAGTTTCGCTGGGCGCCGGCGAAGCATTGTTTTCGGTAAGTAGGATATGGACACCTTTTCCCGACAAATTCGTGCCATTTGAGGATGTCATGGATCCAGATACTGTCACGGTATCGCCGAATGTGGCAACATCTGGCGTCATAGTGGAAGTTAGCGTCGTATCTTCGGTTTTCACTTTAACTGTGGTTACATTGCTGATCGCAGGAGCAATTGACTGGTCTCCCGGTATAATGATGGCGTCGGCCGATAGGTAGGCTGGACTGCTCAGTGGAAGTGTGTAGGTGAAGTGTGCGATGCCACTATCATCGAGCACAGCTGAGCCGTAGGGCTGGCCGTTGAACCTGAACAGCACCGTTGTGTTGGCTGGTATGGGATTATCTGTTAGGTACGTCGCGGCGAAGTCAACCGATTCGCCTATACCCACCTCGGATTTACTGGCGGATAATGTAAAGTTACTGTTGTACAGCATCAGATCGACGTCGTGTTGCGTCTGGCTGAGCTGAGTCAGGTAGAGATTCAGCTTTTCGATTGAGTTATTCAGCATATTAGTGTCGATGCTACTGTCGTTAAGGTGATCTTTGAGGGAGTACAAGTTTTTATCGAACCCGCCATTGACGTTCGAGATATTAGTGTAGGATTCTCTCAGTTTCAGCGCGTATGTGGTCGCGTCTACTTTGTTCCCTTCCGCCAGTAGCCTTGAATAAGTATCGTAATCATTGTGGTATTTGATCGAGTAGTCTACAGTCTTCGAAAGCATCCAGTCAAGCGACTGGCCATCCGAAATCACAGCTGAATAATCCGAGCTATTTACATCGAAATTGTTTGTCAGCGTCATATAATACATGAAAGAGTTGTGGAAGCCCTTGTAGGACGCACTCGCATCACTGTAGTTAGAATCGTAGAGATCATTGGCAACATCCATGGAGTCGTAAATCATCAGGTGTAGCATCGATTGCATAGAGCTGTCCGTATCGGCACTCTGGATCGATGATACATCGAGTGGATTTTCATTCCGGATCGGAACGGTGACTGCGTATACCGGCGAAAATGTCTGCACGATCAAGGAGAGGAACGCTAAAATCATCCATATATTACCATATTTCAACATTGTCACCAGCCTTTTTCGTTTAACGCCTGCATACGGCCCCTTCGGTTTCCTTTTAACCGATGAGCTTCAGCAGTGTCAGCACTTTTTGAAGGATGATCAGTGCGAAGATCACTACTCCTATTACTACCACAATATTGACGCGCAAACGCCACTTCGGCTTCGTATAGAACGGTCCGGTTATTTGGACGATGATTAGGAAACCTATCAGGCAGAGCACGAAAAAGTACTCGAAGTCCATCATCTTCAGTAACCCGGATAGAGCCATTATGAGCAAGCACCATGCCCCGAAAGCGATCACCAGCCGTTGGTTTTTTGTCATCATGTGGCAATACCCGGAGATTAAGTTGCCCAGGGAGTATATAATCTTTACCAGTGATGGATGATCGGCTGATCTTTTGCTATTTAAGCTCGTCAATAAATGGTAAAATGCATATTCTGGGTGCAGTTTTGAAAATTTTTGGGTAGTTGGCAGTGCGGGAAACTTGCGGGCTTTAGCCGTAGGATGGATCCCCCAAGTCCTGTAGATTATTTAACTTTAAATTCTATTATCATTGTCGTCTGATCTTTGTTATATCGGCTGGAAATGTTATATGATCCGGTTAGGCTTGCCCTAAACTCAATGATTGTGGGTTATTGGGAATGTCCGTAGCGTAAAACGCTGAGTGTAGTGGTGAAACTGTAGTCGTGTTGGGTGGCGATGCGTTGGTTGTAGGCCATAAATGCCCGCTGTTAAAATTGCGAGGGTCGTTATGTATCAAGGGATGTTTCCCCGTCGAAATAATTATTTAAAATATATAAGTAAAAAATTAATAATTAAAGAAATATTTATTATTAATTATCGTAAAATCTCCTACAAAAACAGTAAATTTTTTGGCATAATTTACAATTTCCCACGTTAAAATGTAATCGGAGTACAATTTATCAATATTCAGTAAAAGAGGGTAAAAGATATGTAAGAGATATAAAAGTATATAGGATGGTGAAGGTGAAGGATCAAACGGACTAAATCGCGTACGAGTTATGAGGTGGAAACATGGTATTGAGTGTGAACGCTTTAACTAAATCGCATTTTTCGCAAATGGTGTAATCAATGAAGAGGCTGGCTTTAATAGGGATAATCATCGCATCCGTAATGATTGTTAGTGGTTGTATACTATTCGGTAATAACAACTCGCCGACGAATAACAGTAGTAACAACCCAACGAACAACCCAACGGCGACCGTCAATCCAAACATCCCGATAGGTGATCCGAACCGTCTGTATAATAACCATGGTACGCTTATTTATGCTAATGGCACACCGATGGTTCTTCGTGGCTCAAACCTGTGTCGCAGCGGCGATATATGGATGGATATGTATTGGTTAGGCGAGGAGAATAACGAGTCTTACGATAATGCAATAGCAGAACTACAAGATGTGTATGGGGCCAACGCGATCAGGATCCAGATAGCGCCATTCTACTATAGGTATAATATCTACGTTGATGATTCGAACCCGGCTGATTACCCCTCCTCTATCTATTTCACCAAAGATGCGGTGGAAGGAAAGACGGTGGAACAGCACTGGGCAGAATACGATAGCGTAATAGACTCGATTGTCAACTCGGCCACCAAGCGCGGTATGTATGTGATACTGGATACCCATGCATCGGGAAGCCCTGAAAGTGCTGACCCGATTTCGAAAAGCAAGGAAGTGAAGTATACAATAGCCCCCGGGTACGCCCCGAACTTGGACAATCAGGTATGGGTGTGGCAGCGTCTTGCCCCGAGATACGCGGACAACCCGTTCGTGATCTATGAGCCGTACAACGAGGTCTGGGCGAAGGATGGGGGCAGCTGGTCCGCACTTCAGCCTTATGAACAAAAAGTGCTGAAGGCAATTCGGGGGAGCGGCGCTACAAGAAGCCTGGTATTGATGGCGACGCCGTTGGGCAATTGCAACGCCGCTTTTAACAACACCCAGAATGATACAGATCCAAACATAAACCCCCTTACGCTGCCGCTCCAGGACGACCTGTCCAAAAACCCGTATGACAATAACAACATCGCTTACAGTATCCATGAGTACAACACCAGCGATGCGTACTCATACAATAACTGGGATTCCAACCTCCAGTTCCTCGGCCATTACCCTATGATCATAGGTGAGTGGGAAGGCACCGGAGGAGGAGAATTAGTGGATGTAGAGGGCACGGACTCGAACTATATCGAGCCATTGATGAACTGGAGCATCAACTACAACGTGAGCACGTTCTTATACACTTACGTAGACCTGTTCGGCGACTCGGACGGCAAGCACAGCTGGAATAAGGATAGTACACGGCCGTATGAATACTCAACTGATGAGGGAGGGGCAGGGTATGTGGTAAAGTATGATACGCCCTTCATGAGCGCTGACAAGTATGTTAATTCCGTTCCCACCAGCGACTTCACCTTGAGTACCGAAGGGCTCAAAGTCTCGGCCACAGAGGGGACGACTGGCAGGCCTGTCCTGTATGTATGGGACTGGGGCGACGGAACCAGCACCACGGTAAAAGTAGGTAACCTCAGTCATGACGAAAGGATCACCGAGCCGTGGAACGCTGTTCATACATATGCGAAGGCAGGATCATACCCGGTAAAGCTGACCGTGTCCAACGATAAGGGCTCAGCGACCAGCGATGTAAAGCAGGTGAATATCGGCGGAGCTTCCTAAGCTCCCCCGATCTAACCCTTGGCGAGGAAAAACTTTAAGAGGTAAATAATCGTTACTGTATCGAGATCGTGGTGATCCATCTGGAAAATCCGTTCGTTTCGATCGTCCTGCCGACATATAACAGGCAGGTGATCCTGCGGGAATGTCTGATCTCAGTGATCGGTCAGTCCTATAAAAACTGGGAGATCATCGTCGTCGATGACTGTTCGTCGATGCCGATCGAGGCCGGCATCAAAGACCTCATGGAGAAGGACGACAGGATAAAATACTGCAGGAACGTTTTCCGCCGGATGTTGCCCGCCTCGAGAAATATCGGCATATCAATCGCCAAATATGATATCATACTCTTTTTGGAAGATGACATGGTGCTGGACCCGGACGCACTACGGATTCTTGTCGACGCGTATCAGTCGCAGCAGAGGAAGGATCCGATGTTCGGGGCGATAGCCCCCAGCATTCCCTTTGTCCAGTACAACGAACTGAAGAACCTCGACGCGATCAAAGATCGCCTATTGAAGGAGAGACCTAGCCTCAATGACAGGCCATTCACCGCGAGCAAGCTAACCGGCGCGATGATCACAGATTTCAACCCGAAATACCAGGCCGTACAAGAGGTCCCGGGCGCCCACGCGTGCATTATGTATCCAAAAAAACTATTGATATCCGAGAAGGGGTTCAAGGAGAACGTATACAAAGGCAACAACCTCCGGGAGGAATCGGATATGTCCTTCAGGCTCAAGAAACGCGGGTACCGCTTTTACTTCGAGCCGATGGCGATCTTTTTCCACGTTCGGGTAACCGAAGGAGGATGCAGAATGAACACGCCGGCTTATATTTACTATACAATAGTCAACCATACAAAATTTTTATACTATAATTATGGGCTCATCAAAACTCTGTATATGGCACCCATGTTCATGCTGAGGACTTTTAAAGTTTATGCGATCCAGGTGCCAAAATTTTTATCGAGGCGCCTCGCCAGCCACCCCGCATAACACCCGACAGCAACACGAACGTTGCCACCCTGATCGCTCAGATTTCAAGAAGAGAAGTATTATAAATTTCGATATTACAAAATTATACTAAAATATAATATTTTAATTCGTGTGACAGCGAAAAATTAAATAGCAAGGAGTGGTTCTAATGATCAAATTTTTAGGGGCACAGAAATGGAGACAGATGCAGAGACGAATAAGAAACTCGCCACTCAGCTTCCAATAAATCTCATTGCAAACATAGCATATTTTGCGTTGAATTTTATCGTCGGCATGACACTCGTCCCATACTTTATTATGACACTCGGTGAGGGTTATAGTCTCGTCGGTCTCGCAGTGTCAATCACACTATACGTAACACTTATCATCTTATCGCTCAACACCGTCGTCTCCCGGTTCCTGACCGTGGACCTCCAGAAAAACGACTACAAATCGGCGAACAAGACATTTAACACAGCTATCTTCGGATTATCCGCGTTGATCATCCTGATGATCCCCATCGTTATAATCATCGCGTACAGCATCCCCAATATCTTTAACATCCCCGATGGCCAGGATAACAATGTGAGACTGCTCTTCCTCGGAGTCTTCGCCGCATTTCTCATCAACATATGGACCGGGAACTTCAACGTACAGCTGTTCGCCATGAACCGCATAGACCTGCAGATCATCGTCAATACAACCACATTTCTGACCCAGAACGGATTGATCATCCTATTCTTTTATCTGTACCACCCCAGCCTCGCGTATATAGGCATCGCATACCCGATCGGGGCGATATGCGCCTCGATAGTTTCGATCACATTTGCGAAGCGGATATGCCCATACCTCAGGATATCGCCATCCTCGTTCGACTTCTCCCAACTGAAAACCCTCTTTGATATGAGCACATGGTCGATCATCGACCAGCTGGGAAACCTCCTGTTCCTTCAGATCGACATGATCATCGTCAATAGATTATTCTTCCATACGGTCGCAGTGCCATATTACGCGGTTCTCAGCATGGCAGCCATCATGCGAAGCATTGCGACTACGGTCGCAGGGGTGCTGGTCCCAACGGTGTACACTTACTATGCCAAAAAACAGACTGATACGCTTATAAAAGTGGTGGTCAGCGCGGTTAAGGTAATGGGGATTTTCATGGCCCTCCCGATAGGCCTCCTCTGCGGATTCTCAGTTCAGGTACTGACTATCTGGCTGGATAGTATGGGTAAGCCTATAGGTTTCACTCCCGCCGACTTCGCCCCACTGCTGGTGCTGATGGCCTTCCACCTGACCATCAACATGTCCGTTTTACCGTTGTTCTCGATCAACTATGCATATAATAAGATCAAGGTGCCTGGAATTGTGACGCTCGTCCTGGGAGCTGGTAACTTCACCTTCGCTGCTGCTCTGCCACTCGCCATGATATACGTGTTTAACATGCAGGATATCGCATTCTACGGTGTCGCGGCGGCTGGATCGATCGTCCTCACCCTGAGGAATGGGATTTTCATCCCATGGTATGCGGCCAAAGTCATGGGCATCAAACCAACCGCCTTCTTTAAATCATTGATGACCGGGGTCATTTGCACAATAGTGGTTGCAGTGACGAGCTTCGCGGTGGGCCAGCTTATTAGCATCACATCGTTCGCCACACTTATTCCGATCGGAGGCGTCATAGGTCTGGTATACCTCCTCTTGGCATGGAAATTCGCCCTCTCATCCTCAGAGCGCGGACAATTCAAAAATGTGATGCCACCCTTTGTGTGGAGGCTGCTGGAGAGGGGCCCGCAAAAACAATAAAATGCTTTCCTTGTGCCGGCCGCTCAAGCCGGCGAATTGTTGTGGATCCCTGACGTCTGCAGGCTCTGCAAGACATGGCATTTCAGGACAATGTTGGTAGGGAGGGCGTTGCATAATTCATTTCGGAGCGCGTCGATCCTGTTACTGTTTAGGGGTTTTAGAGTTGCTTTGACGATAGAGTTTTTTCAACAGGCCATTAATTTATAATAATCGAATGATTTTATTTGGATCTATCTTAAAACAAACACACCAATGATAAGCAATAGAAGAATGCAATCCCGCCATGATAAAACCCAAATTTTATAGTATACGCCTATTCGATGAATGCAAACCCGATCATCATAACGCACACTCGAAGGAAGTACGCAAAACAGCAAACCGAGCCCTGTAAACATTAAACTCGTGATATTTAAAGTATGTAGCACCCTCTTGATATACAAAATTTTCATACTATGATATTGTACTGAATGTACAGCCGTTCGATTAAAAAGTTATACAAAAAATTAAATAGTAAAGGATAGTTTTGTAAAAGATAATATTTACATGAGGGGAAAATGGAAACAGGCGTCGATAAGAACATTGAGACGAATAAAAAGATCGCCACTCAAGTTCCTAGAAACCTCATCATGAACGTCATCTTTTTCGCGCTGAACATGTCCGTCGGCATGGCGCTGACCCCGTTCTTTCTGACGAGCCTGGGTAAAGATGCCTACCACTTTATATACCTCGCGATATCGTTCACTGGGTATGTGGCGATTGTCGTCCTGTCCCTCAACACCGCCGTGTCTCGATTCCTGACCGTGGATCTTCAGAAAAACGACTACAAGTCGGCGAGCAAAACGTTCAACACGGCCATCATAGGACTATCTGCCCTGATCGTCCTAATGATCCCGATCCTCATTGTCATCGGGTACAATATCTCATATATATTTACTATCCCCTCGACCGTACCTGCGAAAGACGTGAGCTGGCTCATCCTGGGGATATTCGCCTCTTTTTTGATTACCTCGTGGACGGGAAACTTTACTGTGCAGCTATTCGCCCTGAACCGCATAGATTTACAGGTCATCGTCAACGCAACCCTATTCTTGACGCAGAACGGGCTGACCGTCCTGTTCTTCCAGCTGTACCATCCCAGCTTGGTGTACGTAGGTCTGGCTTACCCGATCGGAGCGATATGTGCCTCAATCATGTCGATCACCCTCTCGCGGCTGGTCTGCCCCCACCTCAAGATATCGCCATCGCAGTTCGACTTCACCCAGCTTAAAACTCTCTTCAGCATGAGTTCCTGGGCGATCGTCAACCAGATCGGCACCCTCCTGTTCATCCAGATCGACCTGATCGTCATCAATAAATTATGCACTTCTGTGGCCGGACAGTATACGGCCGTCCTCAGCCTGGTGGCTATCCTGCGAAACATCGCTGCCACTATCTCCGGAGTGTTGGTTCCTGTCGTGTACACTTACTATGCTAAAAAACAGACAGAAACCCTGGTGAGGATGGTGGTCAGCGCAGTCAAGATAATGGGCATATTTATGGCCCTCCCCATCGGCCTCCTCTGCGGATTCTCAGGACAGATCCTGACTATCTGGCTGGATAGTATGGGTAAGCCTATAGGTTTCACTCCCGCCGACTTCGCCCCACTGCTGGTGCTGATGGCCTTCCACCTGACCATCAACCTGTCAGTCCTCCCCTTATTCGCGATCAATCTGGCATATAATAAGATTAGGACGCCGGGGATCGTGACGCTGGTTATGGGAATTGGCAACTTCTCCCTCGCAGTCGCACTGCCGCTACTGATAATGCACGGATTCGACCGGTCCGATATAGCCTACTATGGCGTTGCAGGGGCAGGAGCGATCGTCCTCACCCTGAAAAACGCGATCTTCACCCCGTGGTATACAGGCAGGATCATGGGCATCAACCCGACCATCTTCCTCAAATCGATGATCACTGGGGTCGTATGCACGACACTGATCGCAATCGTGAGCTACGCAGTGGCAAAGTCCGGCATCATACCTATCACTTCATTCGCCACACTCATCCCCGTTGGAGCTGCTATCGGGCTCATATACATGCTCCTGGTATGGAAATTCGCTCTCGACCCCTTCGAGCGCGCCCAGTTTAAAAATGTGATGCCACCTGTGATATGGAGGGTGATGGAGCAGATCTGAGTGTCAACTACCACGCCATAAATGGCTGTGGCTTGTAAGAAGTTTGCATTCGCATTTTCATTACCTTTAATCAGCCCGACCAATATAGCGAATGATAATTCGAGTGTTAAGACGCGTCTGACCATCAATCAGTCAGCCTTATATTAGCATTATCTACCCTATTTTTGGTCAATTTGTGTGAAAATAATGCTATAAAAAATAGTTTTATCTATATAACCATATTAATATTCGAAAATGTTTTAGGATTCATCTTCAAAGACCGCATAGTCTGTAGTAAATTAGTTTGGATGATAATAATAGAAAGTTTAATAGGGATATGTGTACTTATCGGTTGCTAGTAATGATCACATTTTGGCTAAGATGACAGGTGGAATAGGAGAGGTTTTATGGTGAACGATGACAGGCCGTTATTTATTCTTGCTGGTAATGCACCATACGAAAATCGGGGGTGCGAGGCGATCACGCGAGGCACAGTCAAGATCCTCAGGAACAGCTTCAAGAACCCGAAGTTCATATGTACCAGCTACTTCCAGACCGAGATGATGCTGCAGGAGCAGAACATGAAGGAGACGGACGATTCGGTCACCCACATTCCCTACCGCTTCCTCAATAGAAAAATCTTCATGGACAACTTGGCGAAGCCGATCATATGGAAAGGGACCTTCAAGCATTTCGCCGACCGCGACTCGGTTTACTCGTGGGGATATTATGAAATGCTGCCCTTCCTAAAAAACGCCAAGGCGGTACTTTCGGTTGGGGGGGATAACTACACTCTCGACTATGGTGTTCCCAGGCTCTTCACAGGCCTGGATGACCTGGTGATAGCCCGTAAAAAACCAATCGTGCTCTGGGGAGCGTCGATCGGCC
>Ga0187785_10000714_pt1 | contig 12012 bp, 12 predicted proteins | sample 0815_BV2_4_20_MG_FD_132466 | JGI IMG/M metagenome (GOLD analysis project Ga0187785, IMG submission 132466) | Tropical peat soil microbial communities from peatlands in Department of Meta, Colombia - 0815_BV2_4_20_MG | ecosystem: Environmental > Terrestrial > Soil > Wetlands > Peat | place...
CAGGACCACGTCGAAGGCGCTGATCCGGTCGGTCGCGACCAGCAGGAGCCGGCCCTCGTCGACCTCGTACACGTCGCGCACCTTGCCTCGCGCCGCGAGCTCGGCCATCAGCGCTCCACCGGGAGCTTCTCGAGACGGTCGAACAGCGGTCCGAGGTTCGCCAGGAACCGGTCGGGATCGAACAGCGCCGCGAGCTCCTCGGGCGCCAGGCGCGCCGTGACCTCCGGATCGGCCTCGATCGAGGCCCGGAAGGGCACGTCGTCGTCCCAGGCCGCCGCGGCGGCTCGCTGCACGATCCGGTAGGCGTCCCCGCGCTCCATGCCGGCGTCCACCAGCGCCAGCAGCACCGACTGGCTCACCGCGATCTGCCCCGACGCCAGCGCGTGCGCGCGCATCCGCTCGGGGAAGACCAACAGCCCGTCGACCACCCACGTCAGGTCGCGCAGCATGAACGCGAGCAAGCCGGTGGCGTCCGGCAGGATCACGCGCTCGGCGGAGGAGTGCGAGATGTCGCGCTCGTGCCACAGCGCCACGTCCTCGAGGCCGGTCATCGCGAAGCCGCGGAGCACCCGCGCGAGACCGCTGACGCGCTCCGACACGACGGGGTTCCGCTTGTGCGGCATCGCCGAGGAGCCCTTCTGGCCCTCGGCGAACGGCTCCTGCACCTCGCGCACCTCGGTCCGCGCGAGGTGGCGGATCTCGGTGGCCAGGGCATCCAGCGTGCAGGCACAGACCGCGAGCGCAGCGAGGTACTCCGCGTGCCGGTCGCGCTGGATCACCTGGGTCGAGGCCTCCGCCGGACGCAGCCCCAGCCGCGCGCACACGCGCTCCTCGACCCGCGGGTCGACCGACGCGTAGGAGCCCACGGCGCCGCTGATCGCGCCCACCCGGATCGCCTCGCGCGCCCGGCGCAGGCGTTCGCGGTCCCGGTCCAGCTGGAACGCGAACACCGCCAGCTTGTGCCCGAACGACGTCGGCTCGGCGTGCACGCCGTGCGAGCGACCGATCGTCAGCGTGGCCCGGTGCTCCAGCGCGCGGCGCTTCACCACCGCCAGCAGGCCCTCGAGATCGCCGAGCAGGACGTCGGCCGCGTCGCGCAGCTGCAGCGCGAGCGCCGTGTCGAGCACGTCGGAGGACGTGATCCCGTAGTGGAGCCAGCGGCCCTCCGGTCCGATCGAATCTCCTACCACGTCCACGAACGCCGCGACGTCGTGCCTCGTGGTGCGTTCCCGTTCCGCCACGGCCTCCTCGGTGAACGTCGCGCGCTCGCGCGCGACGTGCGCGGCCGCCTCCGGCACGGCGCCGAGCTCGGCCCACGCCTCCAGCACGAGCAGCTCGATCTCGAGCCAGTGCTCCAGCCGCGTGCGATCGCTCCAGATCGCCGCGATCTCGGGCACCTCGTAGCGCGGGATCACAGCTTCAGGCCCTCCGCCAGGTCGTCCTTGAACTTCCACAGGCGCGCCTGGATCTCCTCGTCGGCCACGCCGAGGATCTCGCACGCTAGGATCGCCGCGTTCACCGCGGCGTCGACCCCCACCGTGGCGATCGGCACGCCGGTGGGCATCTGCGCGGTGATCGCCAGCGCCTCGTTGCCGACCATCTGCGGCGCGGTGGCGATCGGCACGCCGATCACCGGCAGCACGGTGCGGGCGGCGACCGCGGCGGCCAGGTGACCGGAGAGCCCGGTCGAGCAGATCACGACCTTGACCCCGCGGTCGAACGCCGTGCGCGCGTACTCGTCGACCAGATCGGGGTTCCGCGAGGACGACATGATCCGCACCTCGTGCGGTACGTCGAACTTCTCCAGGATCAGCCCTGCCTGGCGCAGGATCGGCAGCTCTGCCGGCGAGGCGGCCAGGACGCCGACCAGCGCCGGCGCGTCGGGTGGATCGCTCATGCGGGAACCTCCGTCGATGCGTGGGCGGCGATGTCGGTGCGGAACGTCATGCCATCGAAGTCGATCTGCGCGAGCCCGTGGTACGCGCGCTCCCGGGCCTCGGCGACCGTCGCACCCTCCCCCGTGACCGCGAAGACCCGCCCGCCGGCCGTGACGAGTTGCCCGTCGGCGTCACGCGCCGTTCCGGCGTGGAACACGGTCACGCCCTCGACCGTTCCGGCGCCCCCGCTGCCGCGGATCGGCACGCCCGGCCGGACCGTCCCCGGATAGCCGTCGCTCGCGACCACGACGGTGACCGCCGCGCCGCTGCGCCACGCCACGGGCTCCTCGCCGAGCCCACCGGTCGCGGCCGCGAGGAACAGCTCCGAAGGCTCGGTGCGCAGCAGCGGCAGGAGCACCTGCGCCTCGGGATCGCCGAAGCGGCAGTTGAACTCGAGGACCTTCGGCCCGTCGGCGGTGAGCATCAGACCTGCGTAGAGCACGCCCTGGTACGGGGCGCCCGCCTCGGCCATCGCCAACACGGTCCGCTCGAGCATCGGCCAGATCGCTTCCTCGACGGCCGCGCCCACCGAGGCGACCGGTGCGAAGGCGCCCATGCCGCCGGTGTTCGGGCCGGTGTCGCCGTCGCCGATCCGCTTGTGGTCGCGGCTGAGGATCAGCGGCACGACGCGCTCGCCGTCGGCCAGCGCGAACGCCGATACCTCCGGGCCCTCGAGGAGCTCCTCCACCACCACGATCGATCCTGCGTCGCCGAAGGAGCGCTCCAGGAGGCACGCGTGGATCGCCGCGATCGCCTCCTCACGGTCCGCCGCGACGACGACCCCCTTGCCGGCAGCGAGCCCGTCCGCCTTCACGACCGCGCGGCCACCGAGCTCGTCCACGAACGCCGACGCCTTCTCGACGTCGTCGAACGAGCCCGATCGCGCCGTGGGGATCCCACTGCGCTGCAGGAGATCCTTCGCGAAGGCCTTCGAGCCCTCCAACCGCGCCGCGGCCGCGGAGGGGCCGAAGACCGGGACCCCCCGTTCGCGCAGCCGGTCGGCGAGGCCGGCGACCAGCGGCACCTCCGGCCCGACGACGACGAGGTCCGGCCGCCGTTCGTCAACCAGGTTGACCAACGCCGGAACGTCGTCGGCCGCCACGGGAGCGCACGTCGCCAGTTCTGCGATGCCGGGGTTCCCCGGCGCCGCCACGACCTCCGCCACCGCCGGATCGCGCACGAGGCGCCACACCAGCGCGTGCTCGCGGCCCCCGCCGCCGACGACGAGGACCCTCACGCGTCCACCGGCACGCTCTGCTCGCGGGCGGGCCCCACGCCGACCACCGAGACGGGCACGCCGCCCAGCTCCTCGAGGAAGCGCACGTAGCGCTGTGCCTCCTTCGGCAGATCCTCGAACGCCCGCGCCTCCCCGAGCTCGCCGTCCCAGCCGGGCAGCTCCTCCCAGACCGGCTCGGCGTGGTGGAACTCCGTCTGCGTCGGCGGCACGTCGTCGAAGATCCGGCCTCCAACGCGGTAGCCGACGCAAACCTTCACGCGTTCGAACCCCGAGAGCACATCGAGCTTCGTGAGCACCAGCTCGGTCAGCCCGTTCAGGCGCGCCGCGTACCGCAGGACCGGCGCGTCGAACCATCCGCAGCGGCGCTTGCGGCCGGTCGTGGTGCCGAACTCGTGTCCGCGCTCACCCAGTCGCTCGCCGTCGTCATCGAGCGCCTCGGTCGGGAACGGGCCGGTGCCCACCCGGGTCACGTAGGCCTTCGTGATGCCGACGACCCGCTCGACGTGCTGCGGGCCGAAGCCCGCGCTCGCGAGCGCATAGCCGGTCACCGGCGTGGAGGACGTCACGAATGGGTAGGTGCCGTGGTCGAGGTCGAGCATCGTGCCCTGGGCGCCTTCGAGCATCACGGACCGGCCGGCCTCCAGCGCGTCGTGCAGGAGCTTCGCGGTGTCGGCCACGTGCGGCTCCAACCGGTCGGCGTAGGCGCGGCAGGCCTCCACGATCGGCTCCACGGGCATCGCGAGGCGCCCGTAGACCTTCGTGAGCAGCTGGTTCTTCTCCTTCAGGACCACCTCGAGCTTCTCGCGCAGGATCTTCTCGTCGTAGAGGTCCTGGACGCGGATCCCGACGCGGGCGGCGCGGTCCGCGTACGCCGGGCCGATCCCGCGCTTCGTGGTGCCGAGCGCGTTGGCACCCAGGAAACGCTGCGTGACCTTCTCGAGCTCCAGGTGGTACGGCATGATCAGGTGCGCGTTGCCGGACAGCCGCAGGTCCGAGACGTCGATCCCTGCCTCGAGCAGCTCGTCCATCTCGGCCAGCAGCACGCCGGGATCCACCACCACGCCGTCGGCGATCACGCTGGTGATGTGCGGGTACAGGATGCCGCTGGGCACGAGGTGGAGCTTCAGCAGCCGTCCCTCGGCGATGATCGTGTGGCCCGCGTTGTTGCCGCCCTGGTAGCGGACCACGAAGTCCATCCGGTCGGCGAGGTAGTCGACCGCCTTGCCCTTGCCCTCGTCCCCCCATTGGGTCCCGAGTACGACGGTGGCCGGCATCGCCTCTTCAGTCTACGGGACCGGCCCCCGCCTCCTCGCCGACCGGGACCTCGAAGGCCCGGGCGTTGCGGAGATCCACGCTGACCCGGGCGCCCTCGGCGGCCCCGTGCAACTCGTCGTTCGGTACGTGCGCCACCACGACGTCGCCGTCGGCCAGGCGCAGCGTCACCCGCGCGAGCCAGCCGAGCGACGCGATCCGCTCGACCACGGCGGTCGTGTCGCCGTCGCCCGGCGAGACCCGGACGTCGTGGGGGCGGACGAACGCGGCCGCTGCGCTCCCCTCCTCGAGGTGGTCGGCGCCCGGCAGCCGGAACGACCCCAGGTGGACGTGGCCGTCCACGACCTCGCCGTGCAGGACGTTCGCGGAGCCCACGAAGCCGGCCACGAACGCGGTCGTCGGCTCGTCGTAGATCTCCTTCGGCGAGCCGACCTGCTCGATCCGGCCCTCGTGCATCACGACCACCTGGTTCGCCAGCTCGAGCGCCTCCTCCTGGTCGTGGGTGACCAGCAGGCTCGTGACGCCGAGCTCGCGGTGCAGCTCGTCCAGCCAACGCCGCAGGTCCTGGCGGACCTTGGCGTCCAGCGCCCCGAAGGGCTCGTCGAGCAGCAACACCTGCGGCTGCGGCGCCAGGGCGCGGGCGAGCGCCACGCGCTGCCGCTGCCCGCCCGACAGCTGATCGGGGTAGCGGTCGGCGAACGGATCGAGGTGCACCAGCTCGAGCAGTTCGCGAACGCGGGCGTCGCGGACGTCCTTGGCCTCCTTGCGCACGCGGAGCCCGAACGCCACGTTCTCCGCGACCGTCATGTGCCGGAACAACGCGTAGTGCTGGAACACGAAGCCGACGCGACGCTCCTGGACGCTCTTGGGCGTCAGCTCCTCCTCGCCCATCAGGATCCGCCCGGCGGTCGGCTCCTCGAGGCCGGCGATCATCCGCAGCACGGTGCTCTTGCCCGAGCCGGAGGGCCCGAGCAGCGCCGTGATCGCGCCCGCCGGCGCGGTGAAGGTGACGTCGGAAACCGCGACGAAGCTCCCGAAGCGCTTCGTGAGACCCTCGACGACGATCGGCGTGCTCATGCGCTGTGCATCTCCCGTTCCTGCCGATGATGGAACGTTTCGATCGCCAGCAGCAACACGATCGAGATCGCGGCCAGCAGCAGCGCCACCACGTAGGCCTGCGGCAGCTGCCGTTCCTCCGCGGCACGGAAGATGAACAGGGTCGCGGTCTCGGTGCGTCCCTGGATCAACCCGCTCACGATCAGCACCGCCCCGATCTCGCCGATCGCGCGGGCGGTCGACAGCGCGATCCCGTATGCGATCGCCCAGCGGATGTTCGGCAGCGAGACCTTCCGGAACGTGTGCCACACCGAGGCGCCGAGCGTGCGCGAGGCGTCCTCCTCGTCCAGGCCGATCTCCTCGAGGACCGGAACCACCTCGCGGATCGTGAACGGGATGCAGATGAAGATCGTCACCAGCACCATCGAGGGCAACGCGAAGTTGATCTGGATCCCCCGCGCATTGAAGAACGGATAGAGCCATCCGCCCGGCGCGAACAGCACGAAGCACGCCAGCCCGACCGTCACCGGCGACAGTGCGAAGGGGAGATCGACGAGGGCGTTCAGGAACGAGCGCCCGTGGAAGCGCTGCCGGACCAGCACCCAGGCGACGATCACGCCGAAGAACGTCGTGACGAGCACCGTGATCACCGCGATCTGGAACGTCAGCAGCAGGGCGTGCCGCACGTCGGGCTCGCGCAGGGTGTCGGACACGATGTGCAGCCCCGGCTTCAACGCGGTCCAGACGATCCCGGCGAGCGGCAGCACCAGCAGCAGCCCGACGTAGAGGAGGCACGCCGCCAGGATCCCGGCGTGGCCGCCGCGGGCCCCTCGCTTGGCCGTGGTGCTCACGCCGCGGCCTCCTTGCGCCGCAGGATCCGCGTGGTCACCAGCACCAACACGAACGAGATCGCGAACAGCAGCGTGGCCACCGCCGCGGCCTCGGCCGGCCGGAACTGCGACGTCAGCTGGAAGATGAACACCGGCGCGGTCAGCGTTCGGCCGGTCCGGTTCCCCGAGACCAGGATCACGCTGCCGATCTCGCCGAGGCACCGGGAGAACGTGAGCAGCGTGCCGGCGACCACGGCCGAGCGGATCGCCGGGAACACGATGCGCCGGAACGTGGTGCGAGGCCCGGCGCCGAGCGTGGCCGCCGCCTCCTCCTCGGCCGGATCCAGCTCCTGGAGCACGGGCTGGACGCTGCGCACGACGAGCGGCAGCGACACCGTGCACAGTGCGATCACGATCGCGATCGGCGTGAACACGATCCGGATCCCCAGATCGTCGAAGAACCCGCCGATCACCGAGTTCGGCCCGTACAGCGCCAGGATCATCAGGCCGGTCACCAGGGTCGGGATCGCGAGCGGGATGTCGACGATCGTCGACAGGAGCCGCCGCCCCGGGAACCGGTAGCGGACCAGCACCCACGCGAGCATCGTGCCCATCACCGCGTTCACGCCGGCCGCGATCGTCGAGGTCACGAGCGTCAGACGGATCGCGGCCCAGGCGCCGGGGCGTGCCATCGCGTCGCGGAACGCATCGAACCCATCTCCGAAGCCCTTGGTCAGCACCGCCGCGACCGGCAGCGCGACCATGAGCCCGAGGTAGACGATCGCGGTGCCGCGCAGCGCGAAGTGTCGCAGGGCGGCGGCCGTCCGATGCGGGAGGAACCCCCGCGACCGCCGCCCATCGACCTGCTGCGCGACACCGCTCATCGCCGGCCGATCACCCGCCCTGGGCGATCGCCTGCGTCGCGATCCCGTTGTCGCTGAAGAGCTTCTGGTCCAGGGCGTCCCAGCCGCCGAGGTCCTGGATCGTGAACAGGTCCTTGATCGCAGGGTACCCGTTGGCCGGATCGCCGGCGGCCGCGAGCTTCGGATCGGTCGAGCGCAGGAAGCCGGTCTCCGTGTAGTAGGCCTTGGCCTCCTTCGTGTGGAGGTAGTCGACGAACGCGTTCGCGATGTCCTCGACGCAGTCCTTCTGGGCGTTCTTGTCGACGACCGCGACCGGGTTCTCGATCAGGATCGAGCCCTTCGGGTACACGGCGGTGTCGTCGCCGCCGGCGGCCTGCGCCGTCTTGACCTCGTTCTCGTAGGTGATCGCGACGTCGCCGTTGCCCGACTCGAAGTTCTGGATCGAGTCGCGGGCGCTCTTGTCGTAGGCGATCACGTTCTTGGTCACACCCTGCATCAGGGTCGTGGCCGCGGCCTCGTCGCCCTTCGCGATGCCGGGAACGTCGCCGCGGAGCGCCGATCCCCACAGGGAGATCAGGTTCCAGCGGGCGCCGCCGCTCTGCGCCGGGTCGGGCGTCAGGACCTGCACGCCGTCCTTCGTCAGGTCGTTCCAATCCTTGAGGCCCTTGGGGTTGCCGGGCTTCACGTCGAACACGACGACCGAGCTGGACACCATGCCGCCGTCGGGCGCCTGGGTCCAGTCGTGCGTGATCAGGCCGGCGTCCTGGATCGTCTGGACGTCAGGGGCGAGCGACAGCGCGACCACGTCGGCCGGCTGGCCGTTCACGACGTTCTGCGCCTGCGTGGTCGAGCCGGCGTAGGACTCCGTGAACTGGATCGTCTGGTCGTGCTCCGTCTTCCACAGCTTCACGAACGCGGGGAGGATCTTCGCGTCGTAGACCTCCCGCGGCGTGCTGTAGGCCACGAAGTTGATGAACTTCGGACTGGCCGAGGGATCGCAGTTGCCGCCGCCCGAGGCGTTCGAGGAGGAGGACGAGCACGCGGTCGCGACGATCGCGATCGCCACGAACAGGGCCGGGCCGAGCCGGCTGTACACCCACCGAGGCATGAGGCTCCTTCCGTCGCGTCGGCGGCGCGTGCGCGACCACCGACTCGTCTTCTGAGACTCGGCCTCCGGTGGTCCGGTCAACCGATGCGCTCGGACCGCCGGCGATGCCGGACGGGAGCGCCGCATAGAGGTACCGCCACGAGCGGGGGCGTGTCAACCATCGCGGCTGGGGACAGCGACCTCGCAACGAACTCGCAACAACTCGCGGACGGCGCCGAAGGGGTTCGGCGTAGCATGCGGCGATGGCCGAGGCACCCGAACCCGGGGCGCGGGACGAGCTCGCCGAGCTCCACCTCAGCGACGAGGAGCGCCTCGTCCTGGCGAAGGTGGCCGACGTCTTGCGCCGGATCCAGTTCGGAACCGTCGTGCTGGTCGTGCAGGACGGCAAGGTCGTCCAGATCGAGATGGCGGAGAAGTTCCGGCTGCGATGAACGTCGCCCCTCTCTCGCGCGAACCCGAGCCGGCCGGCCCCAAGCTGGCCGCCCGGAACCTGACGGTGGAGCGCCGCTCCGCCGGGGGCGGCGTCGTGACGGCGGCGACCGACGTGTCGTTCGAGGTCGCGCGGGGCGAGTTCGTGTGCTTGCTCGGGCCCAGCGGCTGCGGCAAAACCTCGATCCTGAACGTCCTGGCGGGGCTGGATCGCGCGAGCGGCGGACAGGCGCTGCTCGACGGCGAGCCGATCACGGGCCCGGGGCCCGACCGCGCGGTCCTGTTCCAGGAGCCGGCGCTGTTCCCGTGGCTCTCGGTCCGGGCGAACGTCGAACTGGCCCTCGAGCTGCAAGGACGGCCGCCCGAGGCCCGGCGCGAACTGGCGGCGCGGTGGCTCGCGAACGTCCACCTTGAACGCTGGGCGGACGCGCAGCCGCACGAGCTGTCGGCAGGGATGCGGCAGCGGGCGGCGCTGGCGCGCGCGCTCGCGGCCGACCCCGACGTGCTGCTCGGCGATGAGCCGTTCGGCGCGCTCGACGCGCAGGCCCGCGAGCTGCTCCAGCGCGAGGTCCAGCGCGTCTGGGTCGACTCGGAGGGCACGAAGACGTTCCTGTTCGTGACGCACAACGTGCGCGAGGCGACGTTGCTCGCCGACCGGGTGCTGGTGATGTCGGCCGCACCCGGCCGGTTGCTAGAGGAGTTCCGGATCCACGCGCCACGCCCGCGCGACCTCGACGACGTGCTGGTCGCCCGGGTCGTCTCCGAGATCCACGAGCTGCTGATGCGGGAGGTCGACGCGAGTGTCGCGCGCGAGATGGCTCGCTAGGGAGATCGTCCCGCCGCTCGTCGGCATCGCCGGCGTCGTCGCGATCTGGGCGCTGGTCGCGGCGACCACGAGCTCCAGCGCGATCCCGTCGCCGGCGGTGGTGTGGTCCGCCTTCCTCGCCGGGATGCGCGACGGCTCGCTGCCGGAAGCGGCGCTGAAGACGTTGATCCGCCTCGCGTTCTCGTTCGTCGTGGCGGTCGCGCTCGGCGTGGTGCTCGGGATCGTGCTCGCCCTGAACGGCCTCGCGCGCCGCGCGATCCGCCCGCTGATCGTGGCGCTGCAGATCACGCCGTTCGTCGCGTGGGTGCCGCTCGCGGTGATCTGGTTCGGCGCCACCGAACGCGCCGTGGTGTTCGTGGCGATCGTCGGGTCGTTCCCGGCGATGACGCTCGCGACGCTGCAAGCCGTCCGGCAGGTGCCGCCGCTGTGGGAGCGGACCGGGCGCACGCTCGGCGCGCGCGGCTGGACGCTCTACCGCAAGGTCGTGTTCCCGGCAGCGCTGCCCGGCGTGATGGCCGGCCTGCAGCAGGCGTGGGGGTTCGCGTGGAAGGCGCTGATGGCGGGTGAGGTGATCGTCGCGGCCGCGCACGCGGGCCTCGGCCACCTGATCGCCCGGCCCGGCACCACCGTCCCCACGCTGCTCGCGGCGCTCGGCGTGATCCTCGTGATCGGCGTCGCCGTCGACTACCTGCTGTTCGGCCAGCTCGACCGCCGGATCCGGCGGCGGCGCGGCTTGCTGATCGAGACCTGAGGCGCGGGCGGCTCAGGTCCGCTCGAACGGGTTCGTCGGCTCCAGCAGCTCCACCGGCACCGGCGCGGCCGCGTCCTTGAACCGCGCTCCGTCGCCCGCCTCCCCCACCACGAACCCGTAGTGGAACGGCACCGCGAGCTTCGGCGTGAAGGAGCGGACGAACCCGGCCGCCTCGTCGACGTCCATCGTGTACGTGCCGCCGATCGGCACGAACGCGACGTCGGTCTTCACGGCGTCGAGCTCCTCAACGTGGTCGGTGTCGCCGGCGTGGTAGTAGACGTTGCCGCCGAGCTCCAGGATGTAGCCGACCCAATCGTTCGCCTTCGGATGCATCTCCAGGCGCTCCTCGACGACGTTGTACGCCGGAACGGTGGTGAACCGGAGCCCGCTGACCTCGTGCGACTCGCCCGGCGCCACCGGCGTCACGTCGCCCGAGAGCTCGCGTGCCACGTCATGCGGCGCGACCAGCTTCGTCGAGGGGGTGGACAGGCGTGCGATCTCGTCCGGCTGCAGATGGTCGCCGTGCGCGTGCGTGATCAGGATCACGTCCGCGGGTGCCGCGTCCTCCGGCGTGCCCCAGGGGTCGACATAGATCCGCCGCTCCCCGTCCTCCCACAACAGCGCCGACTGGCGGAACCAGGTGAACCGATCCAGCATCGCGAACCTCCGGAACTCGTCGGACGCACGTAGTCTGGCACGTCATGGCGGAACGGTCGGAGCACGGGACCGGCTGGCGCGACTCCGTGTCGTTGCTCCGGCGCAACGCCGACTTCCGGCGGCTCTTCGTCGCGTCGGTGATCTCCCTCGGTGGGGACTGGTTCCTGTTCGTCGCGCTCGGCGGGCTCGTCGTCGAGGCCACCGGCAAGGCGCTCGCCGTCGGGGTGCTGATCCTCAGCCAGGAACTGCCGATCTTCTTCGCCACGCCGTGGGCCGGGTGGCTCGCCGACCGGCTGGACCGGCGGCGGTTGATGATCGGCTGCGACGTCGCGCGCGCCGTGATCTGTTGCTCGTTCCTGCTGGTGGGGCCGGACAACCTCTGGCTCGCGTTCGTGCTGCTCGCCGTGCTCTCGGTCTTCGCGGCGGTGTTCGATCCGGCCTCGTCGGCATCGATCCCCAACGTCGTCGACCCCGAGGACCTGCCGGTCGCGAACGCACTGAGCGGCTCGATCTGGGGCACGATGCTGGCGGTCGGAGCGGCGCTCGGCGGGGTGATCGCCGCCGTGTTCGGCCGCAACGTCGCCTTCCTGGTGGACGCGGCCTCCTTCGCGCTGTCCGCCTTCTTCTTGATGCGGATCCACCGGAGCTTCTCCGAGGACCGGACGGAGGAGGAGGCCCGGGTGGGGATCATCGAGGCGACCACCGAGACCGCCCGGTACGCCTCCCGGGACCGGAGGGTGCTCGCCTTGATCTCGGTGAAGTTCGGCTTCGGCGTCGCCGCCGGGGTCCTGGCTCTGATCGCGGTCTTCGCCCGCGAGGTCTACAACGGCGGCGACATCGCGTTCGGCCTGCTGATGGCCTCGCGCGGCGTCGGCGCGCTGATCGGCCCGTTCCTCGGGCACCGTCTGTCCGGCCCGAACCACGCGCGGCTGCTGCCGGCGATCGCGCTGGCGCTGACGGTGTTCGGCCTCGGCTACGTCGCCCTCGGCCTCACGCCGACGCTGTGGTTCGCGATGGTCTCGGTGTGCATCGCGCACCTCGGCGGC
>Ga0187785_10000715_pt1 | contig 11993 bp, 13 predicted proteins | sample 0815_BV2_4_20_MG_FD_132466 | JGI IMG/M metagenome (GOLD analysis project Ga0187785, IMG submission 132466) | Tropical peat soil microbial communities from peatlands in Department of Meta, Colombia - 0815_BV2_4_20_MG | ecosystem: Environmental > Terrestrial > Soil > Wetlands > Peat | place...
GAAAACAGGCATATTCGAACGCGTGGGTAACTTGGTTCTGCGGGCGACCGGCGGCAGTGGGAAGCGTTTCCTGCTGTTGCTGGTACTGATGGTCGCCGTGACCTGCTCCGTGCTGCCCAACGCCACCACAGTAATTCTTCTGGCCCCCGTGATTATTGGTGTGGCGAAGGTGCTTAAAATAGATTTTGTCGGTCCCATGATCCTTACGGCCATCGTGAGTAACTCGGCGGGCATGCTCACCCTGGTTGGCGATCCCGCCACATTTCTGGTTGGCAGTTCCATCGGCATGACTTTCGGCCATTACCTGCAAAAAGTCAGTCTTGGTGGTTTGCTCGCAGTTTTCATGGTCATACCGCTTCTCCCCGTGCTGATGCCCCAGATCTGGCGTGCCCGCTGCAGACTCCCAGACGAGCAATCTAAGGCTCCCATTGAGCACCCCTGGTTTGTGGCTCTGGCGTTGTCTGTCCTCGGGCTGATGGTAGGTCTGTTCTTCATCGGGGAGCACTTGCCCACGCGGATCGTGCCTCCTGCCGTGGCTATTATAGGCGCCACGCTGGCTCTGCTGGTTATTTACACGGTGCGAATCGAGCCCTTGGATAACGTCATCCGAGATGTTGACTGGAAGACTCTGATCTTCCTCAGCGCGATTTTCTGTCTGGTCCAAGCATTCTCCAAGACCGGTCTGCTTCAGGGCATGGCCATCACGTTTTACAACTGGTTTGGCACCAACTTTGTTCTTGTGGCGCTTGCATTGCTGGGCGGTATCGGTGCAATGTCGTGCGTGCTCGCTAACATTCCGGTTGTTGCTGCTTCGCTGGTGATGACCAAAGGTTACTTCGTAGTAGCAGAAGCGGTACCCGATGCAGCACTTGCCGCCGGCTTTACGGATTGGCCAGCCGCGACGCTGCCCGTGTTCATCGCCATGATGTTTGGCGGGACTTTGGGAGGCAACGCCACTTTGATCGGCGCTTCGGCCAACATCGTAAGCGTCGGTATATGTGCAAAACACGGTCAGCATGTCAGTTTTGGGCGTTTCGTTCGTGATGGCCTGCCGATCACTCTAGCCCAGCTCGTAATGTCGGCGGTCTATGTAATCGGGCTTACATGGCTTGGGCGATAGACTTACGTATCTGAAAACAGGCAACCATAAGTTTGACTTCAGATCTCGATACTCAAGGCGTCGGCCGAGAATAAATTCCGCAGAAGGAGGTAAGCTTCAAAATGCATGTTACATGGCAACTAATTATCATTTGGTTGATCGTTGGCGCACTGGCCGGGTCCTTGGCAGGAATAGTCGTCAAACGCAGCAAGGGAGGGTTTGGAACAGCCGCCAACATTGGCATTGGTCTAGTGGGAGCCCTACTCGGAGGATTCTTTTTCAGGATCTTCCACATTGATCTCGGTCTGAGAAACATCGTAGTCAGCTTCGAAGATCTTGCAGAGGCATTTATCGGATCATTGATTTTTCTCTTGGGTCTATGGCTTATTCGCAAGTACAGAGCTTAGATCTCATCCTTTGGCATGATGGATGCTGTTGCCGTACCTGCCAAGTGGAAAAACGTGTCGGAAGTTTAACGGATTGGCCTGATGAAACCCGAAACAATTCCCCCGCGTATTCACGTTTTGGCCAAGCCGACTGGTTCGGTTTGCAACTTGAACTGCTCCTATTGCTTCTATCTTGGCAAGGAACTTCTCTATCCCGGAAGTGCCTTTCGCATGAGCGATGAAGTGCTTGAAAAATACGTATCCCAGCTAATCGACTCCCACCACTCTGACAAAGTGACGGTTGCCTGGCAGGGTGGCGAACCGACCCTCATGGGCGTCAACTTCTACCGACGGGCCATTGAGCTGCAGGAGAAATATCGCAGGCCGGGCATGGCTTTCGAAAACACCATGCAGACAAACGGCACCCTGCTAAACGACGAATGGTGCGAGTTCTTTCGAGAGAACGACTTTCTTATAGGTATCAGCATCGACGGACCACGACAACTGCATGATACATATCGGAAGGACAAAAAAGGTCGGTCGACATTTGATAGGGTGATGAACGGTCTTCGATTGCTCCAGAAATATGGCGTTGAATACAATGTCTTGGTCACTGTCAACCGCATAAATGCTAACTACCCACTCCAAGTCTACCGCTTTCTTCGTGATGAAGTTGGCGCTAGCTGGATGCAGTTTATTCCCTCGATCGAACGTCTCATCGATGGAGAAGTCACTCCATACCAGCAGGGGGCAACCGTATCGGATCGAACGATAGAGTCCAAACAATGGGGTAGTTTCCTGATTGCCATATTCGATGAATGGATTGGGCACGATGTAGGCAAGATATTTGTGCAAACTTTCGAAGCTGCGGTTCGCAGCTGGTTGGGTATGCGCTCGACCGGCATGTGCGTTTTCGATCCCATCTGCGGTCACGGGCTCGCCCTTGAGCATAACGGCGATCTGTACTCTTGCGACCACTTTGTCGAGGCTGGGTATTTGTTGGGCAACATAAGCCAGGGCCACATGATCGACCTGGTCGGGTCCGAGCAGCAAAGAAAGTTTGGCCAAGACAAGTGGGAAGGACTTCCACGTGCCTGTCGAGATTGCAAGGTGTTCTTTGCCTGCCACGGAGAATGTCCTAAGAACCGATTTCTCACCACAACAGATGGCGAATCTGGACTGAACTATCTGTGCGCCGGCTACAAAGCCTTTTTTCAACACATCGACAGACCGCTACAGATCATTTCCCAGCTGATGCGCAGCGGTCTGCCGGCTGCGCGAGTGATGCAGGTCCTAGCTGAGGAACAAACTAAGCAGGCGGAGGCTGTTCCTAAAGCCGGCCGCAATGAATCCTGCCCTTGCGGTAGCGGTCTGAAGTTCAAGAAATGCCATGGCCGAACGGGAAGCACATGACGTTCAAGATCTTTCTTCACGGTCTCGATCCCAGACTCGGGAAGGGGCTCCGGAACATAACCGCGCCGGAACAGCCTTGACCGACGCAAATATCCCACATGGATCACACTGTAAAGGAGGCTCCGTATGGCAGAACAGAAGAAGCCGAACATTCTCGTCATCTGGGGTGACGACATCGGCATCACCAACCTCAGCTGCTACTCCGACGGTTTGATGGGGTATCGCACACCCAACATCGATCGTCTCGCAAAGGAGGGCATCCGATTTACCGACTATTATGGAGAACAGAGTTGTACGGCGGGTCGGGCATCGTTTATCACCGGGCAAAGCCCGTTTCGCACCGGGCTGACCAAAGTGGGTTTTCCGGGAGCGGACCTAGGACTGCGTGGGGAGGACCCGACTATCGCTGAATTGTTGAAGCCACTGGGGTACGCCACCGGCCAGTTTGGCAAGAATCACTTTGGAGACAAAGACGAGTTCCTGCCTACCAATCACGGCTTCGACGAGTTTTTCGGCAACCTCTATCATCTTAACGCGGAAGAAGAGCCGGAGCATCGCGACTATCCACCTGAGAAAGACTTCCCGAACTTTCGTAAGAACTTTGGTCCCCGGGGGGTAATCCGGAGTTATGCGGATGGGAGAATCGAGGACACAGGTCCGCTAACCAAGAAGCGCATGGAGAGGGTTGACGAAGAATTTCTCGCGGCTGCGCTCGAATTCATTGACCGTCAACATAAGGCTAGCACCCCATTTTTCTGCTGGTTCAACACGACCTGGATGCACTTTCGGGTACGCCCGCCGAAGGAGATACTCTGTCAGTCCGGGCGGTGGCAGTCCGAGTACCACGACGTGATGATCGAGCACGATAAGCATATAGGCTTGCTACTGGACAAACTTGACGAATTGGAGATTGCCGAGGACACCATTGTCTTGTACAGCACCGACAACGGCGTGCACATGAACACCTGGCCCGACGGTGGCATGACCCCCTTCCGCAACGAGAAAAACTCCAACTGGGAGGGCGCTTACCGCGTGCCTTCTCTGGCGCGCTGGCCGGGCAAGTTTCCATCAGGCGTGGTCTCCAACGAAATCATGAGTCACATGGACTGGTTGCCCACGCTGTTGTCAGCAGCCGGAGAACCGAACATCATAGAAAAGCTCAGGGCAGGCCATCAGGTGGGCAAGAATACCTTCAAGGTGCATCTCGACGGACACAATTTTCTGCCCTACTTGACCGGTGGAGAAAATAAGGGTCCGCGGGAAGGATTTTTCTACTTTTCGGACGACGGCGATCTGACGGCGCTACGCTACGACAACTGGAAGCTGGTTTTCAAGGAACAGCGCATGGCAGGCACCTGCCAGATCTGGGCGGAGCCATTTGTGGAGTTGCGTGTGCCGAAGATGTTCAACCTGCGTACCGACCCATTTGAACGTGCAGACATCACCTCAAACACATACTGGGACTGGGTTATCGATCATGCGTTCTTGGCCCTACCGGCTCAGAAACTCGTGGGTGATTTCCTCATGACATTTAGGGAGTTCCCACCGCGCCAGAAGGCGGCGAGTTTCACTATTGACCAGGTGATGGAGAAGCTCCTCAAAGGTTATCCTGACTAAATTTTTGCTGGGAGCAGGCGACTCGGGTCATCCGAGTCGCCATCGGAAGGACCGGTCTGCTTCCACATTTCATCCCAACATCTTGGACGCAAATGAAAGAACTCTTTAGGGCTGCGGTTCACGCTTTCGAGGCTGTAGCGGTACTTGTACTGATATTAGGGCCGTCATCTCTATGGGACTTTGATAGCTCTCTCTTGGAAATACGGGAGAATTGAAAGTATGGACAACCCCATCCTCCTCACATTCGTCACACTGACGATTTTCAGCCTCATGCTCGCCATGGGGATTAGCCACTCTTTTCAAGAGCTCACATCCCTGTGGCGTCGGCCTGAATTACTTCTCCGATCGCTTGTCGCTGTAATTGTTCTGGTTCCCGCTGTTGTGGGCCTACTATTGTGGGTGTTTGAATTACCACACGCAGTAGCCGCAGGCCTCGCTGTTTTGGCCGCAGCGCCGGGTGCCCCGCTCACTTACAAGAGGTCACAGATGGCGGGTGGCGACCTCGTGTATACCGCCAGCCTGCAATTGACGATGGCTTTGCTGGCTGTCGTGATTACACCGCTCATCCTGGCCATTTTTTGTACTCTTTTTGAATTGGGTTCAGGGCTTGTGAGCCCTTTCAAGGTGGTTAGACAAATCGCCGTGGTCACATTCTTGCCGGTGATCACCGGTCTACTTGTCCAGCACTTCGCACCGGCGTTCGCTGATATCATTAGTAAGCCTTTGCGAATGCTCGCCAATATACTTTTTATAGTGCTCTTGACGCTGCTTGTCATTCTGCTTGTTTTTTCAACTGAATTTAGGATGAAACTGAATCTGGGTGGGCTGCCCACTGCGGCAATCATAATAATGGCCGGAGGCTCCTTGGCCATTGGCCACCTATTAGGCGGCCCTTCCCCGGAACATCGTTCCTCCCTCGCTATCGCCAGTATTGCGCGCAATTTGGGTCTCGCCCTGTTCATTGCTGGACTATCGGATTACGGACAAAACTTCATTCCCACGATCTTGACCTATATGGTGTTGGGTGGGCTTATGGCCGTGCCTTACGCAGTCTGGAGCAAGTGCAAACAACATAGTCAGAAGAAGGGATGAAACCAGAATAATAACGGTTTGCGAGATCTATATCGAAATGGAATGCGAGATAGTCATTCCCAGCGCTCACTCAACAGGGGACTGGATATGAACACAGACGAGAATGTCACAAAACCGAAAATGAGAAATGAGTTCGCCAAAGAGCGCACGAGGGAATCTGCCGACCGAACACTCAATGCGTGGATTCGCACGTCCATTTCCTTGATTGGTTTCGGATTTGCCATAGCTAAGGCCTATGAATACGTGGAAACAGGTTACGAGGGATGGACTGGAAAAATACTCGACCCTTTCCACGATACCGATAGTGAACGCGAATATGCCTATGACGCCAAGACGAAGAGCACCGGCAAGCTTGTCGAAGCCCTCAAGGAGGCCCCCAAGCGCGGCTGGCTCGTTGTGGACATGAAGGAAGACTGGAATACCATCTTTCGGCCCGAGTCGAGGTAACTCGTGGAAGGGCGATGTGGGTTCAGCCATCTGACAACGCCCGTGCAGACCGAGCGCCGAGGTTAGCTGGTTATGTATGGTGCACAGGAGGCTCGCTGCGGGTGATGGGAGGCGTTGGAGCCGTCTGGACGGTCGTCTACGCCTTGATGGGAATCGCCGCCTGGATCGTTTGGCGTAGCGCTTCTGCAGATAAAGATGAACATGAAGATGATATTGCAAATCAAACACGGATTAGGATTGCGTGGTCGGAGCGATCAGCTGAATTGCAGCAGGCGGAAGGAAGCTCTTGCTATGCCATGACGTTTGACGGTCAGCTCATAAAGAAAGAATCTCTGGAGACGCGAAATGATTGGTATCACAAATGAAAGCCTAGGCCGGAATCAGAATTTTTCACGGTGGATGGTACTTCTCGAGGGCGTTGTTTCAGCAGGATTTGGCATTCTCATATTATATTACCCATCTAAGACCTTTGTTGCGTTCTTGGCAGCTCTTGGATGGTTTTGGATCTTAGAGGGGTTCTTGGGCCTTATAGGACTGGTGGCAGGGTTGCCTGTCGGTTCCAAATGGAGGATTGGTCTGATGTGGGGATTGTTGAGTGTAGTGGCTGGCATGTTTGTGCTCAACCAGCCTCTCATAAACGAATACCTAACCAGGAAGTCACTCGTATACATGGTGGCTTTGATTATCATAGTTGCCGGGGTTATCGCTGTGTTCACCGCAAATCGGTGGAGTAACAACCACCGAAGCAAATGGGGAATCATAATTCTGCCCTTGCTTTTCGTCATTCTCGGAGTCGTCCTATTGGTCACACCGTATATCTCGTTCTACATCATTATGTTGCTAACAGGGACGATCTGCTTAACTTTCGGATTGATCATGATTGTATACTCGGCCCTGATGCACGGCGGGCTAGCTCGAGGACTAAATGAGTGACGCAGACCAAAAGTTCCCGTGACAGGCGTTCGGATGGTTCGCATCGTGTACTGTGGCGTGACCTAGGAACTACGAAACAGACTTATTGTCGATAAAGAAATGAGGGTGCAACAGGGGAGCATGCATTTGACCGGCCTTCTGCAGATGCCGGACTGTGAGGAGTTTATCGGTGAAACATATTGCATTGGGCGTGATGACTTTGATGATCCCACTCGTTAGCCTCAGCGCTGTACATACACAACAAGCTGATAACACTACAGGTTGTGAGAACCTGGTCAAATACATGCATGAGGCTCGGAAGATCGCGCGCGAGTTCAAGAATCCGGAACGGAAGGAACGCCTACTTGAATTGAAAGGGAATTATGCCGAGAAGCTTAGAGATACTTCGAAAAATGCTCGCAGAGCGGCGGCACAATGGATCGCTGCACTGGATAGAGCTGACCAAAAGATCAAATCAGGAAAGATGGAAGATAGCGCTGTTTTCGACGTGCTACGTTTTAGAAACTGGGCATTGGGCTCGTGTGGATTCAACGCGGAAGAAGTTGGCTTTAGATCAATTACTGGAGGAACAAGTGAAACAAATAATCTTACTGTCGATTGTCATCATGGGTTTCGGCCTGTTGGGAGATGTTTATGGAGATCCGCTTTCGTTTGTGAACCATACTGACCTAGCGGTGATGACGTCGGATGCTCCCACGCCGTCAAGCTCACCGGCCCAGTTGGCAAGACGGAGCGATGGGTGCATTTGTTGTCGAAATACTCATCGCGGGGTGACACGATGCAAGTGGCGGACTCGTTGGCGTTGCCGTCTCGTCGGTGGCCATTGTGTCGAACAGAGCATCCCAAAGGCGCGATGAACATAAACCTCAATCAGGGCGGACAACAATTCCGCGCGAACTAGCCGGTTTTGAAAGAATCGCAGGATTTGCGGAAACTCACTATGTCTTGAAGTGTTGTTCCAGAATCAGCGGTCTGATTTTGTGGAGGTACTGTTCCGAAAAGGAGCAAATGACCGGGAAAGAAAAATGCAGTGGAGAAAATGGTCGAACAGACGACAGAGCAGCTTTGGTGAAAATTTGAGAAGTGGAGGCACGAAATGGCACCGGGTATCCTGATTAATAAATTCGAGAACATCGTTGTCACTTCTCTTATGGTAATGATGGGGATCGTTGTCTTGCTTGCCACCGTGGAACTGGGTTGGATCCTGATAAAAGACATCATGAAGCCGCCCATATTGCTTCTCCAAATCGAAGACTTACTTGAATTATTTGGACTTTTCTTGCTCGTGCTTATCGGAGTGGAGCTTTTCGAGACGATCCAAACTTACTACATGGAGAGAGTCATTCGGGTGGAAGTTGTGGTCACCGTGGCCATCATCGCCATCGCCCGCAAGGTGATCATTCTAGATTACAAGACGCTTTCAAGCTTTACCTTATTGGATGTGGGAGGGGTGATACTGGCTCTCGCTATAGCCTACTACCTGATCAAGAAAGCTGGTCATTGCCAGTGTGCCTCACCAAAGACAAAGCCATGACAGAGGTACGAACGATCTTCGGCTGCATAGACATCCTTGGAGTTGGATGTATTTGATGAAAAGGGCCATGATCATGGCCACAAAACTCAAGGTGCCACTGGCCGTGGATTTTGGGCATGGGGATGTCATTGCGCCGTTAGAGAGAAGAGCGATTGTCAATCGGGTGAAGGAGGTGCTTCGAGGCGGTGTGTATGAACTCTTTTGAGATGTGGTGCATGATTCCTGGGCCGGCCAAAAAGAATACCTTCATCTTTTACACAAGTTGGAATTAGGGTGGGGTCGCACTCAGTGAGTTGTTGAAGCCGATTCGGGTTGCTGACCCCATAGCAACGCAAGTCGATCATCGGAAGGAGCCCCGCTTTTTTTGTGGATTTCTGGGAGTAAATCTCCCCAAAATAAAGGAGGTAAAGACTCATGAGTACATTGGTTGTGATCGAGTATGAGGATCTTCACAAGGCAGAGGAAGTACGTCTTCTTCTGCTAAGAATGCAGAAAGATTACCTCATTGACTTGGAAGATGCAGTAGTAGCCTTCAAGAATAAAGATGGCAAGGTCAAACTGAACCAGATTCACAGTCTCACTGCCGCCGGCGCCGCAAGTGGGGGCTTTTGGGGGATGCTTATCGGACTGATGTTCTTGAATCCGCTATTAGGATTCGCCGCAGGAGCTGCCGCTGGGGCAGTCTCAGGTGCCCTGACAGACTTGGGTATCAACGACAAGTTCATGAAAGATCTTGCGGAGTCGTTCAAGCCCGGCACTTCAGCCCTATTTGTGTTAGTGAGGCATGCAACGCCTGACAAGGTTCTCGAAGAACTCCAGGGTACGGGAGGAAAGGTCCTGAAAACTTCATTGACGCGAGAGGACGAAAAGAAGCTCCAGGAAGCCCTGGATGCGGCAAAACAAGCGATGGCCGAAACGGGCCAGTAGACGTTTGTCTGCGAGGTTGGGAGTTCCTCGATCTCCTCTTGGAAAAAATCCTAGCCTCGTTCTCTGTCCATCAAACAGAGAGTATCGCGTTTGGTGGATGTGCGCGGTTGCCACCATGCGTGATAACAGGCTTGCACGAGGTCGAAAGTGTGACATGTTCATCGGGAGTCGCCGGTCTCTCCGGCGGATGCTGGGCTTGTCGGTTCGGTTCCAAGAGGCCGACTGTACGTCACCACATTCGATCATCAACATATGTATTGGGCCGGATCTTGTTGCGAACAGTGGGGTACGGGGATATCGCTTTCCTCGTTTAAGGAGGTCCGTTTGAAATGAAGCGTTTCCTAGAAAAATCCTTGAAAATTTATGAGCATGAGATCCCGCGGTTCGTGTGGCTCGCTGTAATCTTCTTCGCCGTCTTCTTTGTAACAGCGATCTTCCGCAACTATGTGGACACGGCATTTCTCAAGCGGTATGGCCCCAATTACATCCCATGGATGCTGGTCATCAGCGCCTTGCTGACGATGGTTGTCCTTGGGTTTGCCGATAAAATAGCCAAACGCTCCTCCGACACGTATCTCATGATCCTGGTGTTGGGAGGATACGCCGCAGGTGGTGTGCTCTGTTGGCTTATGGTCAAGGCCAAGATGAGCATCGTGTATCCCGCCCTGTACCAGCTCATGGGTTTGCTGGATGCCATTCTGTTGGTTTACCTGTGGAATATCGCCGGCGATCTGTTTGACGCGAGACAGGGCAAGAGAATCTTTCCCCTGGTGACTGCCGCCCAAGTTCTCGGGACTACCGTGGGAAGCTTCCTGACTCGTCCCATCACGTACGGCATTGGCGAGGACGCCGCGCTCCTGGTTTTCGCCGTGGTTTTTGTACTTGCAGCGGTCTTCATGCTCGTGACCGGTCGGAAAGTCGTGGGAGAAACCAAGCCAAAGACGGCCGTTCAAAAGAAGGAAACCGAGAAGAAACGCCTGGCCGAGATTCCCGGCATCATGAGAGAGTTCCCGATAATACGCTTTCTCATCATCTGCGGCCTTATCCCCAATATTCTCCTACCCATCTTTTCGTATCAGTTCGCCGTGATCGCGAACAGCAGTTTTGCCTCGGAACAGAGTTTGATCACATTCCTCAGCATGTTTCGCGGCGCAACTACCTTCACGACCTTTCTGATTCTTCTTTTCGCCGGCCGTGTCTACTCGGCAATGGGATTGCCGAACGCTTCCCTCGTCCAGCCGGCAAACTTTGCGATTGTCTTTGGCGGCTTCATAGCATTTTTCAATATATATGTCGCGGCATACGGGCAGTTCACCATAATTCTCATTCAGAGGGCTATTGCCGGACCGGTGAACAAAATCTTATTCAATGTGATCCCGAAGACGCTGGTGGCGTGGAGCAGAACCTTTATCCGCGGCACGGTGTTGAAGGTCGGCATGCTGGCCGGGTCCCTGCTCATGATCTTTCTCAAACCGTTCATGGGAGCACAGGCTTTCTCGTATATAGCGGTCGTTCTTGCCGGTTACTGGATATTCGAAACCCTGCGATTTAGAAAAGAGTACAAGCGCATTCTCAAACAGGTCATTGTGGAGGACAAGATCGATTTCGATCAAATAGAGGCCGTACGAACTTTTGATGCGGGCGGGGCTCCCATGGGCTTGGAGTCCAAGACTGTGGATATGGTGGTGGAAGAGGGGATCGAGGACGGGGCAAGACGGCCGGCCATGGAACCCGATGTGGCTCTGAAGCTACTCGATGACCCGAGCGCGGCAGTCCGGACCCAAGCCGCACTTTCCCTGGCAAGCAACCCGGATATGAGAGCAACCGGAAAGCTCATCAGATGCCTGGAAGATCTTGACGATCGTGTTCGAGACGGTGCAATGGAAGCGCTCATAGCGTATCCTCCCGAAATCGTGCCATTCCTGGAAGCTTCCCTCATGGATGCCAGTCCGAGAGGCAAGCAAGCAATCCTTGAGATCATGCGCCTGTCACCCGAGATCAGTGATTTCGAGATCACCCATTTCTTCACGAGGCAAGTCGAGGAGGCATATACAAACCTGATGGTCGTTCGTCGGCTCCAGGGATCCGAACAGTGTCCGGGACCCCAAATGCTAAGAGAACACCTGCTGGCTAGGAACGACGAGATCCTCAGTCTGCTTTTTTATGCCCTATGGGTGTATCACGCTGACATGCGTCTCATGTATCAGGCCCTGAAATCCGAAAATGCTTCAGTAGCGATCGAAATGGTGGAGACCTCTATCCGGGGACACAATCTTCCCTACTTGATTCCTCTCATCGATGACGTGCCGCTGGACGAAAAGATCGACAAAGGAAGGAAGTATTTTAATCTCGTTTCACACGATCGAACGGAGAGGCTCTTGGCATTATTGGATCATTCAGATGACAAGGTCACCAGGATGCTCACCGTCTATGCAATTGCGGACTTGTTGCCGAATACGGCTCTCATACCCATCATCGAATCTGAACTGGAAGACGAAGACCCATTTGTACGACAAGTCGCCGAATATGCATCAAAAAAAGCTGC
>Ga0187785_10000716_pt1 | contig 11992 bp, 14 predicted proteins | sample 0815_BV2_4_20_MG_FD_132466 | JGI IMG/M metagenome (GOLD analysis project Ga0187785, IMG submission 132466) | Tropical peat soil microbial communities from peatlands in Department of Meta, Colombia - 0815_BV2_4_20_MG | ecosystem: Environmental > Terrestrial > Soil > Wetlands > Peat | place...
AGCCAGTGCCAAAAGCTTTGACCGTTTCTGCCGCCCTGTCAGAGGGCTGTCGAACGAAGGTTTAACGGCCTTGCGTTGTCCGGAGTGAGGGCAATCCCCTGATAGGGCACCTACCGATCGGACATTTCTTTTGGCAACTGCTATAATAGCGGCGGGATGCCAGTTGGGTCACGGCTTTGAAGGGGCTTCGTATCATTGGTTCACAATAAGGCCGGAGAACGGGAGGCTTCCCGACCAGTCTGCCCGCCCACGCTGCCACCTTCGAAGAATCGAATTATTTCAAACCTATTTTCTCAAAGAATCTGACTACTTCGTTCTTCAGAACATTGGGTGCCCTGAATACCCCATAGTGAGCGAAAGGACTCTCGAACGAAGCAAATCTGGCTCCCGGTACCCGATCTGCGGATCTTCTTGCCAGTTTTTCTCTCATCCAGAGGTCGTTGGCAACATGCAGAATGAGAGCGGGACAGCTGATGTTCGGCAGGTGCTCGTCAATATCGAAGCGACCCAATGAATTGTTGCGCATGATCAGGTCATTGACGTCGTAATCCCGAGCCTTCTCGTGCAGCATCAACCCTTCGTCGCCTTTCGGCTCCCAGGAGAAAACCTCTTTTTGCACTTCGTCCCATCCCTGGTCTATTCGGAAATCCAGATCCAGACCATTGTGCAGCAGAATGGACCATCCGAACATCATTCCCCGGTTAGGGTGTTTGTCCTTGGGCAAGTGGTAATAATCGCCTTTCGTCTCTCCCCATACGGGGTCGCTCTTCATGGCCGCGGTCATGAGATCGAAGTTCCATCTGAGCACGGCATCCTTGCCGGTCGAAGTGCTGCCGCCGATGGGCATGATCGCGTCTACGTACCCGGGGTGGAGCACCGCCCATGCATAACTCTGTATCGCGCCCAAGGAGACGCCCGTGGCAAGCCTCACTCGTGCCACGTTCAATTCGTCTTTCAACAGGCGGTAGTTCGCCTGAACGCAGTCGAATACCGTATACGGCGGAAATCGGATACCCAGACCGTCACTGGGTTTGCTCGCACCCCAGATTCCCAGAGCGTCGAGAAAAATCAAGTAGAACCTGTTCGTATCCAGGAGACGGCCGGGCCCCACTACCGGCCCCAAGGCAAAGTCATTCCCTTCCTGGGCCTCGTGCCAATAGTAATAACACCAGGCAGAATCACCCGAATAATACGGGCTTATGATAATCGCGTTGGTGATGCCACCGCTGGCATCCCGTTCCGGGTTGCCCACGGCTATATACGCGGTTCTCAGGGATCCCGCGTCCCTGGACTCCAGTGTAATACCGTCCCGTCCGCCGAACTTGTACTGTTCGGGATTGCCTATGTCGTAAAGGCCACCGATTTTGAAATGGGGAATAGTGTGGAATTTCTTGAGATGGCCCAGTGATTTCACCCCGGACATCCGGGTCGGGCCATTCGTTGACCGGTCCATTTCCCGCTTGCCTCCGTATAAGACTACGGCATTTTCGGCCCTGTGGTAAGGATCTCGCGGCCGAGTCCGATGTCCTTTCGTATTTGATCCTTGAGAGCCTCCACTCCGTCGAATTTCATTTCCGCTCTGAGCCGATGCACCAAATATACCCGAATGGTCTCGCCGTACAGGTCCTGTTCGAAATCCAGGATGTGGACCTCGTAAGAAACCCGGCGATCCTTGAACGTGGGATTGTATCCGATGTTCATGACACCCTGATGATACATCTCACCAACCCTGCAATATACTGCGTACACGCCTTCAGGCGGGTGAAGTTTGATCTCTGGCTTGATGTTCGCCGTGGGAAATCCGAGTTGTTTGCCCCGATGATGTCCGTGGATGACCCGGCCCTCAATGGTGAATTCCCGCCCCAGCAGAAGATTGGCCTCCCGGATTTCTCCTTGCATGAGATGATTTCTGATGCGACTGGACGAGACCGCCGCATCTCCCATCATTACCGGGGGCACGATGTGAACGTAGAATCCCAGCTCAGAGGCCATCTTTTTCAGCACCCCGGCAGTGCCCGCCCTGCCCTTGCCGAAGCGGTAGTTCTCACCCACAAACAAATGCCTTGTTCCGAGTTCTTCGACGAGAATGTTTTGAACAAAATCGGCCGGTGATTGAGCAGCGAATTCCAAAGTGAATTCCGCGAGAATCAGCACGTCTATTCCCAGGTGCTCCAGAATGTCTGCTCGTTCGCGAGGGGTCGTTATTCGTGGCACATCCGGAACTTTCGCTAACACGAGCCTGGGATGCGGATCAAACGTGTACACCACGGCAGCCCGATTCTTGGCATGCGCGGACTCCACGGTCTTTCTGATTATCTGTTGATGCCCCAGGTGAACTCCGTCGAAATTACCCAGAGCCACTGAAGGAGCATTGAAATTCTGGTAGATCTTTTCGCGAACGCGAATAATTTCCATGCGTGTAATGGGCTCGCGCCCGATCCTCTCATTGTTCCCGGTGTCCGGAGTATTTTGAAATACTAATCATTCTTCCTGTCGGATAATTCGGCGCGCTTGGGACGATCCGCTCTTCCGACGGGGGTTGCCGTGTTTATCGCACACAATGTCTCACGGTCATCACATGACGGGTTCGAATCAACACTTGTGTTTCCAGCGAATTCTCATCACGTCTTTTCCGGTATCGAGGGAGGCGCAGAGGGCTCAGTTGGGTCGTTAACCGCGGATTCCTTCATTTTCAGGTCCAATTCATTTTTCAGCCGCTGGTTCTCTGATTCCAGGGTGCGGATTTTCGTATTGAGTTTTTCCATATCTCCCTTGTGTCCGCGGTCTGTTTTCACCATTCGTCGTCTTTCGCCGATCCACTTGAGCTGTGTAATAAAATCGCCCAGAGCCGCTACAATAATTCCCACCGCCACACAAAAGGTGACCAATTCCCAGAAAGCTACTTTTATAGGCTCCCGCAAGCCGTAATAGTCAATCTGAAATTCAATATTCTTGTTTTTCATGAACAAAGAAATAATAAAAATGACCAAGGCCACCTCAATGAGCCTTTTTATCAGTTTCAGCAGGAATGTCATTTCTTCACCTCTTCAGATGGTTCGGAGTGTAGCGTCTGAAAACCTTCTTTCAGTTTTCTGCAGGTGCTGACGAGATGTTCGGGAATCACTTTGATATCAGCCAGCACGGGCATGACGTTCGTATCCCCCTTCCAACGGGGAACCACGTGGTAATGCACATGTTCTTCTATGCCTGCTCCCGCCACTTCGCCCAAATTGAGGCCGACATTGAATCCTTCGGCCTTCATGACAGTCCTGAGCACTTTGATGGCACGGCAGACTTCCTGGACCAACAAACCGTTTTCTTGCGCGTCGAGCAAACAAATATCCGAAACGTGAGTGTAAGGGACAATAAGCAAGTGTCCATTATTATAGGGGAACTTGTTCATCATAGTGAATGCCCCTTTGCCGCGATGGACGATCAAATTCTGCTCATCGCTGTCCGAAGCTGGTTTTGTGCAAAAAATGCACCCCTCTTCTCTTTCATTTTGGAGGACGTAGTCGATCCTCCATGGAGCCCAAATCCGTTCCATGTCTATCCTTAAGAGGTCCCTGCCGCAACCGAAAGTGCTCCCCGGCACTCTATCGATCCAGTGACAGGATTTCACCCTTCACGTTCCCGTCGATTATCTCGAGAATACCAACGGTCCCCGCGCCCGTATATCGGCCCTGATGAGCCGACCCCGGATTAAACATGCTTACCCCCCCCACTGTTCCCCAGAAGGGAACGTGAGAGTGCCCGTAGACAATCACGTCCGGCAGGTCGCCACGAAATCCCGAAATGATACGTTCCGCAAGCCCTACTTTCGCCCCCCATCCGTGAATCAAACCGATGCGTCGCCCGGCCGCTTCGATGATTCTGACCTGCGGAATCGCGGAAGCCACGTCATAGTCGTCCATGTTTCCGCAGACCGCAAGGGCTCCGTTCTCTTCCAGCCTCTCGAGGACCTTCCTCGACACTATGTCCCCCGCGTGGAGGATCATCTCGGTGTCTGCCAGCAATTCTTCAAGAATGTATTCCAATGTGTCGTCGGGAGTCCGCAGATGCGTGTCGGACAGTACACCTATTTTCATTCTACGTTCCCGGGACCGCGGCCGGTCCTTTTCCGTTGACAGCTTTGAGTATCATATCTCCGCACACTACAAGGGTCGAGCCGCTTATCAATACGATACCACCCACGTCCTTGTAATCTCTGGCCCTGTCCAGGACCGATGCCAGTCTCTCTCCCCGGCCAAGTCTCAGCCCCATGTCCACTGCAAACGCGGATGCCCAGCACGCAGATCTTGATACCACCGTCACCGCGTGAATTTTGTTATTCGGTACGTAGGTGGAAATCCCAAAACATTTCTTGAGAGGCGGCAGGCTCAACACGAGGCGCTCGTGCATCGGGGAGCCCTGGGCATAGAGATGAACCTCCTGCGGAGCGGAAGCCCTTATGTACGCATCACCCCCGCTCGACACAATCATGTCTGATGAATCCTGTGCAAGGTCCCGTCCGACAAAATCAGCGATAGCTCCGCTCATGCATGACATGGGCGGCACGCTCGTATTGCGACTCGCCAGGTCTGTGTACCGCACAATCTCGGGGGCAGACGCGTAGATTTGGATCGGTGCGGCTGTTTCCCGGAATGCAGGATGCTGTCGCAGGTATTCTTCGATCTGGTATCTATATCGGAACACGGCATCTTTGGCCTTTGCTCCGAGATTGCTGTGAGCCTGAATCTGAAGATGTGTCTCGCGAACTTCCACATCAAAGCTCACGGCTTGAGCCAAGGAAATCTTGTTCCGGTAATTTTTTCGCTCGTAAATGTCATAAACGGACGGCATTGCCTAAACCCACTTGATTTTTTTAGGTTTCTTACGGCTCTTCTGGCTCATCGGTGGCTGATTATTCATCGACGTCCGCGACTGTGTCAAGGATATTTTGGCCGAATAAGTAATCATTCGGTCTCGCGCGGAAACCGTCGTTTCCGTGTCATTGCGAGGAGTGAAACGACGAAGCAATCTCGAATTCAAGTGCGGAGATTGCTTCGCTTCGCTCGCAATGACAGCCTTTTTCCCTTCGGTAACTGAAAGGATACCCCAAAAACCCTCAGGGATTCCCGGCCGCGGAAATTCCCGGGAATCCGGCGTTCATTCCCTCATGCTGCTCTACCCGGGGGGCCCACCGCAAACGGCTAGTCTTCGGTGGTTCTTCGCCTGGGCTCTTGTTTCAAAAGGCTCTTGAGGTCGTACGCCCGCACCTGGCTCCGGGATTTGAGAAAAGCCAGCCAATCGGTTTTCTTTCTTTCCAGGGTGATCAGCCTCGTGCCCGACATGCCCGGTAGCGAATCGACTGCGAAATCCGTGACCACTCCTTGTATTTTCGGTGTGCTCCATCGGTCTTCCAGAACTTCGCCGTTCCATGCGAGGCCTACAACCTGTCCCTCCTCCAGCATTTTGGTTTGACTGAGGATGCGCCTTGTGCGGGAGCTGTGCACGATTGCAAGAATGTCGTGTACGGAATCATTATACAGATCCAGAGACAGTATCCTGGGTCGGAAGAATTCATTTTTTTCATCTGCCTGGTTCATATTCGATCTTCGCTCTTCAGGCCCGGCTTTTCGCAAAATGATGTCGGATTCCCCGTAATAGTCTCTGGCAACGAAGCGTTTCTTTCCCGAAGGATCGTATATGCGGATGTGATCTTCTTTATCGTACACGGCTATGAGGGGAGTACGCCGGCCCTCGAAATCACCCACGGTAAATCCGAATACCGGGATTTTCAGAGGAACACCGAAACGACCCTGGGGTTCAAGTTCGTCTCCTTTATCGGCAAGCTTGAGGACCGGCCCGTCGTACATGTTTCGCATGCCTTTTTTCTGCCCTATAAGGATCGGTCCGCGGGTGGGATAATTGATCACTCGCAGAAAGTACGGCACGTCCTGAATCACCGGGACCAGTTTCCCGCCTCTCAGTTCGAGTACCAGGGACGCGACCACGCCTCTGTTCTGTGCGCTTACGTATATTCTGGCGGGACCTTGGGGTCGAATTTTTGCCGCGTCCACACTTTTCAGTGCGAGGGACCCCACTGAATACTCGTCGACAAGATCGAGTTTTTCGCCCGCGATGCGGTACACGTATACAGTGGACGGATCTATGATGATTATTTCGTTCTTGCCGTCACCATCGACATCCGCAACGGCCATGCCGATGCCGAGAATGTTTATTTCTGAGCTTTTCCATTCCTTCTCCGAACCCGAACCGGCATCCAGTTTGTGGGCCTTTTCCGAGGATCCCTTTTCTGCGGCCAAAAGCCTGAATTTTTGGTCTGTCGATTGCGTTGCAACCTCATAAGTGCGGTTCCTGCCGATGGATTCCGCGTCACCCGAAACCGTTTCTCGTTCCAGAGCCAGGCCGGTGGCGGCGAATACCGCAAAGAGAGCAGGCACAAAAAGGCCTAACATGACGTAGTGAAATTCCCTCATCCCTGTCCTCCTCGGATCAGATCTTCGGAAGCGAGGATCTTCACCGGGTGAATACGCGATTCACAGATTTTTTACCACGAAAAAAAGAAAATTGCAGGAGGGGTTGATATGCCCTGAGGATTCTTGCGGCTCAAGAAGCTGAAGAACTGATTGCAGTACCTGAAATCCGGGACGTCACCCGTTCAAGATGCCCGCGGCGTCAGAAACGTTGTCCGGCGAAGTTCAAACGGAAACAAGTCCGGAAAAATTGCAGGCTGCGCTGCCTAAAACACGCCATTTCCTCTACGAACACACGTACCGTTCACCGGAGTCGCACAGCACGGTAACCACGATCTTGTCCCCGGTCAGTCGCCCGGCTTGCTGCATCGCTGCAAAAAGCACTGCACCCGACGAGACACCGGCAAAAATACCTTCTTTTTCGGCTACCATGCGAGCTGTCCTGACGGCTTCCTCGTACTCTACCACCACCACGTCGTCCAAAATATCCGTGTTTAGGATTCTCGGAACAAAACCGGCACCAATCCCCGGGATGCGATGGGATCCCGGATTGCCTCCCGACAGCACAGGAGAATCCGCAGGTTCTACCGCTATTACCCTGGTAGAGGGATTCTTGCTCTTGAGAACTTCACCGACCCCCGTAATGGTGCCGCCAGTTCCCACGCCCGCAACAAAGACGTCCGGTTCCCTATTCAGATCGTGCAGGATTTCCACCGCAGTCGTGCGCCGATGAACCTCCGGATTAGCCGGATTCTCGAATTGATTAATCGTAAATGTTCGCTTCCTGGATTCAGCAATATCCAACGCCCTGACAACGGCACCTTTCATTCCGTTGGAAGCAGACGTCAGAACCATTTCCGCGCCGTACGCGGCCAACAGCCGCTTTCGTTCAGGTGAAACAGTCTCCGGCATAACCAAAGTCAGATGATATCCTTTAGCAGCGGCAATCATCGCCAGACTGACGGCAGTATTCCCTCCGGACGCCTCCACCAGGGAGTCACCCGGCTGCAGAATCTTCTCCGCTTCCATGGCCTCCACAATGGCCCGACACATTCTATCCTTGATGGAACCCGCCGGATTCATGTATTCAAGTTTGCACCAGATCTGGGCTCCATCCTCGAGTTCGAGAGACCTTACCCGGACGAGAGGGGTCTCCCCCACACAGGACAACAACCGGTTTCGATTATTCATGAAACATCCACGGCGAGTCTAGATAAAGTACATGTATTTATGATCGAGATCTCGGGAGACGCCCTGTTTGCGAGCCAACGAGCACAAGTCCGCAATTGACACGGAATTGTAGTAATTCACCAAGAGCTGCTGGGTCTCATGCCATACATGTCTCGTGATACACCCGTTCATTATGTCGCACTGCTTTTTTTTTGGCTCTTCCGGCGAGAGGCAGCGCACAGGCACTATGGGACCCTGGGCAGCGTTGATAATATCACCGACGCTTATTTGCTCCGCTTCCCGCGCCAGCATGTACCCTCCGCGCGGACCGCGTCTGCTCTTGAGGAGGCCGGCCTTGAGGAGCTTGTTAAAAATCTGCTCCAGGTAACGCTGGGAAATTTTTTGTCGCCTCGAAATATCCTTGATTTGGGTCGGCTGACCTCCTCCATGGTAGGCAACATCAAAAAGGGCTCTCACCCCATATCTGCTTGTAGTCGTGATGCGCATAGGTATTTTCCCCAAAAACGCTCGGGATGTAAACAATCTTACTTATTGTTTATATTTAACTTTACCGTAGGTGTCAAGAAAATTGCTTGTTCTCGGGTAACTGCACGGTCTTTCCAGGGGGTCAGAAGCACTAAAAGCATAGAAGGTTCATGGAAGATTACCATGCCCCACGTCCCCGCGGCGGCGAACTCCGGAACGGATTCCGGACAGAGCGCAGCGACGAAGCAATCTTTCTTGGTCACGAAACCGGCACCGAACGTACGAGAAGCAATGCTTGGGTCTTTTGCGTTCTCAGGTACTTGACAGATCGAGTATGTGCATTAGAACTATATTCGTAGGTGACCTGGAGAACCTCACGCGGCCCGCGGGAGGGCCCGCACGAGTTGCTTGGCAACGAAGTCGGCCGGGAAGGGCCTCGAATTCCGAAGCTATGTGTTTCATCCGTTGACACCCGCTGCGGTACATGATAATGATATATACTTCACAAATGCCGGAGAGGTGTGAATGGGGAGCATAATAAAAAAACGCCGAAAAAAAATGCGGAAGCACAAACATAAGAAACTTCGAGCCAGGCAACGCCATAAGAACAAATAAGATGGGTTGTCATGATATCTACAGGTCTGTTTACACAGTCTGATATTCACACAATCACCAGAGCGGCCGCTTTGGCAGAGACTTTGACGCTGGGTTTTTTCCATCTTCCGGCGGATGTATGGCGGAGCGAGCCTTATACACTGTTTACCCGCAGGAACGTGAGTAAAAATCTCCTCGAACAAGGCACGTTCGCTCAGGTAATTCGCTATGCCCCCGGTCAGGATCGCACCGAAAAGCGTGACCGGAGGGAACGCTACGGAGTGGTGCTGCAGGACCCGAATATTCTCATGGCTCTCCTGAGATCTTGCGGCCACGATTTATGGACTCTCATGCTCTTCGTCCTCACTCACGAACTGGTTCACATCGTCCGCTTCACGCGGCAAAACGTGGACTTTTTCGCTTCCGTTGCCGATCGTGACAAGGAAGAGAAATTGGTTCACCGGATGACCAGGGAGATTCTCGCAGGAGTGAGCAATACGGATAGCCTTATCACCCTGTATGAAAAACCGTACGGCTTGGCCCGTCCAAATTCACTATATCAGCCAATCTCAACTGGAGGTTTTTTCGATGCCCATTTATGAATACCGGTGTGAGAAATGTGGAAATGAATTCGAAGAATGGCAAAAATTTTCTGACCCGGTAGTTGATAAATGCCCCTCGTGTGGCGGTCTGTCTCGCAGATTGATTTCACAATCCACGTTCGTGCTCAAGGGAACCGGGTGGTATGTCACGGATTATGCCAGGAAAGACGGCAGTTCCTGCCGGCAGACCTCGCCGAAGAAGGAATCTGCGACAGAAGTCAAGGCCTCGGATGCCGGTTCTTCCAAAGACTCCTAGCGCATGCTGTTGAAAGAGGACTCCAATGAAGATCAAGCGGATCGCTCACCTCGGAATCGTGGTGGCGGATCTTGATGCGGCGTTGAACTTTTTTACCGGGGGCCTTCCCCTCGATTTGACACATACTGAAGACTACCAGGGGATGAAGATCGGATTCATTCCCGTGGGTGACAGCTCCATCGAACTCCTTCAAGACACTTCGGGGTCCTCAGCTATAAAGAAGTACCTGGACAAGAACGGCGAGGGCATCCACCATATCGCGTTTGAGGTGGATGATATTCATCAGGCCGTAGCCGAACTGAAGGAAAAAGGGATCAAACTCATAGACGAAACTCCAAGACCCGGGGCGCATGGGATGACAATCGCCTTCATGCATCCCAAAGCCAGTCATGGCATTCTCATGGAGCTGGTCCAGCCAACTGCTGAAAAGCACTAGTTCCGAAACTCGGCGTCTCCTGTCCGCAGGCCGTGGGGGCTCTGTCGGAAAGGAAGGGGTTGGTTCGTCCTTCCGCGTCACACCGAAATGCGCGTCCGATCGTCAAGTGTCCCCGGAACAGGCGATCGCTACGAATGCCCTGAACATGCATGAGTAAATGCATCGGAGTGATTTTCACAAATCAGGAAGATTGCTCCACGTTGTTGAACGGTCCCTCCCGAGGACTGTCATCAGAGTTTATTGAGGAGGTTTGGAAAATGGCAGATGTCACCATGCCTATGAACGGTAAGGTTATCGCTGTAAAAACTGAAGTGGGCCAGACTGTCGAAGAAGACGCCGAACTCGTGATCATAGAGGCCATGAAGATGGAATTGCCTGTGGTCGCGACTGAGGCTGGAACTGTCAAGGAAATTAAGGCCACGGTCGGTCAGTCCTATCAGACGGGGGACGTTCTGGTGGTGGTTGGGTGAACTACGGACAGGTTTCCATGGCAACATGGAAACCTGGTTCCAGCCGAAAACTTTTTCCATTCGTGCGCTGAATGTGGCGCAACACGCGATCCCGGCCTCCTACCACTACGCGGGTTGCAGTCGGAACGATTCGGGCACGAGTCCCGTGCATCGATCACTTCCGGGCGAAATTATGCGGCAATTATTCGAAAAAACCTCTATAGGAAACATTGAACTTGCCAATCGGTCGGTGCGGTCCGCAACCTGGAGCGGAGTGGGGGATGACCGCGGCTATGTGACCGACCGCGGCCTCGAGTTCTACGGGACTCTCGCTGAAGGAAATATCGGCCTGATTATAACTGGATACCAGTATATTCTCACCAACGGGATTCAGCTTCCTTTCATGATAGGCAATTACGCCGACGATCAGATCGACGGCTTGGCTCGACTTGCCAATGTAGTCCACGCAAAAGGCGGTAAAATTGTGCCGCAAATAGTGCACGCAGGGTCGCAGGCCAATCCCGAGCTGTTCCGGGAGGGGGACGAATTATGGGGAGCTTCGCCGATTCCTGACCACATGAGCGGAGCCGTGCCCGTGGAAGTGGATACAAGAAAGATCCGGCAACTCGTAGAAGCATATGCAGCGGCAGCCGTACGTTCCAAGAGAGCTGGTTTCGACGGTGTACAATTGCACGGTGCCCATGGATACGGAATAAATCAATTCCTTTCACCTGCATGGAATAAGCGGGGGGATGCGTACGGCGGAAGTGTGAAAAACAGATACCGTTTTCTGGGAGAAGTCATGGAGGCGGTTCGAGGTGCCGTGGGAGATGATTTTCCGGTTCTCATCAAGCTCAACGGGCAGGACTTTATAGAGGGGGGGCTCGTTCCCGAGGAGTCCGTTCAGATTGGCAGGCGACTCGCAGACGACGGCATAGCGGCCATAGAGGTGAGCGGCGGATGTGCGGCTTCGCCCAAGGACAAGGCCACCGTTCGCAAAGGCATCAAGAATATGAGTGATGAAGGGTATTTCGTAGAACTCGCCGCCTTTTTCAAACGATCGGTTCCTGTGCCCATCATGACTGTGGGCGGCATACGATCCCTCAAGATCATAGAGGATATTCTCTCAGAGGGTAAGGCCGATTACATCGCGATGGCCCGGCCGTTCATCCGGGAGCCTCATCTGATCGAGCGATGGAGAAGTGGCGATACAGAACGGGCACGCTGCATCTCGTGTAACGGCTGTTTCGAAACGGGAATCAAAGGACACGGTATTTCCTGCAAAATAGAACGAAAGCTGGCAGAAAAGCACGGTAAGAAATAGGCACTGAGTACTTTTTCGGCAGAAGAGGTTCGCAGCCGTTTATTACCGTGCCCTGCAGTGTAGAGTGACGGGGTTCCCGGCACCCATCTGAATCAAAGACATTCGTGGTTCGCCTATACGAATTCCAACCCTGTTTCGGAACGGCTCATACCCGTTAGCGACCGACGCATTCTTGAGCGGTTTGCACATCATTACA
>Ga0187785_10000717_pt1 | contig 11980 bp, 12 predicted proteins | sample 0815_BV2_4_20_MG_FD_132466 | JGI IMG/M metagenome (GOLD analysis project Ga0187785, IMG submission 132466) | Tropical peat soil microbial communities from peatlands in Department of Meta, Colombia - 0815_BV2_4_20_MG | ecosystem: Environmental > Terrestrial > Soil > Wetlands > Peat | place...
AGGGCCTCGTCGAGCAGGGCACGGTTCGACTCCAGGGCCCGGGTTTCGAACTTGAACTCGAGGCGACGCCGCAGGTCGCGCCGCCGGCCCTGCTCCATGAACGGGAAGTACTCGGGGTAGTCGAGCGTGACGCGGTACGTGCCGCTCGTCTCGCCGGGCCGCAGCGCCTCGACGTACGCGTCGGGCAGCCCGTCCAGCTCGTCGCGGGTCAGGTCGACGCCGTCCTGCCACTCGTCCACGTTGCGCTGGAAGGCGGTGGCGATCTCGACCAGGCGTGCCTGCAATGCGCGCACCTCCGCCTGGGTCTCGGGCGGCAGCTGGTGGCCCGCCCGCCGGAAGTCGCGCAGCACGAGGTCCAGGAGGCGTCGCGGCTGGCCGTCCAGCGCCTGCCCGGCCGGGCTCGTCGCGTACGCGTCGAGGGCGCGGTAGATCATCCCGCGGTAGGGCAGGTCGGCCTGCCATTTCTCGAGCCGCTCCTCCGCGGCCTGGCCTGCGTCCCGTACCGCCGCCTCGGGATGGACGCGGGCCATGAAGGCCGCGCGTCCCGATGCTTCGTAGATCGTGGCGAGGGCGTCGTCGAGCGGCTGCACCCGCGCCTCGAAGGTCAGCGGCGCGCCCTCGGCGCTGAGCGCCGCCAGCTCCGCCTCGGCCGCGGTGATGGCGGCATCGGCGACGCGCTCCAGGGCCTCCGGGGTGACGCCCGCGAAATCGGTCAGGCCATCGGGCGTCGGGGGTCGGTCGAAGGGGCTGAACTGCGGCTCCGTCGGGACCTCGCTCACGGACGCACCAGGTCGCCGTAGGCGTCCGGTCGGCGGTCGCGGTAGAACTGCCAGGTCTGGCGCACCTCGGTGATCTGGTCCAGGTCGAGGTCGCGCACCAGCAGCTCCTCGTCGTGCGGGCTGCCGGGGCTGCCGATGAACTGGCCGCGGGGATCGCAGAAGTAGCTCTGGCCGTAGAAGTCGTCCTCGCCGAGTGGCTCGACCCCGACCCGATTGATCGTGCCCACGAAGTAGCCGTTCGCGACGGCGTGGCTGACCTGCTCGATCCGCCAGAGGTACTCGCTCAGGCCGCGCGAGGTGGCACTGGGGATGAAGACGATCTCGGCGCCGTTGAGGCCGAGCGCCCGGGCACCCTCGGGGAAGTGACGGTCGTAGCAGATGTAGACGCCGACCTTGCCCACGGCCGTCTCGAAGACGGGGTAGCCCAGGTTGCCCGGCCGGAAGTAGAACTTCTCCCAGAAGCCCTTGACGTGGGGGATGTGCGTCTTGCGGTACTTGCCCAGGTAGGACCCGTCGGCGTCGATCACCGCGGCCGTGTTGTAGTAGATGCCCGACGCGTGCTCGTCCTCCTCGTACATCGGCACGACCAGGACCATGCCCGTCGCCTTGGCCAGGTCCTGCATGCGCCGCGTGGTCGGACCGTCGGGAATGCGCTCGGTGTATGCGTAGTACTGCGCGTCCTGGACCTGGCAGAAGTAGGGCCCGTAGAAGAGCTCCTGCATGCAGAAGACCTGGGCGCCCTGCTTGGCCGCCTCGTGCGCCGCCGCCTCGTGCTTCTGGATCATCGACTCCTTGTCGCCGGTCCAGTTGGCCTGCAGCAGCGCACCTCGCACGATCCGCGGCATGTCCGCTCTCCCTCCTCCTCCGCTCACCTCGTCAACGTCGCCGGGGTGAGGTCCGAGTGTACGCTGCGCGGCCTGGCGTGGGCTCGAGGCGATCGACGTGGCAGGATCGCTCCGCTCAGGACTTGGGCGGCAGCGTCCGCGTGAAATCGGCCGCCCGCTCGAGCCAGGCCCGGATGGCGGCCTCGTCGGGGAAGTCGGCCGGATCGATCGCCAGGTAGCCCTTCATGGGCCGGCCGGCCATCGGTTCGAATGGACGGCCGCCCTGCGCTGCCAGCTCCGCCCCTGCCGCTTCGGGCAGCCGCAGCATCAGCTGCGACTGGAACGTGCCGCAACAGAGGTTGCCGTTCACGAACGCCGCGGGGTAGCCGAACATCTTGCGGCGCGTCACATCCGGCCCGGCCGGCGCGACCCGCTCGAAGAGCTCGACCACCGCCTGCGGCGAACGCTGCCACTCCACCTGCGCGCTCCGAGCGGCCGGTCGGGCGGCGTGAGGGGCTAGGCGGCGGAACCGGCGAGGACCTGCTCGCCCAGCGCCTGTCGGGCCTTGGCCGGGTCGTCGGTGGCGAACGCGACGTGCACGCCGCGGTCGGACATCCCGGTGGCGAGGGCGGCCTCGATGTTCACGCCGGCGTTGGCGAGGCGGCGGGCCGCCTCGGCCAGCGTGCCGGGGCGCTGCGCGAGGGCGGCCGTCACCAGCTCGACCTCGCGAACGGTGTAGCCGCCGTCGGCCAGCACGCGCCGGGTGGCCGCCTCGTCGTTGGTGATGAGGGCAACGGCACCGGATGCGCCGCTGGTGGCGCCGCTGAAGCCGACGATGTCGATGCCCTTCTGGGCGATTGCCTCGGTCACCTGCGCCAGGGCACCGGGATGGTTCTTGAGCTCCACGAGGAACGCGTTCACGGGGCACCTCCATGCGCCGCGTCGGCTCGGGCGGCGGGCCGGGGTGTTCCGCCGCGGGCGGGCCGGTGGGCCACCGATTGTACGCGCCTCCGCTCCGTGGACAGGCGCGGGGTGTCGGGCGGACAATCCGGCCATGCCCGGCAATCCCTGGCTGCGCCACGTGCCTGCCGTCGGACGCGAGCCGGTGCTGCCGTTCTCCGTCGCTCCGGGATCCGCGGCTGTCGGGCGACCGATCCGGCCCCACCGGCGGGCGCCGGCACCTGCCGCGCAGTTGACGGAGCTGCCGGACCGGCCGGCCTGGCCAGACTCAGTGTCCCTCCTTCGGGTGTACCCGGCACCGGTTCGCCGGGTCCGGCGCCGGGATGATGCTGGAGCTTCGCCATGACGAACCCGGATGCCCAGAGCGTCCCGCAGCCCACCTTCTACGCCGACCTGGCGGCCGAGGCGCCGATCCCGGCACGCGGGATCCTGAGCCAGACCCTTTCCGACCAAGGCGGCGTCGAGCTCGTGCTGTTCGCCTTCGCGGCCGGGGAGCGGCTCGCCGAGCACACCTCTGCCCGGCCGGCGATCGTGCATATCCTGTCCGGCCACGCGGACCTCACGGCGGGTGGGGAGTCTCACGCCGCCGGACCGGGCGCCTGGTTGCGCATGGCCGCCGGTGTGCCGCACAGCGTGGTGGCACGAACCCCGCTGGTGATGGCGCTCTACCTGCTCCCGAGCTGAATCCACGAGGAGGTCGCGATGAGCCGTCCGGTCCACTTCGAGATCAACGCCGACGACCCGCAGCGAGCCGTCGACTTCTACACCAGGGTCTTCGGATGGAAGATCGAGCGCTGGGGTGAGCAGCCCTACTGGGTGGCGACCACGGGCGAGCCCGGCACGCGTGGCATCGACGGCGCGATCATGCCCCGCCAGCATCCCGGCGCCGGCACGATCAACACCATCGGCGTCGGGAGCCTCGAGGCGTCCATCGCGGCGATCCGCCAGGCCGGTGGCAGGGTGCTCACGGATCCCAGCGACATCCCGGGCATCGGGCGCTTCGTCTACGCCGAGGACACCGAAGGCAACACCTTCGGCGTTTTGGAGCCGCTGCCAAGCCAGTCCATGTAGGCGGGCGCCGGGCCGGCCTCGCGCAGGCCCGGACGCGGCCGGCTACTTCTTGGAGTCGTCCTCGCGCATCGAGGGGAAGCGCTTCGTCAGCGGCTTGAGCTCCTCGTCCTGGGTGGCCTGGTGCGCGCGCGACGGCTGCTTGCCGCCGAGCAGGCCAGAGCCGGCCACGGCGCGACCGACGAAGTGGCCTTCGACGTCCTCGTCGGGCTCCTCGTCGATGCCGAGCGCGCCGTCCGTGGGCGGCAGGTCGGTCGTCGGCTGCTGGTAGTCGTCCATTGCTCGTCTCCCTTCCGGTTGCTGCGACAAGGGTAGCGACCGTCCCTCCGTCGAGTCGACGGTTGCGCCGACGCCCCGGATGTCGGCCAGGCGACAGCTTGCCGGATCAGGTAGACGGGCTCGGGCTTGACCTGCCCCCTTGACGGCGCGATACTGACAGCATGGATGACGCTTGGATGTCTGGGGAATGACCGCATGAGCCTCGTTTCGGACCGCCTCAGCGCCGTCCTGGAACACGGCCAGCTCGACTACGCCGACGTGGCGCGCATCCTGGACACCAGCCCGCGCACCGTTTCACGGTGGGCCCACGATCAGACGCAGCCGCGCTGGCCCGTGCGCGAGCGGCTGCTCGAGTTCTTCGCCGTCATGGAGCGCCTGCAGCGCGTGCTCAAGCCGGCCGCCGCGCAGGATTGGCTCTTCACGCCCAATCCAGGCCTGAGCCACCGCAAGCCCGTGGACCTGCTCCGTGAGGGTGGCTTCCGCGACGTGCTGGGCGCCATCGACGCGCTGGGCGAGGGGGTCTTCGCCTAGGCCATGCCCGAGACCGGGCTGGATCGGGCGCTCGTCCGAGCCCTCGACCGCGCCCCACGCGGCCGATTCGAGGGCCGCGTCTACCGGCAGCTCGCGCCCGGCTACGGACCGCTCAGCGGCGAGGGTGCGCGGATCCACGGGGGGCGCTGGAACCCGCCGGACAGCTTCCCCGTGCTCTACACCGCGCCAGATCCGGCGACCTGCCTGGCCGAGCTGGCCCGCGCGGCCGAACGGCAGGGGCTTCGCGCGGTGGACCTGCTGCCGCGCGTGCTCGTCGCCTACGACGTGGAGCTGACCCGGGTCCTCGACCTCATCGACGACGCCGTCCTGGAGGGGCTGGGCCTGCGGGCAGGGGACCTGCTGGGCGACGACCTGCGCCGGACCCAATCGATCGGCGCGGCGGCGCTGCTCGTCGGCTTCGAGGCGATCCGCGCCGAATCGGCAGCCCGTCGCGGGTCGGCGACGCTGCCCATCTTCGTCACTGGGCTGCGGGCCGATTCGAGCCTCGTGCCGGTCGACAGCGAGGCGGTCGAACGGGAGGATCTGAACGAGGCGGCGATGGAGGAACAGGCCGCCTGATTCACCGCGCGCCCAGTCCGATCGTGCCCTATGCACGTATCCGTGCTCGTTATGTTGCGCTTGCGCTACCGTGGGCAGATGGCGCCCACGCTGACCCGGCCCGAGCAGCCGGGCGGGACGGTCACGCTGCTTTTCACCGACATCGAAGGTTCGACGCGCCTGCTCCAGCACCTCGGGCCGCGCTACGCAGACCTGCTGGCGGCCCACCACCGGCTGTTGCGCGAGACCTTCGAGGCGCAGGGCGGCACGGAGCTGGGCTCGGCCGGTGACGGCCTCTACGTCTCGTTCCCCAGTGCGCGGGCCGCGCTTGCCGCCGCGGTAACGGCGCAGCAGGCGATCGCGGGGCACGAATGGCCCGCCGAGTCGCAGGTGCGCGTGCGCATGGGCCTGCATACCGGCGAGCCCCGGGCGGCCGAGACCGGCTACGTGGGCGTGGACGTCCACATCGCGGCACGAATCGGCGCGGCCGGCCACGGCGGGCAGATCCTCATCTCGCAGACGACTCGCGACCTGGTGGCCAGCGACCTGCCGCCGGGCACGGCCTTGAGCGACCTGGGCGAGCACCGCCTGAAGGACATCTACGCGCCGCAGCGCATCTTCCAGACGTCCGTTGCGGGTCAGCCGTCCGAGTTCCCGCCGCTGCGCACGCTCGACGCGCGGCCCAACAACCTGCCCCGCGAGCTGACCACGTTCGTCGGCCGCGACGACGACCTGCTGGAGGCCAAGCGCGCGCTGATGAGCGCGCGCCTGGTGACGCTCACCGGTCCCGGCGGCGTGGGCAAGACCCGTCTCGCGGTGGAGTTGGCCGCGCGCCTCATCGCCGACTTCGAGGACGGGGTCTGGCTGGTCGAGCTGGGCGACCTCAGCGACGGCGCCTTCGTGCCCCAGGCGATCGCCGATACGGTCGGCGTCCGCGAGCAGCCGGGTCGGGAGCTGCTGGCGGAGCTGACCGACTACCTCGCGCACCGCGAGCTGCTGCTGATCCTCGACAACTGCGAGCACCTCGTGGCGGATGCCGCGCGGGCGACGAACGCCATCCTGCGGCGGTGCCCCGAGGTGCGCATCGTCGCCACCAGCCGCGAGGGCCTCGGCGTGCCCGGCGAGGCCATCTTCGCGGTGCCCTCGCTGGCGGTGCCCGCGGCCGCGTCACGTCGGGCCAACCGGGAGTCGCTGGCCCGCTACGACGCCGTTCGACTCTTCGCCGAGCGCGCGGCGGCCATCCAGCCCTCGTTCGAGCTGAGCGCCGCCAACGCCGAGGCCGTCGTGCGCATCTGCCGCTGCCTCGACGGCGTGCCACTCGCTCTCGAGCTCGCCGCCGCGCGGGTGCGGGCGCTGTCCGTGGAGCAGATCGCCACGCGTCTCGATTCGTCGTTCCGCCTCCTGACGGGCGGCAGCCGGGTCGCCGTCTCGCGACACCAGACCCTCCAGGCAGCGATGGACTGGAGCTACGAGCTGCTGTCCGACGAGGAGCGGGCCGTCCTGCGCCGCCTGGCCGTCTTCGCCGGCGACTTCGAGCTGGAGGCCGCCGAGGCGGTCTGCCACGGCGAGACGGTGGCCCAGGACGAGGTGCTCGACCTGCTGGTGCGCCTCGTGGACAAGTCGCTGCTGGTCGCCGACGTCGGCGGCAGCGAGGTCGCCTACCGCCTGCTGGGGACGATCCGCCAGTACGCCCGCGAGCGGCTCGAGGAGGCCGGCGAAGCCGAGGAGGCCGGGCAGCGTCACCGGGACTGGTACCTCAGGCTCGTCGAGCAGGCCAAGTTCGAGTTCCTCCAGGGCCCCGAGTCGTCGGCCTGGCTGGAGCGCCTCGAGCGCGAGCACGAGAACCTGCGCGTCGCGCTCGAATTCAGCGCCCAGGAGGCGGGTGGAGGCGATGCCGGCCTGCGCCTGGCGGCCGGGCTGTGGCGCTTCTGGGAGATCCGCGGCCACCTCGAGGAGGGGCGCGCCTGGTTGGAGCGGATGCTCGCAGGGACGGCCTCGGCACCCTCCGCGCTGCGTGCCAACGCCCTCACCGGCGCCGGCGTCCTTGCCTCGATGCAGGGCGACTACCCCGGGGCCAACGCGTTCCACGAGGAGAGCCTTGCCCTGCATCGGCAGCTGGGCAACGTGAACAGCATCGCGTATGCCCTGAACAACCTGGCCAACGTCGCCGTCCAGCAGGGTGACTATCAGCGCGCTCGGGCCCTGTACGAAGAGGGGGACGAACTGACCCGCTCCGTCGGCGACGTGCGCGGCATGTGCTTCAACATGGTCAACCTGGCGGACGTCGAGGCGCGGCTTGGCGACGCGGCCGCGGCGCGGCGGCACTTCGACGAGGCTGTGCGCACCTTCCAAGGGCATGGCGACCTCTGGGGCATGGCCTTCGCCCTCGACAGCTTCGGCCAGGTCGAGCGTACCGCCGGCGACCTCGAGGAGGCCCGCTTGCTGCACGAGCAGGCCCTGACGATCTCGCGGCGGCTGGGCGACGAACGCGGCGTGGCGCGAACGCTCGGCCACCTCGGCGACCTGGCCGCGGAACGGGGCGATCGCGGCGAGGCCGTCCAGCTGCTGCTTGACAGCGCCGCGATCCGCCAGCGCCTCGGCGACCTGCCGGCCCTGGCCGCCGCTCTCGAGCGACTCGCCTGGGTCAGGGAGCCGGAGGATCCGGCCGACGCGGCGCGACTGCTTGGCGCCGCCGAGGGCCTGCGAGAGTCGATCGGCGTGCCGCTGCCACCCGCGTCACGAACGGATCACGCCCGACGCCTCGCGGCGCTGGCGGACACGATGGGGAGTGCGGCGTTCGAGGCCGCGTGGCGCGAAGGTCGAGCGATCACGGCCGAGGAGGCGCTGGCCCGCGTGGCGCAGGTGGACGCGCCCCCCTCGACGAGCGGCCTTCCCGGCTAAACGCCCGCGCGGCGAGGCAGCCGCGCGGCGAGGGGGTCGCGCGGCGGGCGCGGCGAGGAAGTCGTCAGACCCCCTCGTGCACCTCGACGATCTCGTCGGCCAGCAGGCCGTGCGCCTCGCGGTGGACGAGGGCCGCGGTGTCCGCGTCAGGGGCCTCGACCAGGCAGTAGACCCGGCCGGTCGTCTCGTCGTACCAGTAACGCATGTAGCGCACGCCGTACTTCGGGCCGACCTCGACGTCCCGGGCGTGGGCGCCGGCGACGGCCTCGCCCGTCAACCCGGGCACGTGCTCGTGGGTATCCATGTACAGCGGCATGCGGCGGCTCTCCCTTGGTAGCGGTTCGGATCGGGCGCACATCATGACAAGTCGGGGGCGGCGCTGCTGTCGGCTTGCGCTCAGCCGGCGTGTCGGGGCGCACTCGGCCCCTCTGGGGGGAGGGCCTTGGGCCGCACTCGGCCCTCTCGGGGAGTGCCATCGGCACTTGCAGGGCGACCTCCCGCGGCGTACAACGACGCCACTGGGGGCCGGTCGTGCTGAGCATCCATCCCGGACAGTCGCCCTTCGTGGCCGCCACCGCGTCCGCGGTGCTGCCGGGTGCCGGCCAGGCCCTCGCCGGCCGCCCGCGTCGGGCGCTGCTGGTCGCGACGCCGCTGCTGGTCATGGGTTTGCTGGCCGGAGTCGGCCTGGCCCAGGGCCTCGGCCCGAGCGACGTGATCGGGGCGCTGCTCCAGCCGCAGGTGCTCCTGGCGATCCTCGCCGCGGACGTCGCGGTCTGGTTGTGGCGCAGCGCGGCGATCGTCGACGCCTGGTGGCTCGTGCGGCGGCGGAGCGGCGGCGGGCGCGTGCGTCGGTCGCTGGGGATCGTGGGGCTGGTCGCCCTGCTGATCGCCTCGACCGCACCCCATGTCGTCCTCGGGCTGGTGGACAGCGAAGCGCTCGATACCCTGACCGCGGTCTTCGCCCCGGGCGCCCCCGAGGACGAGGGTGCCCTGGCCCCGCCGCCCTCGATGACCGCGCTGCCGCCGGACGAGGGGTCCATCGACTACTCGCCGCTGCCCTCGGGGCCCCCGGTGGTCCTACCTGGCCTGGACGTCGGCCCGGAGTCGACCCCCACGCCCTCGCCCAGCCCCACGCCGACCAAGGTGCCCTCGTCGGCCCCGGCGTGGGCGCGTGACGGCCGGCTCAACCTGCTCATCGTGGGCTCCGACGCCGGGCCTGACCGCTGGAGCCTGCGCACCGACACGATGATTTTGGCCTCGGTCGAGACGACGACCGGTCGAGCCACGCTCTTCGGCATCCCCCGCAACCTCATCAACGTGCCGCTGGCCCCGCCGCCCAACGGCCCGGGCGGTCACTACACGGGCCTGCTGAACTCGCTGTACGTGTACGCCGTCGCGCACCCGAGCCTGTTCCCGGGCGGCGACGCGCGGGGCTTTCGCGCCGTCGAGGGGGCGGTGGCGGCGCTCACCGGCGTGCGGGTGGACGGGATGGTGCTGGTCAACCTGGCCGGTTTCGTGCGCCTCGTCAACGCGCTGGGCGGCCTCGACATCACCGTGCCCAAGGCGCTGCACGACGACAACTACCCGCTCGAGGACGGCAGCGGCTGGATCGTGCTCGACATCCCCGCCGGGCACCAGCACCTCGACGGGCGCATGGCCCTCGCCTACGCCCGCAGCCGCCACCAGGACTCCGACTACGGGCGGATGGCCCGGCAGCAGGCGGTGCTGCTGGCGCTGCGTCGAGAAGTCAAGCCGTGCGCGCTCGTGCCGCGCATCAACGCGGTCCTGAAGGCCATCAAGGGCACATTCTGGACGGACCTGTCGCTGAAGGACCTGCCCGCGCTGCTCAGCCTCGCCGCGCGCGTCAACCCGGCCTCCGTGCGCACGGTGCTGTTCGTGCCGCCCCGCTACCCGGAGGTGCTCACCTCCGCGGCCATCGCCGCCATCCGGGCGGTGGTGGCGCACCCGTTCGTCGGAGCGCCGCCGGCCAAACTGCCGGCCGGCGCCGACTTCTGGAGCTGCTGAGGGGCCTAGGCGGTGGCCGTCGCGTAGTCGGCCTGCTGCGCGTACTTGGCGCGCCAGGCCGGAGCCTCGAACGGGTTCGCGAAGTACTCGGTCGCACGGACGACTTTGCCGTCGCGGAACTCGAAGATGCCGACGTAGGAGACGGGCGTGCCGTCGCCGTAGTCGATCGTCCCTTCGATCGTGTACACGTCGGGGCCGCCGAGGAGGCGCAGTGTCTTCATCCTGGGTGCGGTGCCCGTGCTGGACGAGTAGGCCCTGTTGAGGGCACGCGATGCCTCGCGCCCGCGGATGATCTCGCCCGACTGCGGCCAGTACTGGATGAAGTCCTCGGCCTCGATCTCGTACATCCCCTGCTCGGCGGCCTCGAGGTCGCCGGCCGCCATCAGGTCGCGCAGGCGCTCCAGCGTCTGCTGATTCTCGTGGTGGGTCACGGTCGAATCCTTCCCTTGGCGCGTGACCGGCCGGGACCCTCGCCCGCGGACATGGCGCACCGTCGTGTCTACGCCACGGGGCGTCGCCTGTCTACCCGGTTATCCACACGCGAACACCCGCGTCGCCGGGTTTCGACCTCCTGGTGCCCTCTGTCGCGACGCTCCGTCGTTTCCGTGCGCCGCTACGGCCCGAGGTAGAGCGCCGCGGCGTTGGCGACGCTCGTCGGAACGGCTGCCGTTCCGCCCAGGAAGAAGAGTTGCTTCGGTTCCAGTCGGTTCAACTCGCTCCGGGTCGCGGTCGGCAGGATGGTCGAGCAGAACAGGATCGGGGAGATGGTCCAACCGGCCGGGACCGCTCCGGCGAGGGCGTCGGGGAAGTTCAGACCGGAGGCGATGAATACCTGGTCCAGGTGGTCACCGAAGATCGATGAGATGGCCGTCGCGGTCTCGTACCGGTTGTTGCCATAGATCCTGAAGGCGGTGCCGGATGTCGAATAGGGGACGAGCTGGTTCAGGATGGCGTTCGAGATCACCCCGGGACCGCCGAGCACGATGATCGTGTCGGGTTGGAGACGGGTGAGCTCGGCCTTGGTCGCGGCCGTCAGGCTGGACCCAGCCGCGAAGAGGATGGGCGACCCGAAGATCCCGGCCACGGGTGCTCCTGCAAGGGCATCGGGGAAGTTGTAACCGAAGGCGATGAACGCGTACGGCACGCCGGGCTTGAACGACGCCGCGGAGACTGCCGCGGCTGTCGCGAAGCGGTCACCCCCCGCCAGGCGAGTGACTTGGGGTGCAAACGCGGCGAGCGACGACTCGATGGCGTTGGAAACGGTTCCAGCGCCGCCCAGGATCACGATGCGCTGCGGCTGCAGGCGCGTCAGTTCGGCCGACGTGGGGCTCGGGATCGTGTCATTCACGAAGAGGATGGGCGAGCCATCGCGCGCCGCCACCGCCGCGCCAGCCAACGCATCCGGGAAGTTCAGGCCGGACGCGATGTAGACGGTGTCGAGGCCGGGGTAGAACGTGGAGCTGGAGATGGCCGCCGCGGTCGCATAGCGACTGGCACCTGAAAGACGCGTCTTCGGCACCGAGCTGTCCACGCTTACGCTGCCATAGGCGGCGGGGGTCGACCAGTTCCCCGCCCCATCGCCCCAGGAGATGTAGACGTGGCGCAGGCCCGTCGTCTTGGTGCCGCCGACCAGCTGATCGTCGAGCTGCCATGACCAGCGGAACGGGATGGGCGACTCGTAGTAGGAGCTCAGCGATGGGCTGTTGGATACGCGCATCACGGTCGCGCCACTACCGGACGACGGTGTCGGTTCGAGACCTACCCGCAGGTAGACCGTGGTCGGGTGCCCAATATGCAACACGGCGTCCCCAGCCGGGGCGCCGGTCTGATTCGCCTCCAGCTTCGATACCCATGTCTCCCAGCCGTTATCGGCGGTGAAACGCTCCGTAACCTGCCAGATCGCCTGCGGATCCGCTGGGTCGGCGGCAAGCTGGTAGCGCTCGGAGAGACCAGCCATGTAGGTGTTCTCGTCACTGCCTACGAGGAACGCTGGCGCGTGGTGGGTGCCGATGGGGTCTGCCGCGAGGTGGGTTACGACCCAGGTTTGAGAATCGG
>Ga0187785_10000718_pt1 | contig 11959 bp, 10 predicted proteins | sample 0815_BV2_4_20_MG_FD_132466 | JGI IMG/M metagenome (GOLD analysis project Ga0187785, IMG submission 132466) | Tropical peat soil microbial communities from peatlands in Department of Meta, Colombia - 0815_BV2_4_20_MG | ecosystem: Environmental > Terrestrial > Soil > Wetlands > Peat | place...
ACCTTCATCGGCCCCAGGTGGAAAACAATCCAGGCACTGGGATCAAAAATCGGCAGTAAAAAGATGATGAAAGATCATTCGGTTCCTGTCCTTCCCGGGACTGATGGGGGAATCAAGACCCTTGACGAAGCTCAGAAGGTTGCCGCAGAGATCGGGTACCCAGTCATCGTGAAAGCAAGCGCCGGCGGTGGTGGAATCGGCATGCAGATTGTGCATGATGCAGCGTCTCTTGACCAGGCGATCACTGCAAGTATGCGAATCGCCCAATCAGCATTTGGCGACGCCACGGTATTTATCGAGAAATATCTGACGAAACCCCGCCATATTGAATTCCAGGTTCTATCTGATGAACATGGAAATGCAGTCCATTTGTATGAACGGGAATGCTCGATTCAACGGCGCCACCAGAAACTGATCGAAGAGGCCCCTTCGCCGGTTATGACATCTGAATTGCGCGATCGCATGGCTGAGTCCGCTCTGAGGGTTGTCAAGGCATCAGGGTATACCAATGCGGGAACCGTCGAATTTCTGTATAGTAATAACAACTATTATTTTATGGAGATGAACACGAGACTCCAGGTCGAACATACCATTACCGAGTTTATTACCGGGGTTGATATTGTGAGGCAACAACTTGCAATTGCTGCTGGCGAATCCCTCCCCTTTGAGCAAAAAGATCTGTCCGTGCGGGGACATGCAATAGAATGCCGTATCAACGCGGAAGATCCTCTCAATAATTTCTCAGCAGATCCAGGGAAAATTATCCGGTACCGTTCCCCTGGTGGTCCCGGCATCCGTATCGACAGTGGAATCCACATGGGATATACGATTTCACCCATCTATGATTCGATGATCGCAAAACTTTGTGCCTGGGATAGTACTCGGTACGATGCGATAAAAAGAATGCGAAGGGCAATCTCTGAGTACATTATTCTCGGAGTTAAGACAACCCTGCCTCTCCACTATGCAATTATGAACAATCAGCAGTTTATCGAGGGAAATACTCACACGCATTTCCTCCAGGAAGAAAACATCCTTGCCACCCTGGATAGGTATACCCGGGATGAAGAGACCCGGATGCAGACACTTGCAGGTTCATTTGGACAGGGAAAAAAAATTGCTGCAATTTCAGCTGCAGTAAACATTTATCTTCAACAGAAAAAAGACTGACTGGAAATGCCAGGAAATCAGAACATTTAATAGTTTTTACGGTGTTTTAATTATGCACTTTTCGTGCTGCGGTGGCCTAGCTGGTTAGGGCGCCAGACTCATAGGGTTTTGACGTGCAAAAAGCGTTCTGGCTTCGAGAGATCTGGAGATCGGGGGATCGTAACCCTCCCGCAGCATAAATTCTTGAGAAAATATCTGAAGAGTTTTTATCTTTTTTTGGGGATTTGCCAAACAAGACATCTGATAAAGACTTTTTTGACGATATTTTTATATATAGCATCATCTAACAGGATATCCGAAAATGAGGTGAAATCACATGCCGATCGAAAATCTCGTTGTTGGAATCGTTCAGTTGCTCATAGCGATCGTTTTTGCAGTAATTGCATTGTACCTCGGGTTCCTGGTACTCGGGAAAATTACCCAGGGGATTGATGAAGAAAAAGAACTGGCCAAAGGGAATGTCGCCGTAGGAATTATTGTCGCCTCGGTATTTGTCGCGATTGCAGTAGTCGTGCAGTCGGGTGTTTCGGGTCTTTCCGTCGGGATAAACAAAGCATTGAAACTGGGAATTTTTTCGCTTGATGGATTATTCACTATCTGCATCGCTTTTTTCCAGCTCGTACTGGGGATTGCCCTGGCAGTAGGATCAATTTACCTCGCTTTGTACATCCTGGATAAGCTGACAAAGGGAGTCGAGGAGTTCGAGGAAATTAAGAAAGGAAATGTGGCGGTTGCTCTTGAAATGGCAGGAGTGATCATTGCTGTTGCGGTAATTATCCAGTCAGGAGTAATTGGGATTACCGCATCCATTTTATAATTTTTTTTCGAAAAAAAAGAAATCGTTCAACTATTTTCCATAGCGGTTTATCGTACGGATTAACTCAGCGAACCCGTTCATTTCTATTTCGAGGACCTGGTTGCGGGTCATCCCCATACTGGTTTCTGCATCCGCCGTCAACAGGTCCGGGCCCCTGATAACCTGTCTTTCAATTCCGTCACGGGAGAGAATTTCTGAAACTTCCTTGTCATGGACAAATGCACGTCCGGGGATGACGACAGTCTCTTCGAGGTGCGACAGATCGAGATGTTCAATGTCGTCGATGGTAATCAGGCAGGCAATCTCCTTCGGGACCGGAAGAACCGGAATCCGTGAACCGCAGGATTGCAGAACTTTTTGGATGAACGGAGCGGCTATACTTCCACTAATTACCGATGCACGGCATGTAACCTGTGGAAGCTTTTCCAGGAGATACGGTTCGTTAAGAAGTGCGAAGGGTGACCCGATTTCCGGATCCCACAAAGGAGTGCCCGAAATTTTCAACGTAAACCTGTTGCTCAAACCGGATATCATATCACGAAATGCAGGTACAGTGTGGACGCTTTGATTCTTGAGAACCGGAGCATTACCAAGGATCAGACCCTGTTCCATGGTATTCGCAAATCTCATCAGGATGAGTCCCCTGGCCCCGCGATCCTGGAGCCATTCACACGTGTTTTCAAGAACTTTTCCATCATTGATGCCGGGGATAACAACCGCTGCAGCATAGACATCGACCTGTTCACACAAATTTTCCAGAATTGAGAGCGAGACCTCAGGGGTCGGGTCATGCATGTAGGTTTTCCGAAGAAGAGGATCAGCTGCAAAAATGGTAAACGAAATTTCGGAAAGGCCATTATCCACCAGTATATCTGCAATTTTCGGGTCATCCCATCCTTTCCCACTGGTATATCCAATATGCAGTGGAGCTTCCATGCTGCCGAGGAGTTCGATGAGATCAGGGAAACGGGGATAACAACTGGGGTCCCCCCCTCCACTGATCGTGATTTTCTCAACATCATCGTGCTGCATCTGAAGGTTGATCAGGGTTTCATCAGCAATGGTTTTCAAATCCTTAAACCCGGCATATTCTTCCCTGATCCCCCTTGTGCAGTAGTCACAGCCTTTCGTAAATGGAAGACAGTACCGGCAGCCGAGGGCTTGAACACCCTGAACTTTCTTGAAATAACAATATTCACAAAAGCCGCGACAGTTGATACCGGGACTTCCACCGATATCGACATTGAGCTGTGCCATATTGGTAGTACCTCAGTTCCTCAACTCATAATAGATTGGGAAATGGGAAAAAGGCGCTGTTCGGGAAAGAAGAATCCTTGTTTGGCATCTTTTCTATCTCCGTCTGGAATACCATCAGCACCATCTTTTTTTATGTTGAAACGTGTAACTAGTATGGCGCCTCAGTGGCTTAGTTGGCAGAGCGGCTGACTTGTAATCAGCAGGTCCCGTGTTCAAATCACGGCTGAGGCTTTTTTCAAAAAATTTTTTTACCATTCGTTTGAGCAATACATTCAAATTTTCTAGAAATAACTATTACCTGCGGAAAAAACTATGGCAAAAAAAGCACTGATTACCGGTATAACCGGTCAGGATGGATCGTATCTTGCAGAACTTCTGCTCTCAAAAAAATATGAAGTGCATGGGTTAATCAGGCGCTCATCGACGTTCAATACAAGCCGGATCGACTCAATTTATATCGATCCCCATGATCCGGAAGCACGATTATTTCTTCATTACGGGGATCTTTCCGATTCGGAACAGATCGCCAATATCATGTATAATATCAAGCCGGATGAGATCTATCATCTCGGGGCACAGAGTCATGTCCGGGTGAGTTTTGACACACCGGAATATACCGGTAACGTTACGGCTCTTGGAACAACGCGGCTTCTTGAGGCAATCCGGCGCTGTGACTATCCGATACGGTTTTACCAGGCTTCTTCAAGCGAGATGTTCGGTGCAGCCCAGCCTCCACAGAATGAAGATACTGCCTTTCATCCAAGAAGCCCCTATGCATGCGCGAAGATCTATTCCTACTGGATGACACGGAATTACCGTGAAGGCTATAATCTCTACGCGGCAAATGGTATCCTTTTCAATCACGAATCGCCGAGGCGCGGTGAGACTTTCGTGACCCGTAAAATCACAAGGGCTATCGCCCGAATTCTTGCGGGAAAGGAGAAATACCTCTATCTGGGAAATCTGGACGCCAAACGGGACTGGGGATTTGCCCCTGAGTACGTTGAGTGTATGTGGCATATTCTGCAACAAAAAACGCCGGAAGATTATGTCATAGGGACAGGAGAGACACATTCGGTCAGGGAATTTCTTGCAGAGGCTTTTGCTTATACCGGGCTTGATATCGAAAAACACGTAAGGATCGACCAGAAATATTTCAGGCCAACTGAAGTGGAAGTCCTGATTGCGGATCCCTCCAAGGCGGAAAAAAACCTGAGGTTCAAACCAAAGGTCAGATTCCACGATCTCGTCCGAATCATGGTGGATGCAGATATGAAGGCATTCGGGTTGAAACCGATTGGAGAAGGGGAACGGATCATTACCAGGAAATTCCCATCCCGATGGTGGGGAATTGACTGAACCTCTTTTAAGAGGATGAAGAGATCCGTTTTCGGGTTTAACATTTAACATATGCCGAAGATATACTAAGATATACTGATAGAGACGTTGAGTGGACTTGGGTTTTGATGACGTTCTGGTCGGATAAAAAAATCCTCATTACCGGGGGAGCAGGTTTTTTTGGATCGGAAGTGGTCCGGCAGCTCGCTGGGATCGGGGTCAGGACTGAAAATATCCTGATTCCCAGAAGCAGGGACATCGACCTGCGGAAATGGGAGAACTGTGTCAGTGTAGTTCAGGATCAGGATATTATAATCCATCTCGCCGCCCGTGTCGGGGGCATTGGATTTAACCAGACGTATCCCGCAAGTCTTTTTTATGACAATGCCATCATGGGTATTCAGCTCATTGAAGCCGCCCGACTGGAGAATGTGGAAAAATGCGTTATTGCAGGCACAATCTGCGCATATCCAAAGTTCACACCGGTTCCCTTCCAGGAGGAAAAACTCTGGGACGGGTATCCGGAAGAAACAAATGCTCCTTACGGACTTGCAAAGAAAATGCTGCTGGTCCAGTCACAGGCATACCGCCAGCAGTACGGATTCAATTCAATCTATCTGCTTCCGGTCAACCTGTACGGACCCGGAGATAATTTTGACCCGGCCAGTTCACATGTCATTCCTGCTCTCGTAAAAAAATTCACTGAAGCAAAACGAGATAAAATACCCTTTGTTGAAGTCTGGGGGACCGGAAATGCTTCGCGGGAATTCCTGTATGTGGAGGATGCTGCAAGAGGTCTTATCCTGGCAACTGAACGATATAATAAGCCGGATCCGGTGAATCTCGGTGCAGGAATGGAAATAACCATACGGGATCTCGTGAAGATTATTTCCGATCTTACGGAATTTGAGGGGGAGATCAGGTGGGACATTACAAAACCCGACGGTCAGCCGAAACGATCCCTTGATGTCAGCAGGGCAAAACGGGAGTTTGGTTTTGAGGCTAAAATGCCATTCCGGGAAGGACTGAAACGGACGATTGAATGGTACCTGCATTCCGGAACCCGGATTCCATTCACCCGGGAAGCGAACCATTGCTGAACAGAGGGTTTTCAGGAAAAATTAGTTCGGGATTTACCTGCCAGAAAGGATCATTCCGGCATTTAGTCAGGACCCATGTTTCGACACGTCCATAAACTGTATTAGCATTTGGAAGGAACAACCATGGTATTATTCAGGAAACTGTTGTCAGATTTCATGAATATAAACCCTATCCAGCGACAATCGCTTCTTTCATTTGGATCACTCCTCGCCATTACCAGTTTAGGATACATTTCAACATTCTATTTTGCCCATTATCTGGGCCCGGCAGTCCTCGGCTCATTTTTTCTTTTTCTGGCATATTATGGAATTTTTGACGTAATTGGCGACGGAGGCTTTGGAGGGGCCGCAGTAAAAAGGATTAGTGAAGGAAATGCACAAAACGAGTACTTTACTGCTTTTTTTATACTTCGGATGATCCTTCTCTGCTTATCTGTTATTGTATTTATTCTGATTTCTCGGTTTTTAACCGGAATCGAAAAGGATGGACTTCTCTTATGGCTGATCATCGGGCTTGTCGCGGGAACAATGGCAAGTGTTACCAGCATCAATCTCTATGGGACGGCACAAGTCGGAATCATGCAGGTAAGCACCCTTTTCAACACATTGTCAAAAACCTGGGTCAGATCCTCGCAGTTTTCATCGGTTTTGGTCTCGGGGGGCTCGCTTCTGGTTTCATTTCCGGAATGATTGCTGCTATTGCGATAAACTTAAGATTCATCCGGTTGGGTTTTTCACGTTGCGATCGATCCCATTTTACCGGACTGTTATCTTTTTCCATCTGGACATTCCTGTCATCCGGCGGTCTCCTCATTTTTACGTATGCCGATACCATCCTAATCGGTATCTTCATGACTGAGGCAGACGTCGGGATTTACCGCGTTGCTTTCCAGCTGACTTCAGTCGCGTCGTTTATGGTTATCGCTTTACATACTGTTTTGTTCCCTCGTATTAGCAAATGGCATGCAGAGAATGAATTGAAAAAGATAGAGAATTCGTTGACTCAGGCTTTCACCTATTCATTATTCCTGGCGGTCCCGGTAGCCGCAGGTGGAATTATTCTTTCAGATAAACTGCTCTATTTTTTGTATGGGGCTGTTTTTGAAGTCGGGGTGCCGGCTCTCATTATTCTGTTATTTGCCCAGACTGCAAATATCTTCATGTATCTTCAGACTATGTGTCTGAATGCGATGGATAAGCCAAGGACATCATTTTATATTACCGCAGTTTCAGCGGTTGTTAACATTATTCTTAATGTGCTGCTTATTCCCATTTTCGGCATATCAGGGGCAGCTGTTGCCTCTCTTATTACGATGATGATGAATGCGGGGTTGTCCTATGTAATGCTTAAATCATTAGTCCATGTCAGAATAAATACGAAATCCATTCTTAACCTGATTATTGCCGCTTTCATCATGTCTGGTTTTATCCTGGTGTATATCCACATTTCACCGATACAGAATTTTATCGGATTGGTCCTTATTCTGGCTCTTGGAGCGCTGATCTACTTGGTCACCGTGCTTGGAATCGATCGATCGATAAGAAATGACCTGAAAGGGTTGTTACATACCATGAATTTCCCCATTATTCAATAAGTTTAACCTATTTAAATCGTGAAAAAATTAATTTTAATGAATAGAATAATACGGAAAATTTCTCGAAAAAGCTGATCGTAAAAATTCTGCTATCTTCTTGAAAATTATCGGAAATATTATTATGCTGCCATTATTCGCAGCTGTTCTGGAGAATGATCAAATCCTGACTTCAATCGCAGGAATAAAAAGATGAGATAAAGTGTTTAATTGTTACTGCTAACATTCCATACAGTGATTTTAATGAAATTGGTCAATTATTTAAGGAAGCTGAGAGCCACAGTCAATACTATTGCAGACCAGTCCATTACTCCAGAACAGCACTTATTGCTGCTCGGAAGAGTTCTTTCTGAAAATGTCAGATCCAAAAAAACCATTTCCAGTTTAAGCGAAGTAGAATTTAAGGTCTTTTCTCAGTGGGGTGATGACGGAATCATTCAATGGCTTGTGAACAACCTGAAGTTCCCCCATAAAACCTTCGTTGAATTCGGAGTGGCAAATTACCGGGAATCGAACACCCGATTTCTTATGATGAATAATAACTGGTCCGGTTTGGTGATGGACGGGTCCAGGTCAAACGTGGAACAAATAATTAATTCCGAATATTTTTGGATGTTCGCGCTTTCCGCAAAAGCTGTATTCATTGACGCTGACAATATCAATGAGATTCTTTCATCATCAGGACTCGATAAAGAGGTAGGGATTCTTCACATCGATCTGGATGGAAATGATTACTGGATTTGGAAAGAAATCGATGTAATCTCCCCAGTTGTAGTAATTCTGGAATATAACAGCATTTTCGGTATTGAAAGAGCAGTTTCAATACCTTATGAAAAGAATTTTTCCCGCACAATGGCTCACTCGAGTAATTTGTACTATGGCGCATCTCTCCCGGCACTTTATGCATTATCTGTCCAAAAGGGGTATGCTTTCATTGGATGCAATAGTGCCGGCAATAACGCATATTTTGTAAGAAGAGACAAACTGAACGAAACTATTCGGGAAACGACATTGGAATCAGGGTATGTTCCTTCGTTGTTTAGAGAGAGCAGGGCGCCGGATGGCCGGTTGACACATCTGGGCGGACTTGATCGCATTGCATTAATCCGTGGATTGCCTGTGTATAATACTGAGACTAATCAAATCGAAAAACTATAAATTCAACATACTCGGTCAGGCAATTTTTTGTATCCGACTTAAATACTTCTCAATTTAAATAAAGAATGAAAATCCGGACGTACTGATATCAGGTGGAATTACATTGGAAATCAACATCGGTGGCAGGCTATTGATCATGAAAAAGAACCTGGCAAAAATGAAGGAAATATTTTCGCCGTATGTCAGGAATATTAAAGCGGTATTTGGAATGAAAACCGAATATGCGTATTCTGATTTCTCTATCCTGCTTCCAGCAGATCATTTACTTCCCACGTTTCAAAAACACCATAATCTCTACGATAGATTCCTCCCTACGCTCAGTAAATATCTCTCACCTGCATCGACGGTTATTGACGTTGGAGCGAACTGTGGGGATACTCTTGCTGCAATGTACGACAGGAACAAAAATCTCAGATTTGTCTGCATTGAACCCGATGAAACATTCTTTGGGTATCTCCAGAACAATATACTGCGAATAAAAAAGATCGATACCAAAGCAGAAATTCAATCGATAAGAATGTTAGTGGGCAAAAAAATTACCGATGTATCGCTGGAAGGTTCCGGCGGAACAAAAAAAGCCGTTATGGGTAATAAAAACCGATCCTTATCCTCTCAATCCCTTGACGATATTTTATCAAACACCAAAATGTCGGATATACGGTTACTGAAATCCGATGTTGACGGTTTCGATTATGATGTCATTGACTCCGCAGAAACTATCATAGCAAACCATAAACCGATGATCTTTTTTGAATGCCAGTTCGACCATGTATTCCAAAAAGAAGGCTATGAAAAAACAATTGCTCATCTGGAAGGGAAGGGTTACACAGAATGGATAATTTTCGATAATTTTGGTGAAGTGATTTTACGAACCAATGACCTGCAGCAAATCTATCATCTTTTTAACTATCTTTGGCGACAGAACGTTCAACGCTCAACACGGACGATCTATTATTACGATATTCTTACGTTCACCAAAAAAGATAACGCTTTTATTGAAATGATAATGAATGATTACCTCGGAAGGGGTTGAGAATCCCCTGCATGCAAAAGCGCGACATGTATTCAGGATCCGGAGATAAAAACCTTTGAACAATGATGGAGATTGGTGATTGTTGAGCCTACCAAGTCCTGAGTCGATATGATGAAATTACTCTACGATCACCAGGTATTCAGTATTCAGCACTATGGGGGCATCTCCCGGTATTTTTGTGAATTAATGGATCAGTATTCGCATGACCCGGAGATCGGATTCCGCCTTGCATTGCGCTATTCACAGAATGATCTCCTGCATCAGTACGCTCAATTGAACCGGTTCTGGACACGGAGAAATGCTTTTTTCTCCGACACCCAGGTTATCACCAACCTCCAGAGAAAGATCCGTTTCAATTTTCTGAACCATCTTTTTAACAACCGGAATGAATCGATACGATGGTTAAAAGGACGTGATTTCGATTTGTTCCATCCAACCTATTACGATCCGTATTTCTTAACATATCTTCAAAAGCGTCCCTATATCCTGACCATGTATGATATGGTGCATGAGACGTATCCGGGTATTTTTGAAAAGGGGGATCCAACGAGTGAATGGAAAAAAATTCTTGCCAAAAATGCATCAAAAATTATTGCTATCTCTGAGCATACGAAAGCCGATATCATCAAATTTCTTGATATAGAACCTGAACGGATCCAGGTAATTTATCTCGCAAGCGCATTCAATCCTGAAAAAATACCCCGTGCACTACGACAAATTCCAGAAGATACTCCACCGGAAAAATATCTTTTATTTTTAGGAAATCGAATTCTTTATAAAAATTTTACCTTCCTGATCGAAGCACTCGTCCCTGTTTTCCAAAAAAATAGCGATCTGCATCTGATCTGTGCCGGAGGAGGGAGTTTTACCCAATCTGAATTAAGCTTACTGCGGAAAATGAATATCACGTCAAGGGTCCATTCCTTTCCTGCGGATGATAACACTCTGCAGCATTTGTACAGAAATGCGGTTGCATTTGTTTTTCCCTCGTTATATGAGGGTTTTGGTATTCCGGTCCTGGAAGCTTTTTCCTGTGGGTGCCCTGCTGTGTTAAGTAATACCAGCTCACTTCCGGAAATAGGCGGTGATGCGGCACTCTATTTCGATCCTTACAACAGGATCTCCCTCGCTGATTCCATTGAACGGGTGCTTTCTGATGAACAGATGAGGAAGAACCTTATTGCACGGGGCTGTGAGCGGGCAAAATTATTTTCCTGGCAAAAGACCGCTGCGGTTACAAAAGAAGTGTACAAGTCTGCACTGGAATGAACCGGACGATTACCCTGACCGGACCCTCATTTAACAATTCCTTTCCGCGTGCCTCCCCGTTCTTTTTAACCGTTGGACCACACTTTCCGGTAAATGAAAAGTCCTATGAGTACCATCACATTTCCCAGACACCGAAACGGATTCATCCGAAGTGCTTTCAGGATATATGCTGATCCGTCCCGTACCATCCCGAGGTGGATGAAATCCAGTCCTCCCTTGGTATAAACATAATTATAGACCGCTTTCTTTTGGCAGGATAAATCGGGTGGCAGACGAGGATCGGTAAATACCTTTTCCAGAATACGCTCGTAATCATCTACGTACTCGTTCATCAGGGCAACGCTTTTCGCGTCCCGATAGATCTTTGCCACGGCGAGAGGTTCAGGAATGTAGGCAAACCGGAAAAGCAGCCCGGCCCGGATCCAGTAGTCCAGATCCATCGCAAGGTTCAGGCTCTCATCAATCCCCCCGATCGTGTCATATACAACCTTTCGGAGAAAAAGAGCCGGCTGGAGGATATTATCACGGCAGAAGATCAATTCCCTCATACTGAACTCCCCTGCCCGGTAGGTCCGGATACATTTCCCGTTTTCATCGGTCAGTATTCCGTCTCCGTACACAAGGCTTATGTCGGGGTGGTCGTTCAGGTAACGTACGGCAGTCAGCACAGCATCGGGGGTATAGGTATCATCAGCATTCAGGTATGCGATAATATCTCCCCGCGCAATCTTCCATCCCTTGTTAATTGCATCCGATTGCCCATGGTCCGGTTCAGAGATCCATCGTATGGTATCCCCATATTTTTTCAGGATGTCGAGAGTTTCATCAGTTGATCCTCCATCGATGATAATGTGTTCAATATTTTGGTACGACTGGTTACGAATGCTCAGTATCGTCTCCTCGATGAACTTTCCCTTATTAAACGAAGGGGTTACAACAGATACAAGGGGGTCCCCGATGCTCATTTCATTATACCATCCTGAATTCAGGAGATTCGCCATCATGAATGCGTGTTCTGTTATTCATGGGACTTTGATTCACAAAATTTATATAAAAGGGGTAGGCTCCCCAAGGGAATAGTTCAATTCTTTCATTCTTTCTCCGATTTTCTTAGCTGGTACGCCGGCAACAATGGAATAAGGTTCTGTGTTTTTTGTCACAACTGCTCCTGCACAGACGACGGACCCATATCCTATCTTAACACCTGGCAGGATAACCGATCGGC
>Ga0187785_10000719_pt1 | contig 11952 bp, 10 predicted proteins | sample 0815_BV2_4_20_MG_FD_132466 | JGI IMG/M metagenome (GOLD analysis project Ga0187785, IMG submission 132466) | Tropical peat soil microbial communities from peatlands in Department of Meta, Colombia - 0815_BV2_4_20_MG | ecosystem: Environmental > Terrestrial > Soil > Wetlands > Peat | place...
GACGCGTGACGACGATGACGGTCCGTCGCGCAAATTGACATAGGCGGAAGGCTGCACCCAGTTCGCTGCTTGTCCGTCCGCCGGTGCCGATGCCTCGGGAGTCTGCTCATTCCCCGGCGAAGAGGCTGAAGCCGGTTCATTGGACGGCGCTTCCTCGGCGGCGGCACCATCATCCTCGTTCGGTTCCGTTGCGCCGGCCGCTTGGTCACCGCCATCGTCCCCGGTCGATTGCGCCATCGGACTCTGAGCCGTAGGCACAGTTGGAGCCGGCGTCACTTTCAGCACCGTTTCGGTGTCGGTGATGACCTTGTCGTCAGGGGTGATGAGGCTGATCGCCACTTGCATCTCGCCATGCGCGGTCGATGGCAGGGCGAGATGCAGGTCGCCGATCTGGTCCGATGTCAGGTTCCATTCACTGTCCCCATAAGGCCGTCCGTCGGACAGAGTGCTTCCTGAAGGCAGTCCCTTTATGGCGATGATGCTGCGCGCAGGAACGCCGTCAGTCCCATCGAGAGCGATCGGAAAGCCGATCGTCTCGCCTGCCGTTGCTTCGAGCATGGCAGGTGTCGTGAGCACGGCAGTCGGGGCTGCCGGTTGAGCCACCGCCTGCGGCGGGACCTCTTGCTTCGTCCACGGCGGATCGATCAATCCGAGCCAAAGCACGACGGCCAAAGTGATATTCGGAACCAGCGCAGCGAGGATGAGCCCGACGACGAGGGTGCGCACCCAAGAGCCCTGCGGAAACGGAGGCGCGATGGAGCTGTCGGGCGCTGGAGCATTGAAGCGGGTTACGCGGGAGGGTGGAGGCTGCTCGGTGCGGCGGGAAGCGTCCTTCCTCGCCTCGGGCGGACGCGCTACCCGCTGCACGGATGGCTGGATCGGTCCAACGCGTTGGCTGTTGAGTTTATCTCCGATGGGGCGATGACCCCCGGCCTTATCGCCTTGCGCGACGACATTGAGTTGCGCCATGTATTCGCCAGTCGTTTGAACGACCTCTCCCCGTTGGCGAATGGCTCCCTCGCAAGCCGGGAGGATTCGCATCCCTCATCTGTCCAATTGTCACTGACGCGACCGGAACGCGTGGGATGGCAGCGCGACACGGCGAACGAAAGGGCCGCTTAAGACAGCGACCACGCTCTCGCTAATGCTGCACTCCCTCGCAGCGCTTAACCCCAAGCAACTCGCCGAGGTTCCTCCGTCGCGCCGATTTAATGATCGTACCCAACCGCACATCGCCACCTGGGGACGAACTCTCAAATTCTATCAACAGGAGGGATCAATTTTTTGGCGTTAAAGTGAAAACAGCGAGGCGGACGACTGCCGGCTCGCGGCCATGCACGCCGGCAAATGAGCACAAGACTCTTTAGCCGGCGCCGGGCTGAGTGCGCTCGAAGGCAACGAAAACCTTGTAGTCTTCGGGCCTGGTTCCGACCTGGACGGGGAAAGCGATCTCCCGCACCATCGAGAAATAGCCGACCGGGTCACCTTGCGGTACGGTGGCAGCGACCGTCATTTTGTCGGTGGCGAGCGTCTTCTGGTCGGTGCCGGCGACGCGAATGCTGACCGGCATGTTTACCGTCCCGGGAGCGCCCTTGGGTCCGAGCAGCACGCGACCGGCGAAGCCGTAACGAACCACCACGCGATCGGAATAGATCTGGCACTCGCGCGCCATTTTGGTGATCTCGCCCCGATGGATCACGGCGAGGTTGTCGCCGACGTGGTCGGGTTGGTAGATGGTGAGCAGGCGGTCGCGGGGCCACGCTACCACCTGCGGGCAATGGGCGCTCATACCGCCCGGCATGTCGCTGCCCGAATCGGCCTTGGCCGTCTCGAGCAGCCGGTCCGCGGTCACCGTCGAGGCCGAGGTGTCGGGGCTGCCGGTGCTGAAGGGATTTGCGAATTTGGAGACGGCACAGCCGGAGAGGAGAAATGGCACCGCGAACAGCCCGGCGAGAAGGCCCCCACGCAGCCACCAAAGAGCGTCGGAACGCCTCAACTCACCCCGTCCTTGGCTTGACATGCCAGGCATCCCCGCCTGATATGCCCGGGCTCGACTTGATTTTTGACCCTCTTGTCGCGAGCTGCCGGTCTCCAGCAATGGGCGCCAACCTAACCGTACTCGGTAAGCGCCACAAGGTCCGACTTGACGCGCCTGTGACACGCTTAACCTCTTCCCTGGCACAAAAATGACGGGCATGCCGAAATCTGCCGGATGGCCGCTTAACCGCCCTCCTCTCACCATCTTTCTCGCGGCCCCGCGGGGCTTTTGCGCGGGCGTTGATCGGGCGATCCAAATCGTCGAGCTCGCGCTCGAACGATATGGCGCACCGGTCTATGTGCGTCACGCCATCGTCCATAACCGTACCGTAGTCGAGGATCTGAAGGCCAAGGGCGCGATCTTCGTCGAGGAGCTCGACGAGATTCCCGAGACCAACGCTCCGATCGTCTTTTCAGCCCATGGCGTGCCGAAGGCGGTGCCCGAGGCCGCCTCGCGCCGACGCATGTTCGTGCTCGATGCCACCTGTCCCCTGGTCGCAAAAGTCCATGTCGAGGCCGGGCGTCAATTCGCCGAGGGACGCGAGATTCTGTTGATCGGGCATGCGGGGCATCCCGAGGTGGTGGGAACGATGGGTCAACTGCCCAGGGGCGCCGTGCATCTGATCGAAACCATCGAAGATGCCCGGGCATTTGCACCATGCGACGCCGACAGGCTCGCCGTGCTGACCCAGACGACGCTGTCCGTCGACGACACGCGCGGGATCGTTGCGGTGCTAAAGGAGCGCTTCCCCAATCTCATCACCCCGAACAAGGACGACATTTGCTACGCCACGACCAATCGCCAGGATGCGGTGAAGCGCATCGCGCCGGCGTGCGAGCGCATGATCGTGGTCGGCTCGCCGACGAGCTCGAATTCGCTGCGTCTCGTCGAGGTTGCCGAGCGCGCGGGCTGCCCTCATGCCGTCCTGGTCGAGCGCGCGGACGAGATCGAATGGACCGCTTTCAGCGGCATCAAGAGTCTCGGGCTGACGGCCGGCGCCTCGGCCCCGCAGGTTTTGGTCGATGAGATCATCGACGCCTTCAAGAAGCGCTTCGAGACGAAGATCAAGACCGTCACCACGGCCGAGGAAGACATCGCCTTCAAGCTCCCGCGCGAGCTGAGAGAAGCGCCGGCGCTTTAGATGGCCGTCTATACCGACGTCTCTGACGAGGAGCTCGAGGACTTCATCGCAAGCTATGCCATCGGCGCGTTGACCTCTTGCAAAGGCATCGCCGAGGGCGTCGAGAACTCCAACTATCTCGTCCATACCGAGAGCGGGCGCTACATTCTCACGCTTTACGAGAAGCGGGTGCGGCGCGAGGACCTCCCTTATTTCCTCGCGCTGATGCAGCATCTCGTCGCGCGCGGAATCTCGTGCCCGCTGCCGGTCAAGGACCGATCGGGACGTACGCTCAAGGAACTCGCCGGGCGCCCCGCCGCGCTCATCACCTTTCTCGAAGGGTTGTGGGTGCGGCGGCCCAATATCGAGCATTGTCACGCGCTCGGCGACGCGCTCGCCCATTTCCATCTGGCCGGGGCCGACTTCCCCATGTTCAGGGCCAATGACCTGTCGTTGCCCGGCTGGCGCAAGCTGGTTCAGTCGATCGGCGCCGGAGCGGACGAGGTGGTGCCCGGCCTTGCCGCCGAGATCGACAAGGAACTTGGCTATCTTGACAAGCGCTGGCCTGCGGACCTGCCGCAAGGGGTGATCCATGCCGACCTCTTCCCCGACAACGTGTTCTTCCTCGGCGACAACGTATCGGGGGTGATCGATTTCTATTTCGCCTGCAACGACACGCTCGCCTACGACGTCGCCATCTGTCTCAATGCCTGGTGCTTCGAGTCAGACGGCAGCTTCAACATCACCAAGGCACGCGCCATGCTGCAAGCCTATGAGGGCGTGCGCCCGTTGAGCGAGGCCGAGCTGAAATGCTTGCCGACACTCGCGCGCGGGGCGGCGCTGCGCTTCTTGCTAACCCGCACCTATGATTGGCTGAACACCGACGAGAGCGCGCTTGTCCGCACCAAGGACCCCAATGAATATCTGCGCAAGCTCAGGTTCCATCAGCGTGTCAAATCTTATCGCGATTACGGTCTCGGGAAGCATTGAGGATGGCAAAGCCCAAGGTGATCATTCATACCGACGGCGCTTGCTCCGGCAATCCGGGCCCCGGCGGCTGGGGAGCGATCCTTCAGTCCGGCGAGCATCGCAAGGAGTTGTCGGGCGGCGAGCCCATGACCACCAACAACCGCATGGAGCTGACCGCCGCCATCAAGGCGCTCGATGCGCTCAAAACGCCGGCGGAGGTCGAGCTCTATACCGACTCGAATTATCTTCGCGGCGGCATCACCGGCTGGATCAAAGGCTGGAAGAAGAACGGCTGGCGCACCTCGGATCGCAAGGCGGTGAAGAATGTCGAGCTTTGGGAGGAGCTCGACAAGGTTGCGAGCCGGCATGACATTCGCTGGCACTGGGTCAAGGGCCATCACGGCCATGACGACAACGAGCGGGCCGACGAGCTTGCCCGCCAGGGCATGACGCCATTCATGCCCGAGCGCCGCAAAAAGCGCAGCGCAGACGATTGAGGGTATCGGCTACAGTTGCTCCAGCAGATGCGAGGCGCCGGTGACGTCGCACACGCCGGGCGAATCCTCGACATCCAGCACCTTCACCACGCCGTCGTCGACCAACATGGCATAACGCTTGGAGCGCGTGCCGAGCCCGACGCCGCTGCCGTCGAAATCCATGCCGATCCGCTTGGTGAACTCGGCATTGCCATCGGACAGGAACAGCACCTTGCCCTTGCCGCCCGAGTTCTCCTCCCATGCCGCCATGACGAAAGGATCGTTCACGGCGACGCAAGCGACCGTGTCGATGCCCTCCTTCTTGAAATGATCGGCGCTGTCGATGAAACCCGGCAGGTGCTTCAAATGACAGGTGGGCGTGAAGGCGCCCGGGACGGCGAACAAAACGACCTTTTTGCCAGCGAAAATATCCTTAGTTGTCAATGTCTTAATGCCTTCGGGCGTCATGATCCTGAAGGTGGCCTCGGGCAGGCTGTCTCCTTTGACGATGCTCATTGGTGCTCCTCCAGGGCTTGCGTGCCGGGCGGCGCGCACCATACCGGCTCAACTTCGTCAGGCCAAGCGCGCCCTCGCCCTTCGAGATGGGTGAGGACTTAGTGCCTCATGGTGAGGAGCGGGCGAAGCCCCGCGTCTCGAACCATGGGCCTTCACTTCGCTGACCAATTCATTTCGGTCGATCCCAAGTCTGAGACCAAGGTGAGCGTCAAGGTCTTGCCTTTCAACGCGGCAGCTTCGGCCGGCGAACCGAAGTCGACGATGAAGCGCTGTTTACCGTCGGCGACCGGCCCACCCGGCTTAGGCACCGGCACATAGGTCTCCTCGCCATTGATGAAGAGATCGGTCCCTCGCGCCCCTTGCGGAAAGACAGCGTCGATCGTGATCTTTGGGTTGGGCGCATCGAGATCGGCCGTCACGTTCTCGACCGCAGGCAGGAGACCGGACGCCGCTTCCTTGGGCGTGAGCGCGAGAGCGTTTTCGAGCAGCGTCGCGTCGCCCTTTCCTTCATCGAGGGCAACCACGAGCGCGAGGCTCACCTCATTAGGGATGCAAAGATTCTTGCATAGGCCATATGCGAACGCGAGCTTCAGCTCGACCGGCTCGCCCTCGTGCTCCGGCGTGATCTTGACGGGAAAGATGACCTCGTCGTCGTAGCCGATCGCCGTGCCGTTCGCATCGGCGATGCGATGCGGTGCTGGGTATAGCAGCTCGGCCTGTTTGAGATTCTTGGAGCCTTTGAAGTCGAAGCTCGGCGGCACGCCAGAATCGCCGGGGTTCCTCCAATAGGTCTTCCAGCCCGGATCCATGCGGAGCTGAACGCCCGCGACCAGGCTCGGCTTGCCATCAATATCAGGCGTGCCCGAGACGAGCCGCACTTTCGAATCGTTGGATGAGACCCAAGCGGATTCGCCCGGGCTCGCGGCAAGACCGATGCTCGGCGCAGCGATGCACAATAATGCGCCAACTACGAGGCCAAGCCGCGGCGCGTCGAGGGAATGGGAAAGGAGAGAGTGAGGCATGACTTCCGAATATCTTGCGCGGGACGGGAGGACTGTAGCCGGAGGGATAGTGCAACGCGACCTCGGGCGGCGCGGCAACGTCTCACTCTTTTGTGAGGACGGTTGCGACGAAAAAGCCTCGCTCAGCGTTAATTCAGCGTTGCCTCTTCCCAAGGGGCAGAACTGTTGTAGTCTTATCATCATGCCAGCCCGAAGCGCACAGCGGTCACCCCGCGAAGGCTATCTCGACGGCCAATTGCTGATCGCCATGCCGGCAATGGGAGATCCGCGTTTCGCCCGCTCCGTCATCTATATGTGCGCGCACTCCGCCGAAGGCGCCATGGGCATCATCATCAACCAGCGCGCGCCCAACATCAATTTCACCGAGCTTCTCGAGCAGCTCAACATCGTGCCGCCGCAGGAGCGCATCAGGCTTCCCGAAGGACTCATCGGCATGGCGGTGCATCTCGGCGGACCGGTCGAGACGGGGCGCGGCTTCGTGCTGCACAGCGCCGACTATTTCAAAGCCGAGAGCACGCTGCCGATCGACGAGAGCGTGTGCCTCACGGCGACCATCGACATTCTGCGCGACATCGCCAAGGGCACCGGCCCGGACAAGGCGCTGCTGGCGCTCGGCTATGCCGGCTGGGCACCAGGCCAGCTCGAAAGCGAGATCCACGCCAATGGCTGGCTCAACTGCCCGGCCGACCCCGAGCTGATCTTCGATCCCGAGGTGGACCGCAAATACCACCGCGCGCTCGGGAAAATCGGCATAGACCCGATCCGCCTCGTCAACGATTCAGGTCACGCCTAGGACGTTGGACGCGGCACCGGCAACGCCTGGATCTGCGCCGTGGCCGGAGGCTGCACGTCGATTCCCTTAGGCGCCTGTGGGGTGCGCGCTCTCTCGCGCTCCTTGCGCCGACGGTGGCTGGCGAGGGCGGCGAGGAGATCGGCCACGTCCTTGGCCGCCATGGGCTCGCCGTAATAAAAGCCCTGGCCGTATTCGCAGCCGATCGAGCGGAGATAACTCGCATCGGCCGCCGTCTCGACACCCTCGGCGACCACCTCCTTGCCGAGCTCGTGGGCGAGAGCGATCACCGAGCGGAGAATGAGCGGGGTAGAGCCGTTGAGCCCGCTGTCGCGCACCAACGAGCGGTCGACCTTGATCGTGTCGCAGGGGAAGCGGTGCAGATAGCTCAGCGAGGAATAACCGGTGCCGAAATCGTCGAGCGCGAGGCTCGCGCCGAAGGTCTTGAGCCAGGTGAGGATCTCGACGGCGCGCTCGGGATTTTCCATCACCAGCGATTCGGTGATCTCGAGCTTGAGCGTGCCCTTGGGCACGGCCTCGCGCGCCAGCATCAGCCTGATCTCCTGCACCATGTCCTGGCGGAAGAGTTGGCGGCTCGAGACGTTGACGCTGACGAAGAGCGGGTCGCGGTCGCGCGGCAGAACCTTGTGCCAGCGCACCGCCTCCTCGAGCGCCTGGCCGAGCACGTAGCTGCCGAGCTCGACGATCAGGCCCGATTCCTCGGCGAGCGGGATGAAGTCCTCGGCGCCGAGCCGCCCGCGCGTCGGATGATCCCAGCGGAGCAGCGCCTCGAAGCCGGCCAGCTGGTTCGAGGCAAGCCGCGTGATCGGCTGGTAGAGCACTAAGATCTGCTGGCGCTCGATCGCTTTTCTGAGATCGCTTTCGAGCGGAAGCTTGCTCTCGTCCTCGCCGCGCATCGAGGGATTGAAAATCTCGATGCGGTCGGCGCCCGAGCGCTTGGCGCGCAACATGGCGATCTCGCCCTCGCGCACCAGATCCTGCGCCGTCGCTTGCGTGCCGTCATGCACGACGATGCCGATCGAGGCGGTGAGGATAATTTCCTTGGAGCTGATCTTCATCGGCGTCCTGAGCGCGCGGCGCACGCGCTCGGCAAGGGTGGCGACCTGATGCGGATCGCTGCCCGAGATGAGGAGGATGGCGAACTGGTCGCCGCCGAGCCGTGCAAGAGTGTCTTGCGGGTTCAGGTGGCGGGCCAATCTCCGGCCGAGCGTGAGCAGCATGGAATCGCCGATGACGAGACCGAAGCTCTTGTTGACGTTCTTGAAGCGGTCGATGTCGATGAAGATCACGGTCGGGCGATTGGCCTGGCCCTCGCGCGCGCGGGTGATCGCGCCCGCCACGCGGTCCATGAACAGCTCGCGGTTGGGAAGCCCAGTCAGGCTGTCATGCACGGCATCATGCAACAACCGCTCTTGCGAGCGCTTAAGGCTCGTCACGTCGCGCAGCAGCCCGACGCAGCGAAGGAGCCGCGTATTCTCGCTCGGCACCGCATGCGCTTTCAGGTCGTACCAGAGATAGGTGCCATCATGACGCCGCAGACGAAAATCAAGCATAAGGTCGCCACCCTGCTTCTCCTGTAACGACCACAACATCAGACGGAAGCGCTCGCGGTCCGAGGCATGCATGTGGTTGAGGAACTCCTCGACCGTCACGTTGAGGGCCCCCGGGTCGAGGCCGAGCTCCTTCTCCACCTCCTCGGCCACCGTGATCTGGTCCTTGCCGGCGCTCCACTGGAAGATGTGGGCGCCGGAGCCATCGACGGCGAGCGACTTCATCTGCACGAGACTCGGCGGGCCGAGCTGGAGCGACCCTCCGGCCGAGCGGAAGGCGAATTGCGTCACGGTGAAACCGAGCAAAACGAGAATGAGCACCAGGCCGGCAACCAGCCCCGAGATGACAATGTCGCCAGACAGCTTGCCGAGCACGATCATAGCGGCGCCGAACAGCCATACGATCAGCAAGAGCCAGCTGGGGATGAGCGAGAGCGCGCGGTCTTGGCCGCGCAAGGCGAGAAAGGCGATCAGCCCGGTGCCGATGCCGGCGATCGCCACGGTCGAGGCGCGCGTCAACCCCGATGCCAAGGACGGATCGACGACGGCAACAACGATCAGACTGAATTGAGCGGCGATCCAGCACCAGAACAAGGTCTTGATCCAGCCGTGCCACAGCCCGATGCGGAGGAAGGTGTAGAGGAAGAGGACGAGGCTCGCCGCCAGCCCCGCCTCGGCCGCCGCGCGGTAGAGGGCTATGCGGTCCGGCCCTACCGGGAAGAGCTTGTTCCAAAAGCCAAAATCGACGCAGAAATACACGAGAGCGGCCCAGGCGACGAGCGCGGTCGCGGGAAAGATCGCCCGGTGATTGGCGGCGAAGATCGCGGTCAAGAAGATCGCCAGCAGTCCGGTGATGCCGAGCAGCACGCCGTTGAACAACATGCGGTCCTGCTGTTTCGACTGGTAGGCGTTAGGGTCCCAGAGGTTGACCCGGGGAACTTGGGCGGAGCTCAGCTCGGCGGCGAAAGTTACGGTCTGGCCCGGCTCGAGGTTCAGACGGAACATGTCGGCGCGATCGCTCTTGAGCGGCTCAGGACGAAAGCCGAGGGATGGCGTCACCGCGGCAATGCGGGGCGCGTCGAGCTCGGGCCAAAACACGCGCGAATTCGCGAGCGTATAACGCGGCGCGACCAGCCAGCGCACGATCGGCTCGGAGGTCGCGTTCGATAACGCGAAAACGAGCCAACCAGGATTGGTGCCGGGCGTCGCCGCCTGCACCGCCATGCGACCGATATAGCCGTCCGGGCCCGGGGCCGTCTCGAGTTGGAGCTTATCGCCGCGACCTTCGTAAAGCTCTCCCTTGGTGGTGACGTCGATCTTGTCTTGGTCGGGCGTCACGGAGATCGCCTCGACGGCGCGGGCCAAGCCCGACGGCACGAGCAGCAAGGCAACAAGAGCGGCGCGCAGAAGCGCGCCACCTCGGCCGCCCCGGCGAGGATGCCAGCCGGCTGCTTGCCCTGCGCTCAAGCCGCTCAACTCACCAACCCTCCCGTCTTGCTCGGCACTTCCCGGCGGCACTAGCGGCGCGGGTCGCCGTCGAGCAGCGCGTAAAGCAGATGGTCTTGCCAGACGCCATTGATCCTAAGATAGCGGCGCGCGAGACCCTCGCGCTTGAAACCGGTCTTCTCTAACAGCTTGATCGAGGCCGCATTGGTCGGAAGGCACGCCGCTTCGAGCCGGTGCAGCTCGAGGGAGTCGAACACGAAGGGGACCACGGCGCGAACGGCGGCCGTCATGTAGCCCTGGCGCGCATATGTGGCGCCGATCCAATAGCCGAGCGTGCAGGACTGAGTGACCCCGCGACGCACGTTACACAGGGTAAGCCCTCCGACGAGCGCCCCGCTCGTGGCCGAGAAGATAAACAGCGCATAGCCCACATCCTCACGAAGATCGCGGAGGTAGTGGCGGACGCGGCGGCGGAACGAGGCGCGCGAGAGCTCATCGTTCGACCAGAGCGGCTCCCAGGGGGTGAGGAATTCGCGGCTCGCAGCCCTGAGCTCGACCCAGGCGGGATAATCCGACATCTGCGGCGTGCGTAATACAACCCGGTCGGACTCAAGCACGGGACCGAGGTCGCTCGCGGACGCTGCTCGCAACAAAGCCATAGTTTGAAGACCCCCTTCAAGCGGCCTGGCTCGACGGAATTGTGAATTTTTCCGCCACCCTATCGAATCTTGCAACATGAAGAATGGGCCCAACCGTGGCAAGGCTGACCGGGGAGCCAAGAAGCGCAGCAACCAAGGCTTGCAGGTCAGAGGCCTGGACTTGCTCCACCTTCTCGATCAGCTCGGTCGTGGTGAGGGGACGCCCATGGATGAGCACCTGGCGGGCAAGCTGCTCGGCGCGCGCACTCGAGCTTTCGAGCCCTGCCAGCAGCCCCATCTTGAGCTGAGCCTTGACGCGGGCAATCTCCTCCTCGCGAAAGCCCCGCTCGGCAGCCTTGAGCAGCTCCTCGCGGATGACGGCGATCAGCTCATGCGCCCGATCCGGACCGCCGGCGGCATGGACCGCGAACATGCCGCTGTCGCTGAGGCCGCTGGCAAAGGCGTAGATCGCATAGCAAAGCCCGCGCCGCTCGCGCACCTCCTGGAACAGGCGCGAGGACATGCCGCCGCCGAGCGCCCCGGCGCAAATCTGAGCCGTGAAATAATCGGAATGGCGATAGGGCGGCGCCTCGAAGGCGAGCACGAGATGGGTCTGCTCGAAGGGCTTGTCCGAACGCCTCGTACCGCCGGCATAGATAGCCCGCTCCGGCTCAGGCGATGTCGCCGCGTCGAATGACGCAAGACGCCGCTCGGCCTCGGCGACGAGCACAGCATGGTCGACCGCGCCAGCCGCGGCGAGCACCATGTTTGGAGCGTGATAATGGGTCGAGAGATAAGCGCCGAGATGGGCGCGCTTGAAGCAGGCGACGCTCTTGGCCGTGCCGAGGATAGGCCGTCCCACCGGTTGGTCAGGGAAGGCTGCTTCCTGCACCAGGTCGAACACGATGTCCTCGGGCGAATCCATAGCGGCCGCGATCTCCTGGAGGATCACGTCGCGCTCGCGCGAGAGCTCGGTGCGGTCGAAGCGCGGTTCGAGGATGATGTCGCTCAAGATGTCGAGGGCGAGCGGCAAGTCCTTGCGCATCACCCGCGCGTAATAGGCGGTGGAGTCGACGCCGGTCGCCGCGTTGAGCTCGCCGCCGACCGCCTCGATTTCTTCGGCGATGTCGCGGGCGCTCCGCCGCGCCGTTCCCTTGAAGGCCATATGTTCGAGGAAATGCGCGACGCCATGTTCGCCGCGCGTCTCGCTCCGGCTGCCGGCGCCGATCCAGATGCCGAGCGAGGTGGTCTCGACCTCGGCCATGGCGTGACTGATCACGGTCAGACCATTGGCAAGCTGTGAGCGCTCGACGCTCACGCGCCAACCCCGGCGCGTCGCCCACGCGACTTATGAGTGCTGCCTTGC
>Ga0187785_10000720_pt1 | contig 11928 bp, 12 predicted proteins | sample 0815_BV2_4_20_MG_FD_132466 | JGI IMG/M metagenome (GOLD analysis project Ga0187785, IMG submission 132466) | Tropical peat soil microbial communities from peatlands in Department of Meta, Colombia - 0815_BV2_4_20_MG | ecosystem: Environmental > Terrestrial > Soil > Wetlands > Peat | place...
GTGGATCCGGAGCACCCGGACGCGATCATCATCACGACAGCAACGATCAACGAGCGTTCCCGCGACGAACCGATGCGTGCCACGTCGTCGCCCCTCCTTCCCTTCTGGCAGCACGAAGACTGCTGTGCGGGCCTCTTCTTGGTGCCCTAGTGCTGCGGCCCGGAGATCCACACCACGTTGTGCCCGTCTTTCATGTCTCCCACGGCAACGAATCGCGAGCCCCAGGCGATCACATTGAGCACCTCCGCGCCCTGGAACGCTGACCCAGTTGGTACCGGGGTCCACGACGCACCGTCGACGGACGTCCAGACGCCTTGGCTGTTGGTGCCGATGAAGCCGTTGGGACCCGCGCTCACCGCGAAGTAGTGCGTCTGTCCCTCGAGGGCGCCCCCGACACGTGACCACGTCACGCCGTCGGCCGATCGCCAGACGAGATAGTCCCCCTCGTGCCCCACCGGCCCGCACCAACCCGTGGCGACGAACCCGGCAGGGCTACCCGCGAGGCCGGTGATGCGGCAGCTCGGCGACATGATCGCGTTGTCGATCGCCACATCGTGCCAGGTCATGCCGTCGGACGAGGCCCAGATCACGAGTTCCGATCGGGGGCCACCCGCCCTCGTCGACCCCATCGCCACCAGCCTGTCGGGACCCGCGGCGACCCTCGTCATGTCTGCCGGGACCCCCGTCTGCGGGACCGTCGCCGGTTGCCACGTGGCTCCGTCGGAGGAGAACCAGGCGTTGTCGGGCGAGCCGACGGCAACGACTCCCGGCCCCCCCGCGGTCACGCCGAGGAATTCAGCCCGATCGACGGGGGGCTGCACGTGATCCCATGAGACACCGTCTGTGGACGTGTAGACGCCGTTCGTGCCGGTGATGACGAAGCCCGGTCCGGCTGCCGCGAAGCCGGCCGCCTTCGGGGGGTTATCGCCGTCGATCTGCTGCCACGACAGGCCGTCGGGCGAGGACCACCCCGCGAACGCCTCACCGCAACACCCGAACTTCGTCCCCATTGCCACGAGACCGGCGTCACCCGCGGTGACGGTTCTCACGAGGCAACCGTGGTCGTTGCATCCCGGGGCCCCTCCGGGAAGCACGATGCGCTGCCAGGCCCCCGGGTCGTCGGGGAGCCGAACGGCGGGCGGGTTGACGGGCACGAGTGATGCCTGGGTGATCGAGCGGAGCACCGCCACGCCACCCACGAGCACGGCGACGGCGAACACCAGGGTCATCCCAACGGTGGCCACAACGCGGCGGCGCGCTCGCGGGCGAAGGGTGGACGGCACCTGCCGCTGGGGTGGGATGTCCTCGGCGATGTCGCGCAACAGCTCCCGAACGTCGTTGTCCATGTCAGTCCCCCGCCATCTGCATCCGGAGCCTGCCCAGGCCTTGGGAAACGAGCGCCTTCACCGTTCCCCTGCGGCATCCCATGACCTCGGCCGTCTGCGCTTCGGACAGGTCCACGTAGAAGCGAAGGACGAGCGCGGTCCGTTGGCGCGGAGAGAGCCGCAACAGCGCCTCCCGGGCCGTCTCTCGGGATGGGATGTCGGGATCGTGGCTGGTCGTCGTCAGCATGCTGGACTGGCGTTCCTGGTACCGGCGTTCGATCTTCCGCCGACGGAAATGGGAGTTCGCGAGGTTCACCACGGTGCGGCGCAGGTACGCCTCGAAGGGCTTGCTGGATCCGCGGAGGTGGACGACGCGCCCTGCGAGCCTGACGAAGGCGTCCTGAACCAGGTCCTCGGCGAGGCTCCGGTCACCGGTGATCAGGTAGGCGAGGCGGACGGCGTCGTCGGCGTACCACCGATACAGCTCGGAGAGCCTGTCCCCTTCGAGCCGCACGGGCTCCGACTCAGCCTCCGCCACGCGCCCCTTCTCCACATCGATACAACGCCTACCGACCCCAGTCGGTTTAGCAGAGCTGGCACGTGAGCGAAGGCTCCCCGCGTGCCGACCGCATCACGGGCTGGAGGCGACCAGCCTCCTAGGAGCGGGTGATCGATGCCCGCCGAGCCCACGCCGACGGCGCCGCCGGGCGATCCGAGCCCGGTGACCTCGGGCCCGAAGAACTCCCGGTCGATCCGCGTGTAGACCACCCACTCCGCCGGCACGTCTTCCTCGTGGAAGATCGCGGTCACGGGACAGACGGGTTCACACGCACCGCAGTCGACGCACTCGTCGGGATGATGTAGCCCTTGCGCACGCCGTCGTAGATGCAGTCGACCGGACATTCGTCGACGCAGGCTCGATCGTGCACGTCGACACACGGCTCGGTGATCACGAAGGCCATGGTGTCCTCCTTCCGCGTGGGGCGATGGCGACTTCACCCCGAGCGTAGGGACGAGCGGTGCAGCGGCCGACCAAGCGGCCGTTAGCGGCACGCCAAGATTTCCCGGACCTTCAACGCTCCTCGTGGTCGATGCGTGTGACCTCGCGCTTGAACGGCGGCGCATCCGGGTCGATCGGTTCCTCGAGCTCCTCCGCGAACCGGCGCCCCTCCCAGACGGCGGCCGCGATCGTGCCGGGCGCGAGGCTGTCACCGACCGCCGCGACCCGGAGCAGGCCGGCGTCCGCCCAATCACCGCGACGTGCTTCGAACCCGTGCACCAGATCGTCCCGAGGGAGCCGCGCGGTCACCAACACGACCGCATCGGCCTCGAGGGGGATCTCCGCTCCGGTGAAACGGTTCATCGACACCGCGGCGCGGGCATCGACGCGTACCACCGCGTGCTGGGCGATCACGTCGACCCCCGCCTCGAGCACCCGCGTCTGGATCCGCGCCTGCTCGAGCGTGTTGTTCGTCCAGTTGGAGACGTCCGGGGCGGGGGTCACCAGCGTGACCTGATGCCCCTCACCGGCGAGCAGCTCGGCCAACACGCCGCCCAGGTAGTAGTGGTCATCGTCGAAGAGCACCACCCGCCGTCCCGCCGGGCGCTCCCCTGCCATCAGGTCGTCGGGCGTCAGGACCGGAACGCCGGGGTCGATCGGCATCGGTTTCGTGTGCCAGCGACCGACGCCGTCGGCACGCCAGCGTGCGCCGGTGGCGATCGCGACGTGGGCGAAGCCCAGCTCGAGGAGTTCCTCCACCGTCATCTCGGACTGCCGGTAGATCTCGACGTTCGGGAGCCGTGACAGCTGGCTCTCGCGGTAGTCCAGCACGCGGATCCACGCGGACAGCCCCGGCAGGCGTGCCTCCTTCGCGACGCGACCTCCCAGGTCGCGCGACGCCTCGATCACCGTCACCTCGTAGCCACGTTTGCCGAGGGCCTGCGCGGCCTCGAGCCCGGCCGGACCGGCGCCCACGACGAGGACCTTCGCGTCGCTCGTCTTCGGCTTCATGCGTTCGGGGTGCCAGCCACGACGCCACTCCTCGCCCATCGCGGGGTTCTGCGTGCAGCGGATCGGGGTCATCGTGAAGTCGCCTGAAACACAGATGTTGCAGCCGATGCACTCGCGGATGTCCTCGAGCCGGCCCTCCTCGATCTTGCGCGGCAGCCACGGGTCGGCGATCGACGGACGCGCGGCGCCGATCATGTCGAGCACGCCGTCGCGCACCATCCGAACCATCGTGTCGGGCGACGTGAACCGGCCGACCCCGACCACCGGCTTGGTCGTCAGCGCCTTCACGCCACGGACGTGGGACTCCTGGTCGCCTTCGCCACCGAACCGCGACGTGACCGAGTCGTCCTCCCACGAGCCGAGCACGAGGTCCCAGACATCCGGGAGCTCGCCGACCAGCCCCAACAGTTCGTCGAACTCGGCTCGTGTGAACCCCTCGTCGCCCAGGAGCTCATCGACCGTGATCCGGCAGGCCACCGCGGCGCGTCCGTCCGCCTGCTCCCGAGTGTCCTCGAGGATCTCCCGAAGCAACCGGCCACGGTTCTCGACGCTCCCCCCGTACTCGTCGGTGCGGTCGTTGTATCGCTTCGAGAGGAAGTGGTGGATCCCGCCGAACGCGTGCCCGGCGTAGACGTAGACGAGGTCGAATCCGGCACGCAGCGACCGGTCGACCGCCTGCCGATGCCACCGACGGAGATCGGCGATATCGGCCTTCGTCATCGCGCGCGCCTGGACCGGGTCGTACGTGAACGTCGCGACGGGCAGATGCGCCGGACCCATCGGGGCGATCCGGCTGAACATGTTCGGCCCGTTCATCCCGTTGTAGGCCAGCTCGATGCCCGCGAGCGCACCGTGTTCGTGGACCGCCTCGGTCATCAGCGCGAGCGCAGGGATGTCGGCGTCGTCCCAGAGCCGTTGCTCGATGAACGGCGTGATCTCCGAGGACGCGTGGATCTCCGCCTGCTCGGTGCAGACCACCGCCCAGCCGCCCTCCGCCTTCACGCGCCGCATCTCCGCGTGTGCGCGTGGGTCGCGATACCCCATACCGTTGCAATGCGGCACCTGGAAGAAGCGGTTCTTGGCGGTCACCGGGCCGAGCCGGACCGGTTTCAGCAGGATGTCGTACCGGGTGTCACGCGACGCTCCAGGCGTGGTCCCGATCATGCCTGCTCCTCCTCGAACGCGGTCGCCGGGTGGTTGGTCGGTTGATCGGGCCCGATCAGTACCTCACGCCCAGCGTGGTCGCGAGCTGCTGCTGTTCCTTGCCGATGATCCGGAAGGCCTCCTTGAGGCCGAGCCGGGGGATCGATCCGAGCTGCGCGGGATCCACGAAGTCGTCGGCTTGCTCGCCCGCGCGCACCTGTCGGACCTGATGCTCGAGGCGGATCTGCCACAGCAACCGGAACGCTTCCTCCAGATCCTCCCGTGAGCTCGCCTCGATCGCACCCGCTCGCGTCGCCGCCTGGAGCCTCGCGAGGGTGCCGGTCTCCGAGCTCCGCGTGACGATCGCGTAGTAGCGCGCCAGGTTCGTGATGATCGCGACCCCGCCGTGTTTGATGTCGAGGCGACCGGCGTGCTCGCCCTTGCTCTCCACGACCAGACCGCGGACGAACCCCGTCGGGGGCTTGCGATCGAGCGCGCGGTGACCCAAGTGCCGGATGAAGTTCGGATAGCGGGTCGGCGCCTCGGCGATCACGTCTTGGATCACGGGCTGGACATCGAGCGTTCCATCCAGGACCCGGTGATCGAACACGACCGATGAGAACAGGCTGCCCTCAGGCCCCACATCCGCCATCCAGCTCCGGAACGCCTCGACCCAGCTGTCGACGGGGCGGCGGAGGAGCGCCGTGGTCGCCATCGCGTCGCCGTCGCACCGTGGGACCCCGGCCGTTTCGAGGCCGGCCGTCACCCGCTCGGCCAGATCCGCGAACCACGGGTCGATCTCCTCGGGCGGTCGCTCGCCCGGGTCGAACGCGAACGCGTGATCCTGGTCGGTGTGGAGAGCCTGTTCCAGACGAGCCTCGCTCCCGAGCACGAGCCACGCCCACGGCGCGGGCGGTTCGCCGAGGCTCTCGATCGCGAAGGCGAGCAACCGCCGCGTCAGCGCATCGATCGAGGTGCCGATCACGCGGCCAACCTTCACCGCGTCGGCCCCGTCGTCCAGGAGCGCGGACGTCAGTTCGGGGAGTTCGCGTGCCTTCTCGATCGCCTCCGTCTCATCGCCGGCCGCCTCGATCGAGTCCGCCAGCGACCCGGTGTCACGGTCGACGGATCGGAGGACCCCGCGACGAAGGCTCGCCTGCACGAAGGCCACGCCGCCGGCCGTCCCCAGGACCTCCCGCGCGACCTCACCGTCGACGACCAGGCAGACCAGGTGGTCCTTACCTGCGGTGACGGTGACCGTCGGGCCGGCACCGGAAAGCAACGAGAGCTCGCCGAACACCTCACCGGCGCCCGGCTCGTCGACCAACCGGTGGGCGTCCCGGACCTCGGCGGATCCCGCGGTGATCAGGTAGAGCCCGGTGGAAGGCGCTCCCCCTTGGCGCAGGATCTCCTGGCCCACGTCGAAGCGCTGTCGCGCGGTCGCGCTCGCGACCTTCGCGAGCTGATCGGGTGGAAGCGCGTCGAACGGCGGAGAGGCGCGGAGCGCGTCGGTGAGTGCGCTGAGCTCCTCCGGAAGGATCCCGCCAGGAACGCTCACATCGGAACCTCCCTGCGGGCGCTCGAAGGATCAGTCCGTTCGTGGGCGGGGGAGGATTCGAACCTCCGTAGGCATCGCCGGCGATTTTACAGACCGCTCCCTTTGGCCGCTCGGGCACCCGCCCCAGGCGCGCGATGATAGCAACGGACCCGTCGTCGAAGCGGTCGAAGCGTGCCGGGAGGACCCCCGTCCTGTGACAGGTCCTGGCGGGCTCGGGCCCGGCGGCCCTATACGATCGCATCCATCCTGAGGGACGCTGCCGGATGAGAGGTGGCGTGTGTCAGCGACGACTCCGACCCAACGCAGGTTGTACATGGCGGCCGGCGCGGCCGTGGCTGCCGAGGTGATCGCGTACATGGTTTGGAGACCTCGCATGCTGCGGTGGGGGGCGACTCGGGCCGAGGCGGCCGAGACGCTCCCCGGCGACGAGCGCACCCCTCATCCACGCGTTCGGAGTACGCGGGCGATCACGATCGATGCCCCGCCTGAGCGGGTGTGGCCGTGGATCGTCCAGATGGGGATCGAACGAGCGGGGTTCTACACGCACGACCGCATCGAGCGGCTCCTGACGTTCGGCGGGCGCTACGTCGAAGGGAAGCATTCGGCGACGCGGATCCACCCCGAGTTGCAGGACCTGAAGGTCGGCGATCAGGTTCCCTATGGCGCTGGCGTGATGGCACGCGTGATCGAGATCGAACCCTTCGAGCATCTCGTCGCCGGCGAGACGTTCGTGTTGCGGCCGTTGCCCGGCGGCCGGACCCGGTTGATCGTGCGGTCCCAAGGCATGGGATACATCTCGGCCGCTGCCGCTGGCGTTGGGGCGGACGCGCCGCTGCCGAGCCGGATGCTCGGTGTGATCCTCGTTCGGGTCCCTGGTGCGGAGCTCGTCGCTCGGGCGATCGATCTGTTCATCGGCGACCCGCTGCACCACTACATGGAGTCCGAGATGCTGCGCGGGGTCAAGGAGCGCACCGAGAGCACCGCGACCGCGGCGTGAACGGCCCTCGCCGACCGGTCAATCGGCTCCCGGGCCCGCGGGAGCGCTGCCCTCCGGACCGGGCTGTGCCGGGGGCGTTTGCCCCGTCAGCTCCCGGTGGATCTGCACGAGCTTCGCGTTGATCGCGTGCTGGCGCTCCACGTTCTCCTGGTGCAGCCGCACGATCATGTCGTGCGTCGGCCGCTTCCCCGCGTAGTCGGGGTGGTGGTGGTAGCACAGCAGGAACTGGCCGCCTGCGGCGGGATGCGTTCCGACGCGCCAGCACCCCGGCTCGTGGCAGTTGTACTTCTTGACCAGCTGGTAGACGCCGGTCGCGAGCGCGCCGATGATCCCGAACTCGGCCAGGTCGGAGCCGAAGCCCGACCAGAACGCGTAGTACGGGCCCGCCTCGTTCACCGTGCCGGTATGCACGGCGAGCCAGTGGTTCACCAGTGACGCGCGCAGGACCCACGCGACGATCAACACCGAGACAGCCGCCAGCCCCACCACCACCAACCCGAGACGCCACCTCATCGTCGGCCTCCCTTTTCCCGCACGACGGATCCCACCTCGGCGACGCCCGGTCGCCACGGTGAACATCTCACGAACTCCCTCCCCCGGCGTTCGCCCGGGCCTTGCGCGATCGCGCGACCGGGTGTACCCCGGAGGGGTTCCTCGAGGTGGGCGAGGCGATGCGTATGGATGCGTGAACACGGTCCTGTTCCACGGGCACCGAAGATTCGAACCCGGGGGGGATGCATGGCTGGTCTGGACACGTTCACGTTGATCGCCGCGCAATACGCGCTCGAAGAGGACGCGATGACGGACTACGACGCCGTCCGCGACGTCTACAAGGATCTGGACATCATCGACACCTACGACGCGGCGGTGATCACGAAGGATCCGAACGGCAAGGTTCGGATCGTCACGAAGGTCGAGGAGCCCACGCGGCAGGCGGCGGTGGGCGGGCTCGCGGTCGGTCTGGCGGTCGGCGCGCTCGTCGCGTTGTTCCCTGCCGTGGCGATCGGCGCCGGCCTGCTGATCGGCGGCGCCTCGGGCGCCGCGATCGGGGCCACCGCCGGCCACGTGGCCGCCGGCATGAGCCGGTCCGACCTCAAGGACCTCGGCGAGCTCCTCGACGCCGGGACCAGCGGCCTGGTCGTCGTCGCCGCCACCGACGTCGAGGACCGCGTGGAGGCGGCGATCCAGCACGGCAAGGACATGGCGAAGAAGCAGGTCCAGCTCGACGCCGACGGTCTGAAGATGGACATCGACGAGCTCTGAGCACACCCGCCGGGGACCTCGCGCGTCCGGAACCCGCTCGCGCGAGGTCCCATGGCCGACCTTGCGCGGTGGGGGCTCGGACCCGGGCTACCATCCGGCCACCGACGGGGCCCCGCCCGGAGAGGTCGGCCGAAGCATGACGGAAGACCGGCTCCCCACGATGGGCTACTGGGCCCGCGCGGTCCTCACCGTCGCGGCGATCGTTGCGGTGCTCGCGGCCGCGTGGTCGGTCCGGAACATCCTGCTCCTCGTCCTGGTGGCCGGCGTCCTCGCGGTCGGACTCGATCCCCAGGTGCGCTGGCTCCAGCGACATCGGGTGTCCCGGACGTGGGCCGTCGTGCTGATCGTCGTGCTGAGCCTCGGGTTCCTGCTCCTGTTCGCGTGGCTCGTGATCCCCCAGGCGCTCCGGCAGGTCCACGCGCTCGCGGCCTCGACGCCCGGCTACATCACGCGCCTGCAGGATTCCGGCGGGCTCGTCGGGGAGCTCCAGGCACGGTTCAACCTCTCGGACCGGCTGCACGAGGTCGCGGATCGTCTGCCCGAACTGGCGATCGGCTCGATCCCGAAGATCACGCAGGGCGCGGGGAGCGCCCTGTTCAACGTCCTGACGGTCGCGGTCCTGACGATCTACTTCCTCACCGGCCTCGAGCGCGGCCGCTCGATGGCGGCCGGGCTCCTTGCCGGCAGCGACCCGGAGCGGAACGCGCGGATCCTGGACGAGTCGATCGAACGGATCGGCGGCTACGTCTCCGGCAACCTGTTCATCTCGCTGATCGCCGGAACGCTTGCCTTCATCGTGCTCGAGATCCTGCACGTTCCGTTTGCGTCCGCGCTAGGGCTGTGGGTGGCGATAGCCGACCTGATCCCCGGCGTCGGCGCGATGCTCGGCGCGATCGTCTGCGTGATCGTGGCGCTCTTCGTCTCCCTGGGAGCGGGGATCGCGGTGGCGGTCTACTTCGTCGTCTACCAGCGCTTCGAGAACTACGTGATCCTGCCGCGGGTTATGGGCAAGGCGATCGACCTGTCGGCGCCGGCGGTGATCATCACGTTGCTGATCGGCTCGAGCCTGGCCGGTCTGGCGGGCGCGCTGCTCGCCTTGCCGGTCGTGGCCACGATCAAGGTGATCGTGCGCGAGATGTGGCCCGCGACCGCCGCCGTGCCCGAGGCGACGCGCCGGGCCCAACCGCCCTAGCGTCGGACGGCGTGAGCGGGGCGACACCGGCTATCCTGCGGCCATGGCGCAATCCTCGTTCGACATCGTCTCCGAGGTCGACCTCCAGGAGGTCCGCAACGCGGTCGACCAGACCTCGCGGGAGATCCACCAGCGGTTCGACTTCAAGAACACGGACACCTCCGTGTCGCTCGGCGAAGAGGCGATCGAGCTCCACTCCTCCACCGAGGACCGCCTGAAGGCGGCGTACCAGGTGCTGCAGGAGAAGGCGGTCCGGCGCGAGGTGCCGCTGAAGGCCCTGCAGCCCGGGGACGTCGAGGCCGCCGCGAAGGGCTCGGTCCGCCAGACCGTGAAGCTGGTGACCGGGATCAGCGACGAGAAGGCCAAGGAGATCTCGAAGTTCGTTCGGCAAGCGGTGCCGAAGGCGCAGACCCAGATCCAGGGCTCACAGGTCCGGGTCACCAGCAAGTCGAAGGACGACCTCCAGGCCGCGATCCGGGCCGTGAAGGAGCACGACTTCGGCATCGCCCTGCAGTTCACGAACTACCGCTGACCTCGGCGGACGGCGCCATGAGCCCGGATTGCCTGGCCCCCGCCCGGCCGGATAGGCTGGCCGCCCTCAGGAGGTGGTAGGACGTGGACCTCGAACGGCTCAAGGCCAACGCGGCGCGGATCGCCGACACCGAAACCACGACGTTCCTCAAGCGGACCACGACGTCGGAGGAAACGTTCCAGCGGGCGATGAAGAGCCTGCCGGGCGGGGTCTCCTCGAACTTCCAGGCCGGCGACCCGTATCCGATCTACCTGGAGCGGGGCAAGGGCTCGCACGTCTGGGACGTCGACGGCACCGACTACCGGGACTTTCACGGCGGCTTCGGGGTCAACATCGTGGGCCACGCCCACCCGAAGATCGTCGAGGCGCTCCAGAGGGCGGCGACGAACGCGATCCACTTCGCGGTGACCACGCCCGACACGATCGCCCTGGCCGAGGCGATCTGCGAGCGGTTCCAGCTGGAGCAGATGCGGTTCGTGAACTCAGGGACCGAGGCCACGATGGACGCGCTGCGGGTGGCGCGCGCCGCCACCGGCCGGGACCGGATCATCAAGATGGAGGGCTCCTACCACGGGCACCACGACTCGGTGTTGTTCTCCGTGGTGCCGGAGGCCGACGTGCTGGGTCTGCGGCACAGCGTCCAGGACGACGACAAGCACTGGTACACCACCCAGCCCACCTCGAAAGGGATCCCCCGCGCGCTGTGGGAGACCGCGATCATCGTGCCGTTCAACGACGCGGAGGCGGTCGACCAGGCCCTGTCGGACAACGAGGGCGAGGTCGCCGCGGTGATCCTCGAGCCGGTGATGATGAACATCGGCATCGTCGAGCCGAAGCCCGGCTACCTGCAGGCGCTCCGCGACGCGTGCGAGAAGCACGGCGCGGTCCTGATCTACGACGAGGTCAAGTGCGGCGGCACGATCGCCTACGGCGGCACGGCCGAGCGCTACGGCGTGCGCCCGCACCTGGCGGCCTTCGCGAAGGCGATCGGCGGGGGCTCCACGATCGGCGCGTTCGGCGGCGAGGCCCGCTACATGGAGTGGGTCGGCAAGGGCGCCGCGCAGCAGGGGACGTTCAACGGCAACCCGCTGTCCTCGGCCGCCGGCCTGGCCGCACTCACGCAGGTCCTGACGAAGGACGCGTACGACCACCTGGGCAAGCTCGGCACGATGCTCGCCGAGGGATGCACACGGGCGATCGCCGAGACCGGGATCCCGGCGCACACGGTGGACCTCGGGGCGAAGGGGTGCGTGTCCTACCGGGCGGAGAAGCTCACGAACTACCGCGATTTCCTCGAGACGATGCCGGAGCTCTACTGGGCCTCGTATCCCTGGATGATCAACCGCGGCATCTTCATGACGCCCGGCGACGAGGAGCAGTGGACGATCTCGGTCCAGCACTCCGAGGAAGACGTCCAGACCTACGTGGACCTGTTCGGGGAGTTCTGCCAGGAGCTCGTGAAGTAGCGCGGCGCGCGTGCACGAGTTCGACGAGGACACCGAGGCGTTCGCGCGTGCACTGATCGCCTATGCGCAAGCGCGGATCGAGTCCCCGGCCCCGCTGGACGGCTCCGCTTCCGCACAGGAGCTGACCGAGCGGGCCGGCCGCACGATCACGCCGGGCGGGATCGGCGGCGAGGAGGCGCTCCGCCTGTGGGCGGAGGTGCTCGCGCCGGCCACGATCTCCACCGACCATCCCGCGTACCTGGCGTTCGTGCCGGGCGCGCCGACGAAGGCGAGCGTGCTGTTCGACCTGGTGATCAGCGCGTCCTCGGTCTACGGCGGCAGCTGGCTCGAGGGCGCCGGGGCGGTGTGGGCGGAGAACGAGGCGCTGCGCTGGATCGCAGACCTGGCAGGGATGCCGGCCTCGGCCGGCGGGGTGTTCGTGTCCGGCGGCACCGCCGGCAA
>Ga0187785_10000721_pt1 | contig 11924 bp, 10 predicted proteins | sample 0815_BV2_4_20_MG_FD_132466 | JGI IMG/M metagenome (GOLD analysis project Ga0187785, IMG submission 132466) | Tropical peat soil microbial communities from peatlands in Department of Meta, Colombia - 0815_BV2_4_20_MG | ecosystem: Environmental > Terrestrial > Soil > Wetlands > Peat | place...
CGCGAGATCAGGTTCGCAGTATTCCCTGTCGCGATTTCGGACATAGTCTTGATCGAACACGGCGCGATCACCATGCCACGCGTCGGGAAGGAACCGCTGGAGCAAGCCGCACCCACATCGCTATTCGAGTACGCGACTGTCGCCATACGCTCCACATCTGCGAGTTTCAAACTGGTCTCATACGCCAGGGTCATTTGCGCGGCGCGGGACACGATAAGATGTGTCTCGACGTTGCAGGCCCGCAGCAATTCCAGCAGTCTCACGCCATAAATAGCTCCCGACGCCCCTGTCATGCCGATGACGAGCGGGGAAGCTGGGGGTTTGATCGGCAGATGTTTCATAGGCTGCATATATTGCAGCAACTTGGGCGCCAATGACAAATCAAAATCCCCCCTTCCGGTTCATCGGCCAGCCCTTGCCGCGCAGTGAAGACGCTCGGTTATTAACGGGTCGCGGACAATTCAGCGATGACTTCTGTTTTCCGGGACAGGCCTACGCGGCGTTGGTCCGTTCGCCGTACGCGCACGCACGAATCGTCCGGATTGATGGCTCTAAAGCCCGAAAGATGCCGGGCGTTCTCGACGTTTTCACAGGCGCAGATTGTCTTGCCGACAACCTTCGTGCAATTCCCCACGATCCGCTGCCAAAGACAAAACACGACATGAAGCTACAGGGGCCAGGCGGCCGCGAGATATTCATTGGGCGGCACCTCCTGCTGCCGCACGATAAGGCGCGTCACGTCGGAGAAGCGGTCGCGATGGTGGTGGCTGAAAGCCAGGCACAGGCATTCGACGCGGCGGAATGTGTCACGACCGACTATGAGGAATTACCCTGCGTCACGCATTCCGAGGACGCCATGAAAGCCGGCGCGCCCGCGGTGTGGGACGAAGTTCGCAATAACATTTTGGTCGATACCCGTTTCGGGAATGCCGCGGAGACCGATCGAATTCTCGCGAGCGCGCCGCACACGGTCTCAATGGACTTTCACATCGGCCGTGTGACTGGAGCGCCGATGGAGCCACGTACCGCGGCAGCGCAATACAATAAGGAGGACGGGCGTTATACGATTTATGCCGGCAGCGGCGGGGCGGTCCGTCAAAAGCGTGAACTTGCCGAGGTGCTCGGTGTCGACCCCGAGAAGATCCGCGTACTGTCATACGATGTCGGCGGCAATTTCGGTACGCGCAATCGCGTGTACGTCGAATTCGGGCTGGTTCTATGGGCCGCGCGCAAGCTTGGCCGCCCCGTCAAGTACACTGCAACACGTTCGGAATGTTTCATCAGCGATTATCAAGGCCGCGATCTGGTTGCCAAATTCGAACTGGCCCTCGATCAACCAGGCCGCTTCCTGGCACTACGTGTGACCAATATCAGCAATGCCGGCGCACATTGCGTCTCGCTCTCGCCGTTGAGCAAAGGCGCCGGTTTGATTACCGGCAGCTATGACATTCCGGTCGCATCATTACGGGCGGTCTCGGTCTTCACCAATACGGTTCCGACCCAGGCCTACCGAAGTTCAGGTCGTCCGGAAATCACCTTCGCCATAGAGCGGCTCATCGACATTGCATCCAAAAAGCTTGAGATTGATCGCGTCACTCTTCGCCGCCGTAACTTGGTGCGGCCAGGAACGATGCCCTATCGAAACGCGGTCGGCATGCTCTATGACAGCGGGACATACGAGGACAACATGGACCTCGCCATGCGCCTCGCCGACTGGGACGGCTTCAAGGCGCGCAAACGCGAGGCCAAAAAGCGAGGCAAACTTCTAGGTCTCGGTCTCGCCAACTATGTCGAATCCTCGATCGGTGCACCAAAAGAGCAAGCACGGATCAAGGTGCGGCCTGATCGTCGCGTCGAGGTTGTCATCGGCACCCAGCCGGCTGGGCAAGGCCACGAAACCAGCTTTGCACAAGTTGTCGCGGATTTGATCGCTGTGCCCGTCGAGACCGTGCAAATCATCCTCGGCGATACCGACGTCGTGAAAGCCGGCGGCGGAACGCACTCCGGACGTTCCATGCGCCATGCCGCGACCGTATTTTCTCTTGCCGCTGGCGAATTGATCGCAAAGGGCAAGCGCGCCACCGCGGCGATCCTGGACACAGCGCCGGAACGGGTCGATTTCAGTGAGGGCCGGTTTACCGCAAGGGAAAGCAATCGTAGCTTCGACTTTTTTGAACTCGCGCAGGAAATGACCCGTCACAAAATGCCGGAAAACCTTTCCGCAGGTCTCGCTGTCACTACCGACAACGAGATGCATGATCCGGTATTTCCAAATGGCTGCGCCATTTGTGAAATTGAAATCGACCCGCAGAGCTGCAATTTGCGGCTTACCCGTTACACATCGGTTGATGACGTGGGGCGCTGCATCAATCCCCTTATCGTCGATGGGCAGACTCATGGTGCAATCGTACAGGGCATCGGTCAGGCGCTCTGGGAACAATGCGTTGTCGAACCCTCCTCCGGTCAGCCGCTATGCGGCTCGTTCATGGATTACGCAATGCCCCGATCGGACCGCCTGCCCTCCTTCGCCACAAAAATCGTCGAGGTTCTCTCGCCAACGAACCCGCTGGGTATCAAGGCCGGGGGCGAAGGTGGCACCACGGCCGCACCCGCGGTGATCGTCAATGCTATCGTTGATGCGCTGGCTTCTTACGGCATCGACGACATCAAAATGCCCGTGACGCCGCACCGTATCTGGCAGGCGATCCAGCCCGGAAAGGCGCATGTTTCAGGTTGATCGGCTCTGTTGCAACTCAAATTCGATCACATCAGCTAGGCAAAATAAAAATCGGGGAGTGAAATGGTCAGTAAATTCATCCACTTTTGCATTTTCGTTTCGATCGTATTGGTCACCCAGCCGATCTGTGCGCAAGGCCTCACGGGCAAGACCGTTCGGATCATTGTCCCATACGCCGCCGGAGGGACCGGCGACGTGGTTGCGCGCGTTCTGGGTCAGGCGGTCACTCAGAAGACCGGGCAGGCGATCGTCGTGGAAGACCGTCCCGGCGCGAGCTCAATTGTGGGCAGTGAATTCGCGGCGCGCGCAACGCCGGATGGCACGACCATTTTGCTTGTTGAAAATCCCTTTATTCTGAGCCCGATTCTCTTTCCGGGTCACTACGACCCGATCACCAGCTTCGAACCTCTTTGCTATGTCGCTGCAACGCCGGCCGTGCTTGCCGTGAGCAGCAAATCGGATATTCAAACGCTGGCTGATTTTCTGAAACTGGCAAAATCAAAGCCGGGCGCGGTGTCGTATGGCAGCACCGGGCCAGCCTCGATCGTTCATATCGCCGGCGAGCTTCTCAAACGCGACGCCAAGGTTGATCTGACCTATGTGCCGTACCCGGGGTCGCCTCCGGCGATGAACGCCACACTTGCGGGGACTATCACCGCAGTTATGGCCAATTATTCCGATCTCAAGGGACAAATTGATGCCGGCGCGTTGCGGCCAATAGCGGTCCCTGCGAAAGGCCGGGTTCAACCGTTACCGAATGTACCAACTTTGGCCGAGAGCGGGTTCAACGATCTCGACGCCGCGGTGTGGTTCGGTTTCGTTGCCCCGGCAAAAACGCCGAAAGAGATCCTGGTGCAGCTCTCGCAATACATTTCCGATGCGATCAAATCGGAGAACGTTGCTGACCGGCTCAAGAGTCAGGGAATGTTTGTCAATCTTTTCTGCGGCGCGGAATTCGGAAACTTCCTGTCCGATCAGAAAAATACATACACAACATTCGCGCGAGAGTTCGACATCAAACCGTAAAACCGCTTTTCAGCGCCTTCGTCCCCAGAAATCGAGATCGTCGGCCCAAAACGGTCTTCGTTCTCGGGGCGCGTCAAAACTGTAGGTCATTGAGGAGCGCAATGCTCCGCGTTGATCGACATAAGTCTGCAACTCAGGTTCCGCTGGCAGATTTCTGTGCCAGCGTCTCTTTGCGACACGATGATGCTTGGTGCTGCTGGCCTTTATGCCACTTGTATGTCTCCCAGCCTTGACCTGCTGTGGTTGGGCAATCGCCACATCATCCTGCGGCGCGGCCAATTGCTCCAACGGGACCTGTTTCGGCTCCATTTTGTCGAGAGCAGATGAAACCGTATCCAACGGCCGTGGTTCCACAACGCCGGTGGATTCGCTCTCTGCGGGACGCCAATTTAGTCGCAGCGAAGTACGAACGATTGCTTGATCATCACCACTGCGCAATTCCGCCATGACCGTCATGGGGCCGACATAGTCAGGGGGCGGAATTACACGCGTGTTCGGCAAGTCATTGATGGCCACGCGCCATCGTCCTGATTCGACCTCGGCACCAGAACTCAACATTGTGCCGACTACGAATCCACTCAGGTTGATGGTTGTGTTAGGTGTGTAGTTGGTGACTTTGATCGCAAGCGGCAACGCCGCGTTCACGATCCCGCTCACGTCTTCGACAACAAATGTTGGCGTCGACATCTGCGGCGATACCTTTGATAACGCGCTATTTGCCGCCTGTAGCCGTTCCTCTACCGTGACCGTGCTCCGCGGGGGCACCGACTCGCCTTTGGAAATCTCCGGGTGTTTTACAAATACAAGGCCGTCCCGCCATTGAGCAAAACTGGTTGTATCGAGACGTCCGAGCGCCGCAGTAATGCAAAATCCAATCCATACGATAACGCCAACAGCGCTGGCGATCGCCGTCACGCGCACGCGCTTATATTCTAGTTCATCAGACGGCCTGCGTGATTTCGGGGACGCATTCGTCAAGAGCACGTCGACGCGACGAGATGTACTATGAGCGGAGGCTTGAAGGTCTGGAAATTCGTGTGCCCTCAATCGCGGTTGAATTGGTGGTGCTTCGATCTCTCCGCTACGCCATTTAGGCGGTGCATAATATTTTGGATCATCCGGACTCAGCTCATCCTGCTGGATCGGTGTACTCATACGCCACAACTCCCTCACTCAACAAACGGCTTACTATTTTCGAACTAACTCCCGCTTGGTGAATTGCCCACACCAAAACGAATTGTAACAATTCTTAGGCTTGTCTGGAGGTAAGGTGGCACTTCCGGCTGCACGGCCAGATTACGGGGCAAACGAACACGGAATGGGCGCCCATATGGCACCTCCGTGCGGAATACCACGTGAAGCCGGTAAAGATCGTCACGCAGGCCTTGGCGGGAAGCAGCGTTTGTTGCGGCCGCTGCCCTATTTGGCGCTGCGGTGTTCAAGCCACTTTAGGTAACTTATGAAATCGGCGATTTGGTCGGCGTCGAGACGAAACTCGGGCATGTTCTGATGCCCAGTGACAATGCCTTCGCTCAAGCTTTCGGCCAAAGTTTCCACATCATAACGCTCATGTAGAATTCGGAAAGGCGGTGCCAATTTTAGCGGACTGAGCGTGGTCCTGTCGATTGAATGACAGACTGCGCAGTTTGCTTTTGCGAAATTGAAGCCCCGCTGCACGTGAGGCGCCATTTGCGCTTCGGCGACAGGCGCGCTTAAAGCAAAAGCAAGACAGGCGACCTTTGCGCCAAAGGTTAGAGAAAAGCGGAACATCCCCGGCCAAACCGTATCGGTTGGAGACGACTACTACACTATGAACTCATGTCGTCGAGGGCGCCTCGATTTCGCAGAACGATGCACCGTGAGGTCGGCAGGGCAATTGTCGCTGCACTCTCAAGTTGCGTCAGCGTACGAGAAACCGTCTCAATCGTGAGACCCAGGTAGTCAGCGATGTCCTGCCGCGACATTGGCAGGTCAACCTTGTTGCTGGCCGCCAATCGCGACGACATCTCCAACAAAAATCCAGCGACGCGCTCCTGGGCGGTCTTGATCAGCAACATGATATGGTCTTGAGCCCGTTGCAGCTCGCGCGCGGTCATCGTCCAGAGTTCGTGCGCGACACCACTATCACGACCCGCGAGCGCGACCAGAGCGCTGCGTTTCACGACCAATACCTTGCTGTCAACAACCGTTTCGGCGGAGAAGGCATGTTCATCACCGGCCTCAAGTCCAAAGATATCGCCCGGCAGGTAAAAAGCGCCAATCTGCCGGCGTCCATCATTCAGCACCTTATAGGTGCGAACACTGCCGCTGAGCACTTTGTAGAGGTATTCGGTCGGTTCGGTCGTGCCATATATCTCGACATTGCGGGCGAACGGCATGACCGCGCCCATCATTTCTATTTGTGCGTCAAGAGAACGCGACGTAATTGGCGCCTGGAGCCTTCCCTCGCGGGCGACAGATTGGTTGGATGGCCGGTGGCTGGTTTGAGTGAGCATTGCGCCGCTCCTTTAGAAACTTGATGGTCAATCAATATCCGTGGAAGCGCGCGCTCGAAATTCAGATAAAATCCATAAGTAGTTTTCCCTAGGCGCGAATTTCTGCCGCTCAGCGGTACAAGGGCTCTGATGACGACATCATCCGAACTTGCTGAAACTAAACCGGTTTCCTCGCGGGCGAGACTGGGTTGGGCATTGCGTTATGGTATTGCCCCGACAGCCGTCGCTTTAGCTTTGGCGATTCGCTCGCTGTTGAATCCCGTACTCCACGATGAGGCTATTTTCTACTATTTCACACCGTCGGTGCTGGTTTCTGCCGCGGTCGGCGGGCTCGGGCCGGGATTATTGGCGACTGGGTTGGGCATTGGCGCAGCTTATTTGCTCGTAACCGAGACCGCTGAGTATGCCCGACTGATTTTCATCAACGGCATCGCGTTCACAATCATTGGCATTGGCGTGTCCTGGGGTGGTGAAATGCTGCACCGGAGCCGACAACGCGCGACATTAATGACGCGTGACGCGCTGGCGCGCGGAGCTCATCTCCAGTCGATTCTTGATACCGTCCCGGAAGCGATGATTGTGATAGACGAGCGCGGGACCATGCAATCATTCAGCAGCGCCGCGGAGCGCCTTTTCGGTTACGGGGCATCTGAGGCGATCGGGAAAAACGTGAGCATCCTGATGCCGTCGCCGTACCGCGAAAATCACGACAGCTATCTGGAGCGCTATCGGGCGACTGGGGAGCGCCGCATCATTGGCATTGGCCGCGTGGTTGTTGGTCAGCGAAGAGACGGGTCGACTTTCCCCATGGAGCTGGCCGTTGGCGAGATGAAATCCGCCGATCGCCGTTTCTTCACCGGCTTTATTCGCGACCTCACCGAGCGGCAGAAGACGGAGGCACGCTTGCAGGAATTGCAGGCCGAGCTCGTTCATATCTCGAGGTTGACGGCAATGGGCGAAATGGCGTCGACGCTGGCGCACGAATTGAATCAGCCGCTGTCCGCGATTTCCAATTATCTCAAGGGTTCGAAGCGTCTGCTCGAGGGAAAGGGCGGATCGCCAGAATTGCGAGATGCTCTGGATAAAGCTGCCGATCAGACGATACGGGCAGGGCAGATCATTCGACGGCTGCGTGATTTCGTTTCGCGCGGTGAGACCGAGCGCCGCGTGGAGAGCCTCACCAAACTGGTGGAGGAGGCAAGCGCTCTGGCACTTGTCGGTGTCAAGGATCGGGGTATCCGCGTGCAGTTCCAATTCGATCCCGCGATCGACCTGGTGCTCGCCGACCGTGTCCAAATACAGCAGGTCCTTCTCAATCTTATTCGCAATGCCATCGATGCCATGGAAGCTTCGCAGGCACGCGATTTGAGGATCACAATTGCCCCGGCCGAGGGTGATTACGCGCGGGTGAGCGTGGCCGACACCGGTTCGGGACTTGCACCTGAAGTTGCCAAGCAGCTATTCCAGCCCTTCGTCACGACCAAACGTCACGGAATGGGCGTTGGCCTGTCGATTTCGCGAACGATCATCGAGTCCCACAACGGTCAGATTTGGGCGCAACCGAACCCTTCCGGCGGAACAATTTTTCACTTCACGCTGATGACCGTAAGCAAATCAGATGTCGACGATGCCGCATGAAGAACTAGTATATGTGATCGACGATGACGACGCTGTCCGGCAGTCGCTCGAATTCCTGCTCAAAACCGCGGGCATTGCCGTGCGCGGATTCGAATCGGCCAAGGCATTCCTCGAAATATTGCCGGGCATCAAATCTGGCTGTGTGATTACCGACGTGCGCATGCCTGACATGACCGGGATCGAGCTCCTGCGGTTCATCAAGCAAAACAGCATCGACGTCCCGGTCATTGTGATTACGGGCCATGGAGACATATCGCTTGCGGTCGAGGCCATGAAGATTGGCGCGGTGGATTTTCTGGAAAAGCCTTTCGACGACAATTTATTACTGGCCTCGGTCCGCTCGGCGCTTCGCAAGGATGCCGACCTAGCAAGGCAAAAAGCAGAAACCGCCGACATTCACAGGAAGCTGGCCGAATTGTCGAATCGCGAGCGTCAGGTTCTTGAAGGATTGGTCGCCGGCAAAGCCAATAAAACGATCGCATTCGATCTCGGCATCAGCCCGCGGACCGTCGAAATATACCGGGCAAATCTCATGACCAAGATGACAGCGAATAGCCTGTCTGATCTTGTCCGAATGGCCATTTCGGCCGGCATATTGGATCATTCGCCACGCAGCGGTCGCTGACGTTTACTCAAGATCGTCATTCGACAGCACACGCAATGCGGCTCCATCGACATCGTTATATTGACCGCTTTTGAGAGCCCACAGGAACGCGGACAGGCCGGCAAGACCAAGCCCAAGCGCCAACGGCACCAGGTAAACCAGCACATTCATTGTACTCGCCTTCCGACTCGCAAAGCGTTGAGCGTCACCAAAAGTGACGATCCGGACATCGCCAACGCGGCGATCAGCGGGGTTACCGCGCCAGCAATGGCGATCGGCACAGCAACTGCGTTGTAAATCACTGCGAGCCACAGATTCTCCTTCATCAACGCGCGTGCGCGACGAGAGATCAGGACGGAATCGAGCACGGGCGTCAGCCTTTCCCCAAGAAATACCGTATCGGCGTGCGCTTGGGTCACGTCGGCGGCGCTGATAGGCGACAGTGATGCAACCGCGGCAGCCAGTGCAGGAGCATCATTGAGCCCGTCGCCGACCATCAGCACGCGGCGGCCACTAGCCTTCAATGCTTCAATGCATGAAATCTTGTCGGCCGGCTTGAGGCGACCTTGCCAGCGGGTGATGCCTAGGGCGCGCGCGACCGGTTCTACCGCTTCGTCCCGGTCACCCGAAAGCATTCGAGTGTCGAACCCATGCCGCGTAAGAGCCGTGATGACTTCGACCGCGTCCGGTCTCAGTTTCTGGCTGATCGCGATGGACAGCGTTCGTCCACATTGTGAGAAATAGATGTAAGAAACAGCTGCGGATCGTCCTGCAGGTGTAGGAGCGTCCGGAGAATGGGCAACGTTACAGAATTCGGCACTTCCTAACCTCGCCTCGACGCTATCTATGAGGGCCCGCACTCCTTGCCCCGGCTCTTCGAATGCGTCTGCGAAAGGTGATCGGACGGCCGCTTCGCGCGACAATGCGACGGCAAGCGGATGCCGGCTCGACAGCGCCAGCCGTGCCGCTTTCTGCAGCAGATCCGGATCGAGCATAGCCGCATTGACAACGCACGGCTCCGGTAGCGTCAGCGTGCCGGTCTTGTCGAAAACGATAGTGTCGATTTCGGCCAACCGCTCGATAGCATCGCCAGCATTGAGGATCACGTTGGCTCGGAACAATGCGCCCGAAGCAACGACCTGTACGGCCGGAATAGCCAGAGCCAACGCGCAAGGACACGTGATAATGAGCACGGCGATTGCGGTAACCACCGCGTCGTGGACGTTTGCACCCGCAATCAGCCAACCCGCCAAGGTCAAAGCGGCGGTCAAATGCACGACCGGCGCATAAATGCGGGAGGCGCGATCCGCGAGCCGCATGGTGCGCGACTTAGCGTTCGCCGCTTTCTCTAGCAGATTTTCAATTTCATCGATCAGTGCGGCACCGCCCGCCGCGGTTACTTTCACGGTCAGCGCGCCCGAATAGTTCAGGCTGCCTGCGTAAATCGTTGCCCCGGGCGAAATCATCCGGCTCGCAGTTTCGCCGGTGATCAGGCTCTCATCGACCTCGGAGACACCGCCAACCACGACGCCGTCGGCCGGAACCCGCTCACCGGGCTTGATCAGAAGTCGGTCATCGGGTTTCAGGGCCGCCACCGGCACACTCACAAGTTCTACGCCGATGAAGCGGTGAGCAGTATCGGCCCTGAGTGCGGCCAGATTTCCGGCTATCGCGCGTGTCTTCCGGCGCATGGCGTGGTCGAGAGTCCGCCCGACCAGCAAGAAGAACAGCAGCATGATGGCCGAATCAAAGTAGGCATGCTCGGCGTGATTGGCTGTTTCAACGAGCGACATGCCGAGTGCAAGAATGACGCCGAGCGAAATCGGCACTTCCATACTGAGTCTGCGTGATTGAAGCGCGCGCCAGGCCGCCGTAAAGAACGGCCGGCCAGCATAGGCCGCGGCCGGCAGCGCAATCAGAGCCGACGCCCAATGGAAGAAATCGCGTGTCTCCGGCGTAATGTCGGTGACATTGCCCGACCAGACCGACACCGACAGCAGCATGATGTTCATGGCCGCAAAGCCTGCGACCGCAAGGCATCGGGTGAGTCGGCGCGCCTCAGCCGCCTCCTCCTGCTCGGCGCGCAACGGCACGAAGGGATGCGCGTGGTACCCGCTGGCCTCAAGCGCCTGCAGGATCTGCGCGGGCGTCAGGGAGCCCTCGGTCCACGCCACGTGCAGCCGGCGATTGGTGAAATTAAGCCGCGCCGCGGTCACGCCGGGCAGACTTTTCACCGCATTTTCGATGCGGACAATGCAACCACCGCAGGCAATATCCTCGACCGCGAGCTCCATGCCGAGAGTGCCGTTGCCGACCGGCCTGGCGTAGAGAGAAAGGTCGAGCGTGTCAGTCACGCTGATCACCGCAAGGTCACGCGACTGCGCGAGCGGAACACCCGCGCGCCATCGCGATAGAGATCAACGATCAGCTCCCATTGGCCGGGTTGAGCCTGGGCTGTGCCGTGAAATTGACCGGCGGAGGTACCGTTTAGCGAGATCACGCGGTCAAGCCGTTCGTCGGCCGGATGCGCAAATCGCACCTGCGCGGTGAGACCGCCCAGTGGCGCACCCTTGGCATCGCGAGCGGAAATATCGAGAACAGCCAAACCGGCACCATTCCGCAAAAGCCTGCCGTCGACCCGCCAATGCAACGCATCCTGCTGCCCGGCCCTGGCAACATCCTGTTCAAACATCAAGCCGGCTTTGTAGGAACTCGAAGTCTCGACACCACCGAAAGTCGACGTCGCCGCTTTCACCATGACCGCGTTCACTGCAATCACGACGCCAAAAAACCCAAGCAGGCAGAACAGGACGTATTTTCCCGTGACTTCGCGCGGCCGGGTATGAATATCCATCACAATCCTCCCGTCACGGCCCAAAAAAGTGGTCCCGTACTTCGGCCGTCTCACCGGAATCGATGTCAATCAATTTGAACAGGATGGAGGTCGACGAGGCCGGCGGCGTTTCGCTGTAGTCAGTGAGAACGATGCGCATTTCCTTGGTCTGGTCCGGCCCAACGGAGACCAGCTGTCGTCCGTCGGCGCGTGGCGGCAGGCCGACAAAATCCACCAGCGTCGCAGGCAGGCCGTCGACGCTCACGATGAAATCACGGGACTTGAGGCGCTTGTTGACGATGCGAATGATGTAGCCGTTGCGCAGCGCGCCGTCAGAAAGCCGCACATACATCGGGTTGCGGTCGTGGATGACGCTGATGCCTTCGGAATCGCGCGTCGCCAATGTGTAGATCATCACGCCGCCGACGATCGCGATCACCGCGGCATAGAGTACGGTGTGCATGCGGACGAGCTTGTAAAAAGCCTCCTTGCCCTCCAACCGCTGCTTGATGTTGAGGTCGGTGTCGTAGGCGATCAACCCGGTGGCACGGCCGAGCTTGATCATGACGTTGTCGCAGGCGTCGATGCACA
>Ga0187785_10000722_pt1 | contig 11905 bp, 10 predicted proteins | sample 0815_BV2_4_20_MG_FD_132466 | JGI IMG/M metagenome (GOLD analysis project Ga0187785, IMG submission 132466) | Tropical peat soil microbial communities from peatlands in Department of Meta, Colombia - 0815_BV2_4_20_MG | ecosystem: Environmental > Terrestrial > Soil > Wetlands > Peat | place...
AACGATCATATATTGCCTGATCGAACGAGTAAACGAGCATATGACATACTGATGGCATACAGTGGAGGAAAAGACTCCACATACACGATGAGTCTGCTTAGACTCAAATACAAACTGCGAGTACTGGCACTGAGCTTCGATAACGGATTTATTTCTGATACGGCGATCTCTAACATCAAAGCGGTTACCGATAAGCTGGGTATCGATCACATTTTTTTTAAGCCCAAATGGGAACTCCTTAAAAAAAGTTTTTTAGTTGCCAGGGATCGAGAACTTTATTCAAAAAAAGCATTAGAGAGGGCAAGCACTATGTGCACGACCTGCATAGGGCTTGTAAAATCAATCTGTCTGAAAACAGCTATTGAACAGGAAATTCCGCTAATAGGGTATGGCTGGTCTCCGGGACAGGCGCCCATTCAGTCGGCCATTATGAGGACGAACCCATCCCTTGCCAGGATGGCCCAACAGTCAATCCTTAACCCTTTAAGAGCTGCCGTGGGAGAAGAGATATCGGCATACTTTTTACAGGAAAAGCATTATGCCGATGCTGAGAAATTCCCGTATAATGTACATCCGATGGCATGGGAATTTTATAACGAAGAGATGATACTGGACGACATCCAGAGATATGGATGGAAGGCCCCTGAGGATACCGACAGCAATTCGACCAACTGCCTGTTAAATGCCTTTGCCAACGAAATACACATGAAGAGATACGGGTTCCATCCCTACGTCTGGGAAATCGCCAATATGGTGCGGGATGGAGTCATGACAAGGGAAGCCGGCTTTAAAAAGATATATTCGGAGCAGCCTGCGGAACTGCTGAATATAGCGAAACAAAAACTGACCGAATAACTGCTGATTATGATCAATGCCCTTACAATCGACGTAGAAGATTACTACATGGTTTCAGCATTTGCGGATGTTGTCAAGTTTTCCGAATGGCACAGCTACGAAAGTCGCGTGGAAAAGAACACCCATCGGATACTTAATCTCCTGGATATGCACAATGCCAAGGGAACTTTTTTTGTTCTTGGATGGGTTGCGGAGCGACACCCCGCTTTGATCAGGGAGATTCAGGCGCGCGGCCATGAAGTCGCGAGCCACGGATACAATCATAGGCTCGTTTTCGATCTGACGCCCAAGGAGTTCCGGGCTGACACCAGTTTGTCTAAAAAGATACTGGAGGATATTACAGGTCAACTGGTCATGGGCTATCGCGCGACCAGCTATTCCATAGTCAATCGCTCGTTGTGGGCGCTTGACATCCTTATCGAAGAAGACTTTCAGTATGACTCCAGTATCTTCCCGATTCGCCACGACCGTTATGGGATGCCCCACGCGGAACGTTTTCCGCACGTTATCAGGCGATCATCCGGCGAAATCATTGAATTTCCACCTTCGACGTACCGGCTCATGGGGCATAACATCCCGATAGCCGGCGGTGGATATCTGAGAATGTATCCGCTCGGCATTACCAAGAACGCCATCAGACGAATGAATAATCACGAACAGCAATCCGCCATCATCTATTTTCATCCCTGGGAAATAGACCCCTTGCAGCCGCAGCTGTCGGGTAAACTTCTGTCGCGGTTCCGTCATTACGTCAATCTTAGCAGCACCTTCGCCAAGCTGCACGACCTCCTCTCCAGTTTCAGATTCAGTCCCCTTAGGAATCTTATGCCGGTTGATTATTCCTGCACGGAAGGGTGTCTTGAATCAGAAGGTGACAGTGCTGCTGCTTTCAAAACAATAATCCTTTGAACACCGAGCTTATCCAAAAGACGGATGTCGATATCCGGGAATTCGTCTCTATGCGTTTTCTGTTGCTTAGCGGTATTCTTGTGGCTGCCTTTGCGCTGGCATATGGTGGAGTAATGGCAGGGTTTGTCAGGACCTGGCTGTCAAGGGATGATTTTTCGCATGGATTTCTGGTTCCATTTATTAGCCTGTATTTTGTCTGGAGCGCAAGAAAGCGACTGTTTCAGTCGTCACTTAACCCCAGTCTTTGTGCGGGTGCAGCAAGCGTTGCTGTAGCGGGTGTACTTCTAGTAATCGGCAATCTCGGTTTTGTCAGCTTATTAACTCAGATATCCTTTTTGCTGATAGTGCCGGCACTCGTTCTGCTCTTAGCAGGTTCCAGACTTTTAATGCTGCTCGCACTTCCGCTCGCTTATCTAATCTTAATGAATCCCATCCTCGACGATATTATAGGGCCATTCAGATGGCCGATGCAGCTGCTGTCGTCTTTTGTTGCCGCACACGTTCTTGGGTTCATTGGCATTCCCGTCTTTCGTCATTCCTGTTTCCTGGAACTTCCCCAGCGAACTTTAGAGGTTGCTAGCGTTTGCAGCGGTCTGAATTACACGGTTGCGATAGTTGCAATCGCCTTTCCGCTTGCCAGCATTTCACAAAAAACAGTTTTAAGGAAACTTATCCTGATCATTGGTGGGATTCTAATCGGCATTGCGGCAAACCTTGTAAGGGTAGTCGTTGTTGCAATTTGGGCTTACACTCATCCACAAGATGATATACACGGCCCTATGCACATTTTCCAGGGATTTTCGGTATCGGTCGTCGGATTTATTGTTCTATTCATAGTCGCCTGGCTTTTAGGAAAAAAAGCATGCAAGAAAGATTGCACAAGCGCACCGACAATTCAGCAGATGCCGAATCATGTATCCGACACTGATTACCGAAAACTCAATAAGGCTTTTTATACAGCCATACTTATTCTCATGCTTGTTGGAATCTTCATAAGGCTGCATGGCGCAGAGGCGGTGCCTCTGAAAGTTGATCTGAAAGATATGCCTGCAATTATAGGTGAATGGAAAGAGGTCTCTACTCCCGCTCTTCCATTATTTGAAATCCAGGGTGCTGATTCCCAGGTCGTTAGAAAATATCGCAATCTGAGCGGTGCTGAAATAAATCTTCAGGCAGCGTATTTCTCGTCACAGTCATCCCAAAAGAAATTGATAGACTACCGCTATGCCGGATTGCAGAAGCGAACGGGTGGCTTGTCACTTCAGACTCCAAACATACACATCGGTTTGGCCGATATGGACGATCAGAGCATGAAGCAAACGGTTGCATATTGGTACATAGTGAACAAGTCCTTGAGTGCTGATACAACTGAAGCGAAATATCTTATGGCGCGCGAATCTTTACTTCATGGCCGCTCAAACGGGGCTGTTGTCTTTATATGGGCCGCAGCGAAGGATGACGGTAGTCAGCCTGCCCTTATAGCTGATCTTGCCGATCTTGCAAATAAGCTCTATCCGATGCTGAATACATACCTTCCATCGAGCATGATTGAATGAGTGGATTGAAGGTTTCAGTCATAGATTCCATGGATGCATTCAAAGAACTGCGAACAGCATGGTCATCGCTGCTTTCCGATTCTCGCTCCAACACAATATTTCTGACGTGGGAATGGCTTTACTCCTGGGCTGAAACATATATGAACAGGGAACGGCAGTTGTTTATTCTGGCTATATACGACGACAAAGACGAATTGCGCGGCCTTGCGCCCTGGTATATTCAAAATAGCCGTTCATCCTGCCTTGCTGCCAGAGAAATCCATTTTCTCGGCACACCGAATGCGGGATCTGATTATGTAGATCTCATTATAAAAAAAGGGCAGGAACAGAATGTAACATTATGTATATACAATTTCTTGTTGAAGGAAGGCAGCCCTCACTGGGATTACTGCTTGCTCAACGACGTACCTGCCACCTCTCTTTTTCTGCTGCACTTTCTTAATAAGACCCAAGATGATGGGAAGTACGCTGAAATACGGCCCGCTTCATACTGCCCTATTGTGCCCCTGAGAAAAAGCAGCGAAGATTTTTTTGCAATGCTTTCGCCGAACCGCAGGCAGCAATTCAGGCGGCATCTCAGACTTCTCCAAAAAAAAGCGGCCATAGAGCATTTTTCCTGCAATGGGATGTACTCCGGAAGCGATCTTGACGATTTTTTCAAACTCTATAGCGAAAAAAATGAGCATTATGATTCAACTGTCTATTCATTTATGACGGCCTTTTCATCGAAATTCAGCGAGACGTCGCCCATCCAAATTGATTTACTCAGGGCCGATGGAAGGACCATAGCCGGCCTTTTTCATATAAGACATCTTGATACACTATATATGTATCTGATGGCAGTTGACAAAGAATACGACTCGGGGATAAGCATCGGTAATATCCTGGTTGGAATGTGCATAAGCAAGGCCATTGATAATGGGTTCAATACGTATGATTTTCTGAAGGGCATCGAACCATACAAGTTCCACTGGGCTGAAGCCGGCAACGTCTCTCTGACTCTTTTTTTTCCACAGAGAAAGATAATTCCCTGGTTCATTGCAGTTAACAACTTTGTGAAGGCTGCTGTTAAAGTAGCATGGCGATAATGAAATCATCATCTGATATAGAAATGACTGTTGACTATCCCAACAGTCGAGCAAGTCGTACTAATAGTCTCTGCAGTTGCGAGCAAACAAATACATCGATAACCTTCCAGAAGTCAGTGCGTATTCTCGGAACCGACGATAATCATTTGTGGGATAATTATGTCGCTTCGTCCAATCTGGCCACCTGCTATCATTTAAGCGGCTGGAAATCGGTAATCGAAAAGAGTTTCGGCCACAAGACTTTTTATGTCCTCGCAGAAGACTGTAACGGACAGGTATCCGGAATATTGCCGCTCGTGAATTTGAAAAGCATGCTATTCGGCAATTTCATGATTTCGATGCCCTATTTCAACTATGGCGGAATCTGCGCGGCAGACAAGGAAACTTTTTCTCAGTTGATGGATGCAGCCATAGATATTGCAGTGAGACAACAAGCGGCCCATATCGAACTTAGACATTCCATGCCGATTCCATTACCCATGCCTGTCAAGACTGCTAAGGTTGCCATGCACCTGCAGCTTCCTTCCGACCCTGATGATCTCTGGAAGTCCCTTTCTTCCAAATTAAGGAGCCAGATCAGGCGACCGCTCAAGGACGATATGACGGCGATAGTCGGCGGCGAGGAACTTCTGGATGATTTCTATAAGGTCTTCTCCGAAAATATGAGGGACCTCGGAACGCCGGTATACGGGAAATCTTTTTTCGTCAATATCCTGCGAGAGTTTCGAACCGTTTCTAAGATATGTATTATTAGAACAAGGGAGGGCATCGCGTCTGCAGCAGGATTTCTCATCGGCTTCAAGAAAATTCTGGAGATCCCCTGGGCTTCTTCTCTCAGGAAATACAACCGCCTCAGTCCTAATATGCTTCTGTATTGGACCGTGCTCCAATATGCCTGCGAAAACGGATATGGTGTTTTCGATTTCGGTCGTTCAACACCAGGAGAAGGCACCTATAAATTCAAGGAACAGTGGGGGGCAAAGCCGGTACAGCTTTACTGGCACTATTGGATGCGTGACAATGACGCCATGCCTGAATTGAATCCGCATAATCCCAAATATGACGCCGCAATAAAGATCTGGCGGAAACTTCCACTTGCCATAACTAATCTCTTGGGTCCCTCCATAGTAAAGAACCTCCCATGAAGATTAAACGCACGATACCCCCGGGGGCGGCCCCTATAGATATTAATATTTTTTTGCATGGCATTTGCGGGCTTGCATTTCCGCAGAAATACATAACTAATCTCGAAAAAAGCCTGAAGTCATATTTCGGGGTTAAACATGTATTTTTGGTTTCCTCAGGCAAGGCGGCACTTACGGTAATACTGAAAGCTTTACATGCACTTGCCCCAGACAAGCAGGAGGTGCTCATACCGGCCTATACCTGTTTTTCGGTGCCTTCCGCAATTGTCAGGTCGGGACTGACAGTCTCACTTTGCGATGTCGATCCATCGACGCTGGATTTCGACTATCAAAGCCTTGCAAAAATGACAACCGAAAAAACGCTTTGCATTGTGCCCAGCCATCTATTTGGAATTCCATCGGCCATGGACAAATTATGCTCCTTCGCCAATGAGCGCCATATCTTCACAATAGAAGATGCTGCTCAAGCTATGGGCGGCCAATATAAAGAACGATTCTTAGGGACTATTGGCGATGTTGGATTTTTTAGTTTAGGCAGAGGCAAGAATATCACTTGTATGTCCGGCGGTGTCATAGTGACAAATAACGATCAAATCGCATCTGAAATACAAAAGGATTATTCCAAGCTGGTCAGCCCAGGATTTAGCGCCAATTTGATTGATCTATTCAAGGCCATATTGCTGTCATTTTTTATCAGGCCGACATTCTACTGGCTGCCCGCAGGCCTGCCGTTCCTGGGTCTGGGTAGGACAATATATTCAACGAAATTCCCAATAAACAGATTATCAGGATTTCAAGCAGCTTTAATGACAAAATGGCAGGAACGCCTGGTCAACTCAAATCGGATAAGGCAGGATAATGGGGCCTTCTACGCGTCAACAATAGGACGAAAAGGCCATAGTGCACCCTCAATCGCATATCTTCGATATCCATACCTGGCGGACAGCGAAAGCCATCGGGATGATATTTACAGGCAGCTTAAGGATTTGGGAGCCAGCCTTATGTATCCGTCCTCCATAAACGAGATCGATGAACTTAAGGACCAATTTGATGCATCCGCATATCCGGCTGCAGCTAGCATCCCATCTCAACTGTTGGCCCTGCCGACTCATGAACTGCTCTCGGAAAATGACCGCGAGGCTATAAAAACATTTATTTATAGGACGTTTCAATCATCTTCAAAGACCGCCGGTATCGGCTGCCCATCGAAAAGGAGCAGGACCGATCTGATTCACGCGGGAGGAGAGACTCACAGATGATGAAGATTTCAACTATTATTACCATTCTGTTGATGCTGTTTTCATTTTCGTGCGAGGGAGGAAAGATGGGAGAAAAGACAGCTTCGTTGAAAAACGATATCGCCCTTAAGGATGCGATTGCTAAAGTTGCAAACCAGAGGATCTATTTCGGACATCAGTCTGTCGGATACAACATCATAGATGGAATCAAGGATCTTTCAAGCGAGAATCCAGGTGCACACATTAATATAGTTGAAACCAAAGACGCGGCGACTCTCAACGGCAAGCCGGGATTTATGCATTCTGCAGTGGGAAATAATATGGACCCGACATCAAAGCTTGAAGATTTCTCGCGCACTCTTGATAGTGGAATTGCAGATAAGGCAGATATTGCATTTGTCAAATTCTGTTATGTAGATATTACTCAGGATAGCGATGTACAGAAGATTTTCGACCTCTACAAAGAAACCATTTGTCGTTTAAAGAAGAAGTATCCTAAGATCACTTTTGTTCATTTTACTGCGCCTTTGACTTCGAAACAGACAGACATAAAAACCATGGCAAAGAACCTGATCAAAAAGATAATCGGGCGGCCGGTGCGAACCTATAAAGACAATCTAAACCGCAATAGATATAATGCCCTGCTGAAGAAGGAATACGAGGGAAAGGACCCCATCTTCGATCTGGCGGGTATTGAATCAACTCTTCCGGATGGAAGCAAGGTTTCATATTCCGAGGACGGTGTACAGTTCTATGCGCTTGCTCCTGATTACACCGATGACGGCGGGCATCTGAACAAACTTGGGCGTCGTGCTGTAGCTGCACGGCTTATCGAATTTCTTGCCGCCTTGCCGGATAACAACAACCGTAGATAGTTAGGTTTATATCAAGGCTCATTGCAATCATGATAACTATTTTTTGGCTGTCCATTTGTTTAATCCTATATGCATATGCCGGATACCCGCTTCTACTTTGGCTGATCACGTCGATCAGCGGCAAGAGAATGGGCGACAAGACACCGGATGTGAAGGAGTTTACTTCGCCGGTGACCCTTCTCATCTCAGCCTATAATGAAGAACAGGTAATTGAAAAAAAGATTTTGAACTCTCTTTCGCTCGACTATCCCAAAGATATGCTGGATATAGTAGTTGTGTCGGACGCTTCCAGCGACGGAACGGACCAGATTGTTAAACAATATTCAGAACACGGGGTCACCCTGAAAAGGTTTGATGGCCGCATCGGGAAAACAGAGTGTCTCAATAGGGCCGTGCCGGAGGCAAGAAGCGATATAATCATCTTTTCGGATGCCAATTCGCTCTATGATGTCAAAGCAGTCCGGGAGTTGGTAAATCATTTCAGAAATCCTGAAATCGGATTAGCAACAGGCTGTACAAAATATATTTCATCGCTTACCGGAGAACTAACAGCCGAGCCCATTGGCCTGTATTCAAGATTAGAGCATCTGACCAAGCGTCTCGAAAGCTGCATGGGCTCGTGTGTAGGAGCAGACGGCGCCATTTTTGCCATTCGCAAGAAACTATACGCAGCGCTTAAGCCGACAGATATAAACGACCTGGTAATTCCCTTTACTATAATTGAGCAGGGATACAGGGGTATTTTTGAAGAGAATGCCTTCTGCCTCGAGCCGGCGGCCAAAAATATGGACCGGGAATTCGATCGCCAGGTTCGCATAGCCAACAGAACTATTAGGGCAATAGTGAACCATGCTAAGCTGCTAAATCCTTTCAAATTTGGTATCTTTTCCTTTGAGCTTTTCTCACATAAAATCTGCAAGCTGCTTGTGCCTTTATTCATGTTTCTTTGCCTAACAGTGAATCTTTTTATTTCAAGCAGGTCAGTCCTTTATGCCGCTCTGCTTATGGGACAAGCATTTTTTTATGTCTTAGCTTTTTTCCGCATGCCGTTTAAAGGCCTTTCATCCCTGATATCTGTGCCAAAGACATTTGCCGTTACAAACTATGCTATCGCCCTGGGCTGGCTGAAGTATTTCAGGGGCGAAACCTTTACGACCTGGGGGACAAGCCGCTAAGGGCTCTCGGCACGATATATGGGTATTAAGTCTAATCTGCTGTTTTCGTCCTACCGTACTATGAAACGGGCCGGCTATTTTACCCTCAGAAACTCATTGACGCCTTACGCATCCATTTTGATGTACCACCGAATAAATAATTATGACCCTGAATGCCTGTCTACCTGCGTGGATGTTTTCGAGGAAACATTGGCAATACTGCGCGATAGTTACAATGTCATACCTCTTCCCACGCTCGTTGATCTCATTTCCAGAAGAGATGCAATTAAACCGGGGACTGTGGTCATCACCTTCGACGACGGCTACCGCGACAACATTCTTGTTGCTGCGCCACTGCTCAGGAAATATAATTTACCTGCTACATTCTTCGTCACAAGCCAATATATCGGCACTAACCGTATCTTTCCGTGGGATACTCAAAGCAGTGTTAAGCATGAGCTTATGAGCTGGGATGAAGTCAGGGAGTTGTCAAGAATGGGCTTTGAAATCGGCGGTCATACGGCAAACCACGTGAATCTTGGAACTGTTGAACTCGATGAAGCAGATAAGGAAATCTCGATGAGCAAAGGGAAGATAGAAGACGAGATAGGACGTCAAATAACATCATTTGCATATCCCTTCGGCGGTAGAGACTATATCAGAAAGGACATAATACCTATAATTAAAAAAGCAGGTTTCAAATGTTGCTGTTCAGGCTATGGAGGCAAGGTTACGAAATATAGCGATCCATTTGCGTTGAGCCGTTCCGTTGTCTATCAGACATCGATAGAGCTTTTTATGGAAATCGATAATTTTGTGACATACATCGATGGCAAGACAAAGATACGGCTTTGGGAACAGCATGATGGATAAGACAAATACCGTTTCAATAATCCTGCCGACTTACAACCGCGCAGGCTATATAAGGGATGCGATTGAAAGCGTGCTGAAACAGACATACGGAAATTTTAAATTAATGATAGTCGATGACGGTTCTACCGATAATACTGAGCAGGTCGTTGCGCCTTATCTCTCTGACAAGCGCGTCCGCTATATGAAGCAGCCCAACAGCGGAGCTGCTGCTGCAAGAAATTATGGCCTTACAGTCAGAGAAGGTGATTTCGTAGCCTTCATCGATTCAGATGACATTTGGGAACCTAAAAAACTAGGCATACAGGTTTCCATTATGGCCGCCCTGCCGCAGGTGGTTATGGTTTGCTCTGATTTTTCTGCTGTGACTGGATCGGCTATAATTGAGAGATCTCATATTAGATCATATTTTATGGTACTTGATGAATACAACTTACAATATGACGATATATTTGTTCATGTATTGGAACGGCCGATAGAAGGACTGGCATATGGCGAAAAAGTTTACTGGGGCAATATCTTCAGAACAATGCTTTTAGGGAATATCATGCTGACATCAACCTGCCTTTGTCGCTCGTCAATATTTGATTCGATCGGTTTCTTTGACACAAAGTACAGTACGCTGGAAGATTATGATCTTTATCTCAGAATATCAAAGGCCTTTCAGGTCGCTTTAGTTACGCAATCTCTAATACGATATCGATACAGTGAAAATCAGTTAAGCGGTGAAGGTTATTTCGAAAAGCTCTGCATCAATTTAATTGATATATTTACAAAAAATGTCGCAGCATTGAAAGATAACGATTCGGTTAAGCTGAACTTTCATACTTTTCAGCGACGCCTTGGCATGTATCAGTCAATGTTGGGGTATTGTCATTTCGCAAAGGAAGAGATGAGGCAGGCCAGACAGTACTATTTGAAAAGCCTTCGTAACAATCCCGGCGATCTTAAGTCTTACCTATATCTTCTTTTTTCTCTACTGCCTATCGGTGCAACGCGATTTGTGAGAAACATAAGGCATAATAATAAATAGACGTGAAAGGATAGCACAATATGATTTCTCGTTTTATACTCAAAATCAAGAGGAAAGAGAATGCCTTTTATTCTTTTCTATATGATTTCGCAAAACTCATTAGTTCGTTCCACATTCCAAGTATCAAGATACTTCATCTGCCTCTTTACTATTTTGACTATTCCGTACGAATACTTATTGGCCGGACTGTGCAGATGCTTTGGTGCATACCCTTGTTTAAAGCACGCTGTAGAACCGTCGGACGAAATTTACGTCTTCCAAATGGAATGCCTTTGATTGTCGGACATCATCTGAATATATATCTTGGAGATAATGTCTGCATAATGAGATCAACTATTGGGGCAAGTAAGGTTTTCGATAGTCCGGTGTTAAGAATCGGTAACAATTCAGGCATTGGATATGGGACGACAATGAGTATTGCCAAGGAAATCATTATAGGAGACAATTGTATGATAGGCCCGCACTGTCTGATTATGGATAACGATGACCATCCAATTAATCCTCAAAAGAGGTTGAATGGAGAGCCAATAAATCCGGAAGATGCCCATACGACAAGAATTGGAAACAATGTATGGATAGGTAGCAATTCTGTAGTACTGAAAGGCGTTACAATAGGGGACAATTCAGTTATTGGTGCTCACTCAGTCGTTACAAAAAATGTAGAAGCCAATTGTGTTTATTCAGGATATCCGGCGCGGCCTACAATGCGAAACATTGATAAGATAAACTAAAGAATTTTCTCGCTTCTTAATTCGATATATGTCGATTACACATTCAGATGCCATGGAAAAAGATCAGACGCTGCAATCTCCCGAGGTTGCACGTGCCGGATTTTTTCTCTTAATTATCCTTTGGATCTATTATACGTTCAAACCAGAGTGGACGATCCCTGGACTGCATTTTATAGCTCCTGGGCAAACCCTTATTCAAATAATACTTCTATTCCTTTGTATATCATATCCTGGCAGACGCTTAGACCATCCTATTACGAAATATTTTTTTTTCTTTGTTCTTCTAATGACCGTATCCACTCTGCTAGCTCGAAATAATGGCATAGGCCGTGATGTAGTGAGGGGTTTTTTTCTCTTATATATTTCTTATATCTCTACTGTCACCTTTGCTAACAACGAAAAACGCATTGGCATGTTGTTCACTATATATATATTAGGCAGTTTTTATGTA
>Ga0187785_10000723_pt1 | contig 11890 bp, 1 predicted proteins | sample 0815_BV2_4_20_MG_FD_132466 | JGI IMG/M metagenome (GOLD analysis project Ga0187785, IMG submission 132466) | Tropical peat soil microbial communities from peatlands in Department of Meta, Colombia - 0815_BV2_4_20_MG | ecosystem: Environmental > Terrestrial > Soil > Wetlands > Peat | place...
AGTTTACTCAGTGAACGGGTCGTAACGGGATCCCTTTATTTTCTTCCCTTCGCAAACACTCTTTAAACGCTTTGATTTCCCATGACATCCAGAACTCCTCAACAATCCGCTCCCGGAGACCGGAACTACACGTTTGCATCACGGATGGCGCACACCCCCCGGTCATTTATCCGCGAGATTCTCAAGGTGACCGAACGCCCTGAAGTGATCTCCTTCGCCGGTGGCCTGCCGAACCCCGCCCTTATTGATGTGGAAGGGATACGGAATGCTGCCGACGCTGTTCTCAAGGCGGATGGAAGGTCCGCGCTCCAGTACTCTACCTCGGAGGGCTTCCTCCCGCTCCGCCAGTTCATTGCGGGACGGTATAAAAAGCGCCTCGGGTTGTCGGTTCTCCCCGAGGAAATTCTCATCACCAACGGTTCCCAGCAATGTCTTGACCTGGTGGGGAAGATCCTGATCGACCAGGGCGATCCCATTGCCATAGAACGTCCCGGTTATCTTGGTGCAATCCAGGCATTTTCCCTGTATGCTCCAGTTTTCCACCCGATCCCTCTCGGTCATGAAGGACCCGATACTGCCCTGCTCGCCGATCTCTGCAGATCCCAGGATCTCCGTTTCTTTTATGGGATCCCGAACTCCCAGAACCCCTCCGGTATCACTTACTCTGCAGCCTCCCGCCGGGAACTCGGATCAGTCCTGGCGGATACCGGCACCCTCTTTATTGAGGATGACGCCTACGGGGAACTGGACTTCTCCGGCCATTCCCTTCCCTCCCTGTGGGAGTACCTGCCGGAACAAACGATCCTCACCGGCTCTTTCTCCAAGATCCTGGCACCGGGAATGCGGCTCGGATGGGTTGCTGCACCCGCGAAGATCATGGAGCAGCTTGTCGTTGCCAAACAGGCTTCCGACCTGCACTCGAATTATCTCTCGCAACGGATTGCGTATGAGTACCTCATCCAGAATGATATCGATGTGCATATCCGGAAGATACGGCAGGCTTACCGCCACCAGTGCGAGCTTATGGTGCAGGTAATGAAAGAAACCCTACCGGATTCCGTGAGCTACCGTAAACCTCAAGGGGGTATGTTTCTCTGGCTCACGCTGCCGCCAGGATGCTCTTCCATGGAAGTCTTCAACCGGGCGCTGAGGGAGAATGTTGCCGTTCTTCCCGGCCTGCCCTTTTACCTTGACGGTGGCGGAACCGACACGCTGCGGCTGAATTTTTCCAATGCCTCCGACGAGCAGATAACCGAAGGGATGACTCGTCTGGCAGCAGTGATCCGTCACGAATGCGGGCGGTAATTCCCCATCTACCCCTTACTCTCCTGATCCAGAAGCGGCGTTTAAAAAGTATTGATAACCTTCCGGAGTACAATAGCTTGAGTACCGGAAAGGGTATATGGCGCCGTAGAGCAATATTTATACCACATCAGTTCGGGTGATAAAACCCGTTTTACCCAAGTTAATGAGAGCAAGAGGTAGTCCATTCCATGAATAAGAGTGATGCAGAAGCATTGTTGCGACAGGGCATCGGACTCTATGATCTTGGCAGGTTCCAGGAAGCCATTGTCATGTTTGACCGGGGGCTTACCCTGTACCCGAAACTGGCAAAAGCCCATTATTTCAAGGGCATAGCACTATACGACCTGGGTAAGTATGAAGAAGCCATCGCCGAGTATGACAAGGCTGCTGACCTCGAACCCGAAGATCCCAATACCTGGTACAACAAGGCTGCGACTCTTACCCAGATGGGAAGGAACGAGGAAGCTCTCGAAGCCTGCGATCGCCTCCTGGCTCTCCGTATTGACAACGCCGAAGGATGGATCCTGAAAGGGATTGCCCTGTACGAACTGGGACGGTTCCAGGAAGCGATCAGTGCCTATGACCATGCGCTGATGGTGGATCCCCTCCATGCAAAGGTGTACTATAACAAGGGCATTGCTCTCGCCGATCTCGGCCGGCATGCGGAGGCGATTGCTGCATACGATAAATCGATCGGGATCGTTCCCGGCTATGCCAAGGCCTTTTACAACAAGGGGATCTCGCTGTATGAAATCGGTGATTATGATGAGGCCCTGAGGGCTTTTGACAAAGCCTACGAATTCGATCCCACCGATGTCTGGGTATGGTACTACCGGAGTTTCATTCTCTCGAAGAAGGAGCAATACGTTGATGCGATCCAGGCTGCCGACACGTTTCTCCTTCACGATCCGGATCACGCGGATATCTGGACAATTAAGGGAATATCACTTTACAAGCTCGGAAAAGCGGAAGAAGCACAACCGGCCCTTTCAAGGGCAGTCAGTATCCGGTCAGACCTGGCGGATGCATGGTATTATCTCGGGCTAGCCTATAACAGCCTCACGAAGTATCCCGAGGCCATCACTGCCTTCACGCATGCCCTCGAAATAAATCCGGCAAACGTACAGGCATATTCCCAACGGGGTCTTGCGTACCAGCGAAACAAAAAGTACCGGGAGGCGGTGACGGATTTCGACAAGTCTCTCTCATTATTGCCGGAAAATCCCGATGCGCTCTACCAGCGCGGGGTATCCTGCATCTACCTGAGCAGATACGAGGACGCGCTTGACTCGTTTTCCCGGAGTCTGGACCTCCGTCCGGACCATGCCGGGTCCTGGTATTACCGGGGAATGGCACTGTCACGCCTCGGCAGGCACAAGGAATCAATCGACTCATTCAAGAATGCTCTGTCTGCCGATCACGGATGTGCTTCCGCGGCATTCCAGCAGGGCGTTTCCTATGCCAGCCTGGGCAGGTTCAGTGAAGCTGTGGCGGCATATGACACTGCACTGCAGATCATCCCGGACTTTACCGAGGCGCTCTACCACCGGGGATTTGCCCTGGCACGGCTGGGAAAGAACGAGGAAGCTATCGCGACATTCGACAGGACGATTGAGGCCGATGGTGAGAATGCCCAGGCCTATCACCAGAAAGGATCCCTGCTCGCCAGGCTTGGGAAGTATGACGATGCTCTCGAAGCTTTTGACAAGACCCTCCTCCTCAACCCCCGTTCTGCCCAGTCGTTCTACGACAAAGGGACGGTGCTTCTCAAACTGGGGCAGCCTGAAGCCGCTATCGAGGCCTTCGAAAAGGCCGTACGGATCAATCCGAACTACGTCAATGCCTACTATTACCGGGGGACCGCACTGGCAGATCTCCGGCGTTATGACGAAGCTATTGCTGCTTTTGACCGGGCACTGGAGATCGATCCTATCCACACCCTTGCCCTCTACCAGCGCGGGTCAACGCTTCTGCTGACGGAACAGTATACAGAAGCCGTCGCGACGTTCGATATCCTCCTGGCACTCTCGCCCCAGTATGCTGCCGCTCTCTATGAAAAGGGCATCGCCCTGGTACGCCTCTCCCGGTACGAGGAATCGATCAGCGTGTTTGATGAAGCTGTTGACATTAATCCGTCGCTGGTTGATGCCTGGATGTACAAGGGGATCGCGCTAACGCACCTGGAGAAGAGCGCCGAGGCCGTTGCAGCATTCGAAAAGGTCCTTGCCCATAACCCGAAGAATGCAGAAGCGGCTGCCCTCAAGGGAATCGAGCTGATCCGGCTGGAACGATATGATGAGGCAATCCAGGTTCTCCGGGGATCCATTGAACAGGATCCGAGAAATGTCCAGGCATGGTGTTTCCTGGGCAAGGCCCTCGCTGCAGCCAACCAGCTGACGGATGCTATCCGCGCCTATGACAAGGTCCTCGAGATCAACCGGAGGAATTCCCGGGCTTTTTTTGAGAAGGGAAAACTGCTTACCCGCCTCGGGAAGCCTCTCGAGGCAGTGGTCTCGTACGACCAGGCGCTTGAAATTTCGCCCGATGATCCACGGGTCCTGTACCAGAAGGGGATCGCCCTCTCCCAGCGCGACCGCTTTGACGATGCGATTAAGGCATTCGAACGGTCTCTTGATGCCGATCCGAACAACGCAATGGCCTCGTATTACCTTGGTAAAGCCTATGCGGGACGTGAACGCTATGAGGAAGCCGTGCAGGCGTTCGATAATGCTCTTGCAGTGGATCCTTCCAATGCCCAGGTATTTCATTCCAAAGGGGTAGCCCTTGTCACGATGGAACGTCCGGAAGAGGCAGTTGTCGCCTTTAAGAACGCCATCGCTATCGATCCTACCAATGCACTCTCCTTTTACTACGAGGGGATCGCCCACCTTCAGTCCGGTGATTACGAGGAGGCAGTAGAGACATTCGACTCTGCGACGTCGATTGATCCCTCTCTCACGGAAGCATACCTGTACAGGGGAATCGCACTCGCCCGTCTTAACCGGAGCGAAGATGCAATCGCGGCGTTTGACAGGGTCATCCTTATCAGCCCCCAGAATTCCGATGCCACGACCCGGAAAGGGATAGAGCTCACCCGTCTCGGGAAGTATGACGAAGCCATCGCGGTCCTCCGTACATCGCTTGAATCCGATCCGCAGAACACGAAGTCCTGGTGTTACCTTGGGAGAGCCCTCGCTTCGGTTGATCAACTCCCCGAGTCTGTCAGGGCATTTGACCGGGTAACGGGAATTAACTCCCTGTGTTCCCCTGCGTATTTCGAAAAAGGAAAGGTCCTCATCAGGATGGGGAAGTTTGAAGAAGCCGCTGCAGCCTTTGATGAAGCCCTCGAAATTTCTCCTGATGATTCCCAGATCCTGTATCATAAGGGCATGGCCCTGGCCCAGCGGGAACGGTTTGAAGAGGCTGTGTCGGCTTTTGAGCGTTCCCTTGCGATCGATGCTGATAATGCGGGTGCCTCCTACTATCTCGGCATAGCGTACGCTGGAACCGAACGATACGACGACGCGATCAGGGCCTTCGACACTGCTGTTGCCCATGACCCTTCCAATGCACTGGCGTATCACTTCAAAGGCATCGCCCTGCTCCAGCTGGACCGGGCCGACGATGCCATTAGCGCTTTCACCAAAGCCCTTGAGCTTGAACCGTCCAATGCAATATCCTCGTATTCTCTGGGACTCGCTTACCTCCAGTCAGAAAGGTTCCAGGATGCCGTCAGGGCCTTTGAACAGGCTTCCGCTGCAGACCCTTCGCTGACGGACAGTTATCTCTACCAGGGAATTGCCTTCTCTCAGCTGGGGTTGAGGGAAGAATCTATCAATGCATTTGACAATGTCCTCAGCCGGAATCCGGACAACAGCGAGGCAGCGATGCTGAAGGGCATTGCCCTCTTTAAGTCAGGCAGGCCGGAAGACGCCATCCCGTCATTCCAGCGATCGCTGACGACAGACCCCCGGAACACAAAAACATGGTGTTATCTCGGCAGGTCATTCGTCGCCTCCCGGCAGCTGGATGAAGCCGTCAGGGCGTTTGATAAGGTCCTGGAAATCAACCGCGCATGTGCTCCTGCTTTTTTTGAGAAGGGGAAGATTCTTGCCCGCATGGGAAAACCTCTCGAAGCTGTAGTCTCCTATGACCGTGCCCTCGAGATTACCCCTGATAATCCGAAACTGCTCTTCTGCAAGGGGATGGCTCTTGCCCAGCGGGAAAAATACGATGATGCTATTCCCGCCTTTGAGAAGTCCCTGGCGATTGAACCTGAAAATGCCACAGCTTCGTATTATCTCGGAATATCCTATGCAGGGAAGGAACGGTACGAGGATGCCATCCGGCTGTTTGATGCGGCTCTTGTTCTTGAGCCCAGGAATGCCCAGGCGTATCATTTCAAGGGAGTTGCCCTGATCCAGCTGGAGGAGGCATCCGAGGCTGCCATCGCATTCCGGAGAGCCCTCCATATCGAACCGGAAAATGCTCATTCCTGGTATTATCTCGGGCTTTCTGCTCTCCAGTCCCGACAGTATGAAGAAGCGATCGCTGCATTCGACAAAGCAGCAGCCATCGACTCCTCTCTCTCTGACAGCTTCATGTATAAGGGGATGGCCCTTGCCGCACTGGACCGCCATGACGCCGCAGTTTCTGCTCTTGACCAGAGCCTGGCAGAAAACCCGGCGAAGATGGAAGCGCTGCTCATCAGGGCAGGATCCCTTTATGCACTCGGCAGGTATCCTGAAACGGTGGAAACTGATGATCGCATCCTTTCCCTCAACCCCTCCCTCATCGATACCTGGATGCAGAAGGGAAATGCCCTGTATAACCTCGAAAGGAAACAGGAGGCTCTCGGTGCTTACACCAAGGCGCTTGAGATTAATACGAACCTTGCGGAAGCATGGGTGAAGAAAGCCAATGCACAGTATGACCTGGGAAGGACGATGGACGCAATCCAGTCTTACACCCGGGCGCTGGATATCAACCCGTCGCTGGGAGAGATCTGGATGCGGCGGGGAGACGCCCTGTACCAGCTCGGGAAGACGGAAGATGCCCTGACGTCTTATAACAAGTCCCTGCGGATCAATCCCGACCAGGAGCAGGGCTGGATCAAGAGCGGCAGGGGCTTGTTCGACCTCGGCAGATACCAGGATGCCATCATCGCTGCCGATAATGCCATTGCCCTGAACCAGAGGAGCACTGACGCCTTTTATCTCAAGGGACTGTCGCTCGAAAAGACCAACCGCGTCGAGGGATCAATCCATATCTTTGAGATACTCCTGGAGATCGATCCGAACAACGGTGATGCCCACTATCACAAGGGACTTGCCCTTGCCAACCTCGGGGACCACCGCGATGCCATCGGGTCCTTCGAAAAGACGATTGGGATCCTTCCGGCTTTTGCTCCTGCCTGGTATCACAAGGGTAAGTCGTTCACTGCTGTCGGGAAATACGATGAAGCGATCTCGGCATTCCGGCGTGCCCTGGAGCTGGAGTCAGCTTACACGGAAGCGTATTATTACCTGGGCCTTTCCCTTCTCAAGACCGGCAGATACACTGAAGCCATCGAAGCCTTTGATACCAATGTAGCCAAGGACTCCAGCAATTCACCGGCGTACTTTAACCGTGGGATCGCCTTTGAGAAACTGAACAGGTTCGACGAGGCACTCGAATCGTTCGATAAAGCACTTCTCCACGACCCGGAAAATGCCCTGGTCTTCTTCCACAAAGGCAAGTCCTACGCCGATCTCGGCAGGTTCAGCGAGGCGGTTTTTGCCTTCGACAAGACTCTCCAGCTGAAACCGAAATATACGGATGCACGGATGCGGAAAGGACTGGCCCTGTACCATCTTGGCAGATTCAGGGATTCGGTCAACGATTTCGACAGTACCCTTGCGGTGAACCCCCACAACTTCCACGCCCATTTCTACCGGGGCCGGGCGCTCCAGGACCTCGGTGAAAATTCCGAGGCACTCGAATCGTTCAACTCGGCGATTGAGATCGACGGCGGGTCTCCTGATGCCTATTATTACCGGGGCCTGACCCTCCTCGACCTTGCCTGTTTTACCGAGGCTCTTTCCTCGTTCGCACGGGTCCTCGAGCTTGACCCCGGGCGTTCAATGGCATACTACTCCCAGGGCCTCGCCCAGGTCAGGCTCGGGCAGCTGAACGATGCAGTCTCGTCGTTCGATCGCTCCATTTCCCTCGCCCCGTCGTATGCACCCGCATATTTCCAGAAAGGGCATGCACTTGCCGCGCTCGGCCTGAACCAGGACGCAGTAGATGCCTTCGACCGCGCCCTGGAATCGGATCCGGCAGCGGGCGATGCAGCCCTCTCCAAAGCAGTGGCGCTGCATGATCTTGGCCGCCCCGAAGAGGCACTGCACGCGAGCGATCATGCGATCGGGATCAACCCCTCGTCGGCAGAAGCGTGGTATACCCGGGGCCTGGCCCTTGCGGAGCTCGAACGGTACGAAGAGGCTGTCGGGTCGTTTGACAAATCCGTTGATCTCGATCACACCGTTCCCCAGACCTATTTCGACAAAGGCCTCGCTCTGATCAAACTCGGTCGCTCCCTGGAAGCTGTTGCTGAATTCGACCATATCCTGGAATATATCCCTAACTTCGCACCGGCTTTTTACCACAAGGGAATTGCCCTTGCAGAGCTCGGGATGCACGAGGAGGCCGTCCTCTCTTTCACGATTGCCCTCGAGATCAAAGCCGACGATCCCCAGGCCCTGTACCAGAAAGGGCTCTCCCTCGTCAGGCTTGAGAATTTCGAAGAAGCCATAGCCTCATTTGAAGCCGCCCATGGGCTCGATCCGCGGAATGCTGACCCTGTATACCAGAAGGGTCTCTCGTTAGCTGCCCTGGGAAAACAGGAAGAAGCAGAAGCGGCTTTTACGGAAGCTCTCAGCCTGGATCCCGGTAACAGGGATGCGCTGTATCACCGGGGTCTCTCCCTTGCGGAACTGGGCAGGTTCGGTGACGCGATTGATGTCCTCTCCAGGACTGTCGAGGTCAGCCCGGACATTGCCAATGCCTGGCTCATCCGGGGGTTCTGCCTCTTTGCGGTCGAACGGTTCCAGGAAGCGGTAACCTCATACAATCACGCACTCGACCTGGATGCCCGGAACTCGCACACCTGGTTCTACAAAGGGCGAGCTCACCTCAGTCTTGGGGAAGACCAGGATGCTGTGTCCTCATTCGATCGTGCGATTGTCCAGGTTCCGGATTTTGGTGAAGCATATTATTACAAGGGGATCTCGCTTGCCCGGTCCCGGCAATTACCGGATGCTGCCACGGCGTTCGGTGAAGCCTGTCGCCTGATGCCCGACTTTATCGAGGCCTTCCGGGAGAATGGCCGGACCCTTGCACGCCTCGGGAGGTACCAGGAAGCCCTGGAGTCTTTCGGGCGGGTCCTTGCCGATCTTCCTGATGACCTGACAGCGCTATATGGTGAGGCACGGGCGTTCGATCATCTCGGCATGTATCCGGAAGCAGTGGCCTCCTATGCACGGGTCAACAGGGTCGAACCAGGGTGTGAGCGTGCCTATTTCTACAAAGGTTTTGCATCGATGCTGCTGCACCAGTATGAGGATGCCGCAGAAGCATTCTCGAGCACCCTTGAGATTAACCCATCGAACGCCGAAGCCTGGCAGGAAAAAGGGAAGGCGCTTTTAAACCTGGAACAGTATGAAAATGCAGTGGAGGCATTCAACGGATTTCTCTCGCTACACCCCGGCAGCCCCGAAATCCTCTTCCAGAAAGGCGAAGCCCTCATTCATCTTGACAAAACCGAAGAAGCCCTTGGGGCCTTCACCGAGAGTATTGCCCACGGGACGGATACTCCCCAGGTACATACAGAGCAGGGCCTTGCCTACTTCCGGCTTGAACGGTTCGGGGAAGCAGTCGCATCGTTTGACCGTGCCCTGGTCCATGCACCGGATGACGCAGGGCTCCAGGTAGTCCGGGGAGAGGCACTTGCACGAACCGGTAAGTATGATGAGGCCCTGGCTGCATATGATGCTGCCCTGCTGGTTGAACCCGAAAACCCGCGGGCTCTCAGGGGGCGTGGACTCTCGCTTGCGAAAACGGCCCGGTACGAAGACGCCGTCATCGGGCTCGACCGTGCACTGGAAGACGATACGGCGAACCCGGAACTCCTTGCCTGCAAGGGTTACTCCCTCTACCACCTTGGCAGGTTCAAGGAGAGTATCGAGGCCCTTGGCAAGTCCCTCAAACGCAGGCCACAGAACCCGTTCGCCCTCCTCTTCCGCGGAAAAGCATTCGCCAACATTGGCCGCTGGGAAGACGTTGTCACCACGTTTGAAAAACTCCTCCTGCTCGATGAGACGGATCCCCGGGCCTGGTACTACAAGGGGCTCGGTCTTGCGAACATGGGGCTGCATGACGATGCGCTCGCTTCATTTGGGCATGCCACAGCCCTTGATGAAACCTGTGCGGCGGCCTGGTACGGCCACGCCGGAGAACTCAGGATCCTGCACCGCTACGAGGAATCACTGCCTGAATTTGACCGGGCCTTAAATCTCAGACCTGAGCTGCAGGAAGCATCCGCCATGAAAGGGGAAGCTCTTGCTGCCCTGAACCGGTTCGATGAGGCGGTGGCAGCCTTCGATCACGCCCTTACCCTGGGTGCGGGAAGCGGGATGCTCCACTATCACCGCGGGCATGCTCTCAATGTCACCGGTCATTACCAGGAAGCATTGGACTCCTTCAACCGCTCCCTGGAACTGCAGCCGGACGACAGCACTACCTGGATGGAAAAAGGGGATGTCCTGTTCCACCTCGGGATGTTCGCGGATGCTATTGATGCGTACGACAGGACACTCGAACTGCATCCGGAGACGGCGCGGGCTGCGTTTTGCAAAGGACAGGCACTTACCTCGCTTGGCCGGGACCCGGAATCTCTGAGGTTCTTCGATCTTGCCTTAAAGATCGATTCATCGCTCTTCGAAGCAGCGTATTTCAAGGGTCTTGCCCTCTCCCGTATGCATGAGTATGACGATGCGATCAAGTCTTTCGACTATACGCTTGAATCAGCCCCGGAACACGCGAATGCGCATTATTATAAGGGCATTGCGTACCAGGAACTGGGAAAACCGGAAAAAGCCATCAAATCGTTCAAGCAGGCACTCGATCACGATCCCTCCATTCATGATGCTGAATACCGGACCGGACTTGCGTTCGCAAGCATGGGAAAACATGAAAATGCCGTGCGGTCGTTTACGAAAATGCTGGAGCTTGGCGGGGAGGATCAAAAAGTCCTCTTCCAGAGGGCAGGTGCCCTGTTCCGTCTTTCGCGATTCGATGAGAGCCTTCATGATCTTGACCGGTCACTGGCACTGGAATCAGCCAATACCGGCGGGTGGATCCTGAAAGGAGACACCCTGTACGAGCTCGAACGATATGAAGAATCGCTCGAAGCATATGATCGTGCGATTGCTCTTGCACCCGATGGTATCCCTGCATGGTACCACAAAGGAAAATCGCTTCTCGCGCTATCACGCCATGAAGATGCAGTCACCGTTTTCGACCGGGTACTTGAGCTTGACGGCCAGTGCCCGGGGGCCTGGCTGAAAAAGGGGAGCGCACTCCTTTCCATTGGCCGCTTCGCTTCTGCGGCAGAAGCCCTCCAGCGGGCACTCGGCCTCAAACCCCAGAATGCCAGTGGCTGGTATGATCTGGCAATTACCCTCGGCGAACTTGACCGTCATGAAGATGCGGTCCAGGCGTTCGACCGGGCAATCGCCATTAACCGGAAGTTCACCAATGCCTGGTACGATAAAGGCCTTGCACTCGTACACCTTGGCAGGGACCATGACGCGATCCAGTCCTTTGAAAATACCACGGCAATAGACCCCCATTTTTCCGGTGCGTTCCTCGAAAAAGGTCTCGCCCTGGAACGGTTGTCCCAGCCCAAAGACGCCCTTGCAGCATTTGATGCAGCTCTTGCCCTCGATGCATCGAACTTCGCGGCGCTATTCCACAAGGGGCTCGCCCATTTCCGGCTGAACGCATTTGAGAAAGCGACAGCGGCCTTTGAATCGGCACTGAAACTGGATGCCGGGTCGTTCGACGCGTGGTACTACTTCGGGCTTTCTTCCGTCAGGACAGGAAACCATGGTGCTGCGATACCGGCATTTGACAACGCTATCCGACTGGACCCCGCTTCTTTCGATGCCTATTTTGAGAAGGGGAAAGTCCTGGCAGAAGATGCGGACCATGAAGGAGCAATTACCGAATTTTCCCATGCACTGGCAGTAGACAATGCCCGGCCCGTGGCCCATTATGCGAGGGCCCTGTCCCTTGAGAGCCTCGGGCGCTACGAGGAGGCCCTCGATGAGTTTACCGCGACCCTCTCCCTGGATTCAGGAGTTGCTGACGCGTACTTCCATTCCGGCCTGGTCCTTGAGCACCTCGGTCGCTTTACTGAGGTAGTAACAGCATTTGACCGGGTGCTGGAACGCGATCCGGAGAATGCTCAGGCATGGTATCATCGCGGCCTTGCCTATGAGCACCTGGCTGACGATTCTGCCGCTGTCATGTCCTTTGAGAAAGC
>Ga0187785_10000724_pt1 | contig 11879 bp, 9 predicted proteins | sample 0815_BV2_4_20_MG_FD_132466 | JGI IMG/M metagenome (GOLD analysis project Ga0187785, IMG submission 132466) | Tropical peat soil microbial communities from peatlands in Department of Meta, Colombia - 0815_BV2_4_20_MG | ecosystem: Environmental > Terrestrial > Soil > Wetlands > Peat | place...
GATCAAAGCCAACGAAATAGCGCGATCGGCATAGAGTCGAATCCCATGTGCGCCGTCGAAATGAAGCTTGCAGTTAGAGCTGGCAGTCATCGCGTCCTCACACACTGCTTGCAAATACGCGCCAAGATCAATGTTCTCGACGTCCGCATCATAGGCCAACCGCTCATATGCGCGCCCAATGGCGGAGATACGACTGGACGCCTCACTCAACTGCGAACTGAGACCGTCGTCGTCGGCGGTGCTTGCCTGCAAATGCAGCATGCTAGACACGATTTGGAGGCTATTCTTAACCCGATGGCTGATTTCTTTGAGCAGCACCTGATGACGGTCTAGCGCGACCTTGAGATAGTGTTCGTATCGTTGCCGCTCGATAGCCATGCCTAGGATGTTTGCCGCTCCCTGTAGGAACGCAATATCGTGTTCGCTGAACTCACCCTCGGATCGGCTATCGACCTCCAACACGCCGTAGGGCGAGCCATCACCTTGAAGGATGACATTCATCGCACGCCGAATGCCGTGCTCGAGCAACAGCTCCGGTGTTCGAAAGCGTTGTTCATTTTCAAGGTGATTGGAAATCACCGGCTTACCGGTGCGCAGAGCAAACCCGGATGGAGACTCAAGATCGGCGCCGACGGTCGCTACTCCCACGATACCCTCGTGCCAACCTACGCCCGCGCGCACCAGAAATCGATTTTCCGCGGGGATGTACTCCAGGACCTTGCAGAATTCCGCCTCCATTCCCTCGGCCGTAAGACGCGCAGTGTGATTCAGTAGGTCGATAAAGGGCTTCCCCTGTAGTGCCAGGACTCCTAATTCCGCCAGGATTTCCTGCTGGCGAATTCGCACATGTAATGCGCGTGTCGTGGGGTCGACAGATGCGCCTCCGCCGCCGCTTGGTTCGACTACCGGTTGCGGATGGTCAGATGAATAGCCTTGTTGACTCATGCGGGTCGATTAAGTGGAGGCGGGACGACCAGTCGTCCACCTTTCACCCAGTGACATATCACATGCGACGAGGCGGCGCGGTAGCATTGAACGGTCGTCTACTGGCACGAAAGAGACCGTCCGGTTCGATCCACGGACCGTCTGCTTTTGACCCTCAGCGGATCTCCATCGCGCGATCATGGCCATCAAATGCAGCATGTATATTAACGCCCAAGTTTTGGGCCTTCAAAGTTCGCTTATTATCCGAAGGGGGATTCAGCGCTCCGCTTCTCCTTCAATTTCGAGGGTCACCAGTCTCGCTAGTAAAGTTGCCGGGTAAAGCTGACCGATCATAGCCTCGATATTCACCAAGCTGCGCGCGATGGCATGGACCGGGGCAATATCCCCGGAGCCTGCGGTCGTAAGTGTGCCGAAGCTGAAGTACGCCATGTCGCTCGCGAGCGAGGCACTGTCGCTGACGGTCATTCCGGAAAATGCGTCAGGCACCAGCAGCCCCAAAAGCGTGTAAAGCCCAGCAAACAACCAACCGATGGCGAGGTACAGAAGGATCGCGCCCATCACGCGGTGGTAATTGACGACGCCGGGAGCAAAGACAGCGCGGGCGACGACAAAGATCAAGGACAATGCGCCTAGAATCCAAGCGCTCGCCTTGAGATAGACATCCGTTGGGGAAGGCTGCTGAAGTCGCAATATCGTCGCTGTAGCCGCGAGCCCCAGGGCAATCACCATAGAAACAATGGCGACACGATGGCCCGATAGAACGACGGCCGCTACAATCACGGCGAAAGCGATAGTGAAGACCAAATCCTGAGCGACAGCAAATCCGCTAGCCTCAAGCGGAGGGAACACAAACAACATCGCCACGAGCAATATCGTGAGGAGTGTGAGGAGCTGATCACTCCATCGCTCTTTCAACCGAGCGAGACCCATGTGCCGACTGCGTTGTTCGCTTTGAAACACGACATCAACCGTATTATCGCTATGGTCACTGCGGCTAGCGTCCTGGAGCAGTCGAGTTATGCCCAAGGCGGTGCCCGCTAGCAAGCTCATGCCGCATATCATTCGCGTGAATCATTCGCTTTCTTAAAATGGGGGGCAATCGTTCTGGCGAGATTGTAGTAGTGAATACGTGCCCCGACGCATCTGGTTCTGCCCAGGGCCTAAAATAAACCGCACGGAAGGTGGACCATGGAGAACCGGGAAAAGAGTTTGAAGGAACGCGCGTTCGGAGAACTCGAAAAATACGCAGTCATCACCGTCTATCTCTGGCTTATGTTCGCGCTGTTCAGCCTGCACAAGCAGTTGGTCCAGGGACATGGGATCAGCGTGTGGCAGCAGGGCTTCGCCATCTTGAACGCCCTGATATTCGGCAAGGTCATCCTAGTCGGGCAGGTGCTGGGGGTCGGCAAGGCCCTGGAGCGGCGCGCATTGATTTGGGCCGTGCTCGGCAAGTCGCTGATCTTCGCGATCTTGCTGCTCGCGTTTCATATCGTCGAGGAGGTGATCCGGGCGTGGCTCGAGGGCAAACCACTATCGACAGCGTTCGTTGACTTTGGTGGCACGCTGCCGGGCCTCCTCACTGACACGGCCATTTTCTTTGTCGCGCTAATTCCGTTTTTCGCTTTTGGAGAGGCGGCTCGCATTCTCGGGAACGGCGTTCTTTGGAACCTATTCTTCCACTCTGCCGAGAAGCGGTTCCGTTTAATTGAAGGTTAGTTCTGGCGGGTAGCCGCTCAGTCCAGAGACTGAGACCTCTAGCGCACGGTCAGCTTATGACCGATGCTGTCGATAAACGTTTTTCGAGGCGCGCGTAAGCAACATTGATTCAAGATCGGAGTCTGGCGCTCAACTTTGATTCAAGAAATTCGGCACGCGGATTCGATTGTTACTCGCGCGCTGATCGTCGCCGACTTTATCCACAGCATCGACCCTTAGCGGAAGCTTGTTTCGCTATTCGGCGATGGTCTGACGCGGTACGGCCTCATAGGGGTCGGGCGTGCTGAGAATGCCGGATTCCACGTAGCCCGTCACCTCAGGCGTCATCGCCTTGGTGCCCGGCATGATCTCGAAGCGCGGGTCGAACTCGACCATGGTCGAGGCGAGCTGCTTGAGGATGCTCGCATCGCCCTCCACCTTGGCGGTGCCGTCGGCGATCTGCGCATCGAGCGTCTTCGCTCCCATCATCGTCTGCTCGAGATCGGCGCGATTGATGGTGAGCGTGAGATCAGGATTCGACGCTTGGAAGCCCGAGATATTGGTGAGCGTGGCATTCTCCAGCTCGACGATGAACTTCTCGCCGGTGTCGGGCGTGATGAGGTTGATGGTGAAGCGCATGCCCTCCGCTTTCCGGCTATCCATGCGAATTCCGAGGAAGTTGAGGAACAACTCGGTCGACATGGCGCGAATGATATCGGGGCTGCTCGAATTTGCCGTCTCGCCTTGCGGGATGCCCGACCTGAGCTCGTAGGCCGCGGCGAGGAAGCTGTTACGCAGGCCGGGGTTCTCTTGCTGATAGCCGAGCTGCTCGAAGATATCGGCCAAGAGGTCTTTCGCCGCTTCGTTGTCGGGCTCGGCTTGCACCAGCTTGTTCACGATCTCGGAGGCAAGCAGGTATTTGCCCTCGTCGTGCAGCTCGCGCCCGCGCGCCATGATGTTGTCGGCGCCACCCATCATCTCGACGTAGAGCGGGGCGGAGTCGCGCGGCGACAGCGGAATGAGGGTCGCCGGGTTGCAATCCCAGAAGCCGAGATAGCGCTGCACGACGCCACGGCTGTTGTGCTCGGCCGAGCCGTGATAGCCGCGGCAGAACCATTTCTCCTGCAATCCCTTCGGCAGTTCATATACGTTGTGGATCTCGTTGATGGTCACGCCTTGGTTGGCGAGGTGCAGCACCTGGTTGTTCATGTGGGCGTAAAGATCACGCTGACCGCGTAAGACTTCCTGGATGCGCTCGTTGCCCCAGCGTGGCCAATGGTGCGAGGCGAACATGACCTCCGCCCCGAAGCCGAAGCGGTAGAGCGCCTCGCTGATATATTTCGACCAGCGCAACGGATCGCGCACCGGCGCGCCGCGCAGCGTGTAGATGTTGTGCAGCGAGGCAATGACGTTCTCCGCCATCCACAGCGCCTTCATATCGGGGATGTAGGTGTTCATCTCGCGTGGCGCCTCGGTATTCGGGGTGTTCTGAAAGATCATCCTGACGCCATCGACCTCGAACTCCTCGATGTCCTTTGCGACGGAGCGCGTTGGCGCGATGAGCCCCGCGGCGCCGGCGGAGACGGCTTGGCCGAGACCCTGGCCGACATAGCCATACGGGCTCGCCGGCAGGAGCAGGCCGTATTGATAGAACAGCCGCCGGTTCATGGCGTTGCCAGCGTAGACGTTCTCGGAAACCGTGAATTCCATGAAGTCGAGCGGAGCGATGACCGGGACCTTGCCAGACCGCACATCGGCCTCATCGACAATACCGCGCACGCCGCCCCAGTGATCGCCGTGGGTATGCGAGTAGATGATGGCGGAGACCGGCAAACCCTCGCCGGCATGATCCTGGAACAATTTCCATGCGGCGCGCACCACTTCCGCAGTCACCAGAGGATCGAACACGATCCATCCAGTCTTGCCGCGCACGAAGGAGATGTCGGAAAGATCGAAACCCCGCACCTGATAGATGCCGGGCATCACCTCGTAGAGGCCATAATTGTTATTGAGCTTCGATTGGCGGACGAGCGAAGCATGGATGCTGTCGAACTCGTCCTGCTGATCCAGGAACTGAAAGCGCTCCATGTCCCACGCCACGTGTCCAGCATCGGCCATGATCTTGAGGTCTTTCATCGGCGCGATGAAGCCCTTCTCTTGCTCCTCGAAGTCCCTTTTATCTGCGAAGGGGAGTGCAGCTTCCGCTTGCTTCAACACTTCCAATGTGAACTTCGAGGGCGGTTTTCCCTTGGGATGGAAATGTCCCTTCAGCGGATCAATTTGCTGCGCACGCGCCGGACTCACATCCAATATGAAACGATCGGCCATTGTGAACGCGGCGGCCGCTACTGGAATCGAAGCAATGACCTGTCGTCTAGTTGGCATGAGAGAGCACCTTGCTTGTTGGCGTGGATGAAGGCTGAGATTTGGCGGGGCGCCTTGCGCGGGCGCGCATCCTAGCGCAGCGTGCCTTGAGACGGGGTGACATCCATCAGCCGAGACCGCAAAATTTGCGCGCCTAAATTGCGTGATGTGCCCGAAAAACAACGTAATTCTCGGGGCCTATGCCGTCCGCGCCCGGCCCGGCCTCGGGCCCATTGCGCCTGGATTGCAAAGTGGCAATGCATAGGGAGATAGGAATGAAAGATTATCGTGTGCTGTTGATGATCCTGGCCTTGATCACGATTTTCGCCGCGGGCGCCGCGCATGCCACCGGCAAGCGCCAATGCGCCGAGGACTACCGCCGCTTTTGCAGCCAATGGGGACTCGAGACCCGTGGTCTCGAAAACTGCATGCGCCGTCACGGCGATCAGCTCTCCCACCGTTGCATCAAAGGCCTGATTCAGGCGGGCGCCGTGTCGCAAGCCGAGGTCGACCGCCGCCGGGCTGCGCTCGGACGTTAGAAACGCAAGGGGCCTTGGTGGAACCAAGGCCCCTTTTTTTCAGGCCCCGTCGTTGCATTCTAGCGCCTCAACTCTTCCATTTGTGCGCTGCAGGAAAGTCCGCTCCTGGCACGTAACCGACACTCACACCGATCAATTCAAATGTCCGCTAATGACCCAAAGCGGACGAAGGCGATCAGCAGCTTTGCATACCGGCCAGGTGAAAAAAGAGGAACAATCGACTCCTATTCAGTTCCTAGTCCCGCAAGGAGCGCGCTTGCGGCCCGAAGATCTGGCGTCTCAAATCCTTCGGTAAACTTAGCTAACGTCTCGCAGAGCCTCTCCCGCGCCTCGCTTCGACGGTTCTGCCCACGATAGAGGCGCGCAAGGCTGGTCGCGCTCCTGAGTTCCCAGGCCATGCTCTGCTGCGCTTTGGCGATCTCGATCGATCGCCGAAACTGATCCTCTGCCATCGCTGGGCTCTGGCCTTCGCAGAGTGCAAGCTCTCCCTTGAGGCGGTGCAGCTCAGCCTCATGGCAGCGGTCCATGCCTTCTTCCACAACGACGAGCGCCATGTTCAGCGCGTTGTCAGCGTCCCTAAAGCGTTTCGAGCCGACCAGTGCACTCCCCAGCAACCCGAAATAGTAAGGAAGAGCGAGCGCTGCGCCGGTGCCTCGATAGGCGTCGAGACCTCTTATCAGCCCTGGCAGCGCCGCCTTGACGTGTCCTTGCAACAGCGAGGCAGCGGCTTCATAGACGATCCCAGTCGCGTGGAACAGCGGAAACCCCAGGTCTCTTGCGAGGCGTATCTGCTCGCCGCTGGCCTCGAGAGTCTCCGCCGGCAGACCAAGGTATTGATAGAGCCAGCTTGTGTGATGCAGCGCATAGACGAGGCTGAACGGATGGTCGATCGAGCGCGCCAGTTCAAGCATTTCGTGATTCACCCTGAGCGCCGCCTCGGCATAGCCGAGGTGCCACAGCGTCAGCGCGAGATAACAGCGATGCGTCACTCCGGCGTGTTCACCGACCCTGACCGCCCACATGCGGGTCCGTTCGGGGTCGTCGTCATAGCGCGCCAGTGCCGTCTCGTACTGCTGCCGCGCCCCGACAAAATCGCCGCGGTAGTACAGAGTCACGCCCATCAGAAACAACGCCTCCATCCACACGCCTGGGTCGTCCAGCTTTTTCGCGTGCTCGATTGCTTCGGCTGCGAGTTCCAAAGAGAGGTCCATTTCGCCCCGCACGATACGCCAGGCGAAGTTGCCCCACACCATGGCGAATCGCTGCTGCGGCTCGCCGATCTTGTCGCAAAGAGAGCGCGCACGTTGGAACACGGGTCCAACTTCCGGCGCGGCGTAGCCACGCACGGCAATGTAGGCGGTTCCGAGCGGGTTCAAGACCTGGAGTTCCAACTGATCCCTGGCTGTGCTTTCGGGAAACGCCTTCACGAGCGTGAGCGCGCTTTCGAGATTCTGCACGGATTGGTGCAGTGCCCCGCGCGCCATTGCCTGCATGCCGCCGAGCCTCAGATATTCGACAGCCTTTGCCTGGTTGGCGCTGCGTGAGTAGTGGTGCGCCAAGTCTGCAAAGTGCTCCTCCAGCGATGCAGAGTAGAGTGTCTCAATCGCACGCCCGACATTCTCATGGAGCTGTTTGCGGCGCTCCAGCAGGATCGAATTGTAAGCAACCTCCTGCGTGAGCGCGTGCTTGAAGATGTATTCGACATCTAAGACCGAAGGTTGTTCGTAAACGAACTCGCCGAGCTGCAAGTTCGCGATTAGGCGATCGAGCTCTTCGTCCGGTCTTGCAGCAACGACTCTGGCGAGGCCAATATCGAATTCGCGTCCTAGCACCGCCAGTGTTTGCAGGAGGGTCTTCTCGTCGGCGCGCAGCCTATCAATGCGGGCGGCGAGGATGGTTTGCACGGTTGGCGGAATGCGCAATGACGCAAGCGGTTTGACCAGAGCGACCGTTCCGTCGGCCCGCTTTAGCGAGCCTTCGTCGAACAAAGCTTGTACCGTCTCCTCCATGAAGAACGGCGTGCCTTCGGTTGTCTCGATGATGAGCTGCTTCAAGGGCAGAAGCTCGATTGATTCCCCAAGAATAGCCGACAGCATTTCATCAGCGCTGTCCTCGGCGAGGGGTTCGAGCCGCAATAGGTGGCAGAAAGGCTTCACTTCCCACCGCAGCTCATACTCGGGCCGATAATTCACCAGGAGCAAAATTCGCGCATTTGCCATCGCCTCGACGAGCAAGTCGAGAAGCGCCTGGCTCTCGTCGTCCAGCCAATGCAAATCCTCGACGATCAGAATGAGCGGACGCCGCGTTGCTTCACTCAGGAGCACACGAACGACAGCATCGAGCGTGCGCGATCGCCTGAGTTGCGGGTCCATGCCAGCGAGGCGCTCCTTATCGTCCTCAATCTCCAGCAACGCATAGAGATAGGGGAGGACGGCCTCGAGCGAGGTATCCAGTTCCGAGAGCCGCTTCGCTATCCTGTCGCGCCTTATAACCGGGTCGTCACCTTTCGTGACCCCGAAGTAGCCGTGCAGCAGCTCGATCATTGGCAAGTATGACGAACCCTGGCCGTGAGACACGGAGAAAGCTTCCAAAACCGTCCAGTCTCGTCCTGCTTCCGACTTGAATTCAAAAACGAGTCTCGACTTTCCGACGCCTGGTTCGGCCACGACGGCAATAAGCTGCCCAGATCCGGACCTCGCGAGTTGCGCCGCGAGCTTGAAGATTTCTCGTTCCTTGCTGCGTCCTACAAACTTGGAAAGTCCGCGTCCCGCCGATCGCTCCAGCCTGGTCCGCAAGGGCCCAAGGCCGGCGACCTCATAAACCCGAACCGACTCATTGATCCCCTTGAGGCGTGTGGGACCCATCGCCCGAAGAGAAAAATAGCCTTCAACCAGGTTGCGCGTACTGTCGCTGATGATGATGGCGCCGGCGTTGGCAAGGGACTGCATGCGCGAAGCGAGATTCACAGTGTGACCGACCGGCGTATATTCCGTTTGGCCTTCGCCGGTCTTGATTGGCCGAACCACCACCTCACCAGTGTTCACTCCTGCCCTGATCTGTATGGGCGAACGTCCTTCGGCCCGCAGCCGATCGTTCAGCCGTCGAGTGTCCTCCTGTATACGCAACGCGGCATAGAGCGAACGCTGCGGATGATCCTCGTGAGCAACCGGCGCTCCAAACAAAGCGAAGATGCCGTCGCCCGTTGATTGGACGACGTGGCCGTCGTAACGGTGGACGGAGTCGATCATAAGCCTAAGAGCGGGGTCGATGATGGCGCGCGCTTCTTCGGGATCGAGATCCTGCTCCAACCCCGTCGAGTTGATGATGTCGACAAAAAGCGCAGTGACGAGCTTACGCTCGCCCTCCGAAACGAAGCCTGAGTCGACCGGCGGGCCTACGGCAATACCTAGTGGTGGTGGGAAGCCCCGTTTGGCGACGAGGGCGGCGCCACACTGGTTGCAAAAGCGTGAACCGGGGCGATTGAGTTGACCGCAACTGGTGCACTTGAGTGTCAGCGCGGTCCCGCAGGCGCTGCAGAACTTTGCAGTTTCTGGGTTGTCAGCTTCGCAGTTCGAGCACTGCATGGGTACCAGGGTCTCTACTCTATACTTGCACGCCCTTAGATCATGAATAGCAGCTTTTGTCCCCGTGCCGTCAGGAAGGTGTGCAGGTCTTCGCCATCGAATTTGAGTCCGCTTTTGATGCTGTAGACGGCTCCTCCACGGGCACATGAGGGCCAAGGATGTATCCGGTGCGTCACCCTCCCTGAAGACTACGCTGGTCTTCCTCGCGTCGGTCCATGCCGTCGAGACTATCGCGCCCCGAGCGGTGCGACACGTTGGCTGGCCCCGGGTTCCAAAGGACGCGACCGGGAAACCTCGGGCAACTTCAGCCTCCTTTCCGCGTTGAACACCCGAGAGGGAGGTGTGGCTATGAGTAGAGAAGAGCGTATTGAGTTGATGACTTCGGTCGTTACGAAGTTAGATGAAGCAGCGAAGCTGCTGACCCAAGCCGAAGAGGTCGTCTTCGCCGATCAAGTGGACGAGCTTGCCGACCTCATCGCTGTCGTCGCGATACCTGTGGATACTGAGGCGGCATAGAGGCCGATCGCAGCCACCATTGCCCAAATACAGGGTGTCCCAAAACAGGCGCTCGATTATCGCGAGTCACGCTAAGCCGCCAAGGCACGAATTGGTCTTCGTGTCCCTATTCTGGCCATGCGGGTGCCGGCTCTGTCCTCGTCAGAAGACATACGGTTAGTGCTTCGCCCCGCGGCTTGCCGAGCTCGTCCGCCTGCCATCACAACTTGACCGACTGAAGCAAGCCTCCGCACTCAGCACAGCGCAGCCGGCGCGCGAGCTGGTTGGCGTCGGCCCCATCGAGATCTTAAAGAGCCATGACATCGGCCGCAGCCGCCTCATGCGACAGCGCGGACAATTCGCCTCGATGTGCGTGTAGCCGTCCGCGGCAAACTCCTCGAAGGTGGCGTGGAGCGGATTCATCCGCGCTTTATCTCATACGGCGCCGAACTTCCTTCACATTCTAAGCGTTCTTGATCTTGCCGGAGAAGGTTTCCATTCGAGGAACTAATCTAATGACCAAGCTGATGTACTTTATCGGCTGCGTTGCCGTTGCTTCTGTCGCGATACTGCCCGCCAAGGCTTCGGCCGGTTGGGGGTGGTGGGGCGGTCCCGGCGTAAGCATCACCATTGGGCCGCGCTACGGCTACTACGGCTACGGGTATCGGCCTTACGGCTATTATGGCTATCCATACGGATATGGCTATCGCCCGTATGGTTACTACCGTCCGTACGGATACTACGGTGGATATTACGGCTATAGGCCGTACTGGCGTGGCCACTGGCGGCGCCACTACCGCCGTTGGCACTAGCAGAATTAGGAAGCCAGTTTCTCGCAAGCTTCCTGGCTTCCCTGGAACGGCCCCGGGACAGTCCGCCCTGGGGCTGTTCTTAATTCGCCGCGCCGACCGAAGCCGACGCCCTCTTAGCGAAAGTTACTTTGGGTAGCCGACGAAGTAAGCCCCCACGACACCGGCTGTGTCCTTTATCGGCTCATATCCAGCATCGTAGGCTTTGCCGAAAACGGTCGCGTCTCCATAGTAGGGTTCACCTGCACTCAGCTTTGCAAAGGCGGGACTCTTGGGATCGAGCGCTGTGCCGACTGCACTCGTCCCGTCTTCCTTCTTCACGGTGGAGGCTACGCGCACAAACTGGTCTCCGTTCTTAGCGAAGAGCGTTGCAGCGCCGCCGTCTTTCTTCACCACCGCATCAACTATTGAGTTGTCCACTTTGTCGTTGCCAAAATATAGGTCGCTGCCTTGGAGCTTCGGGGCTCCGAGTTCTCCCGCCATCGCTTTCAAGTCCGCCAGCGCAGACTTGACCTTATCGCTCTGAGCAGTCGCGAGGCTCGGTGTCAGGATGATGAAGCAAGCAAGCGCGAGGAAATAGGCAATGAAGTTGTTCCTATGCATGTGAGTGTCTCCTCTAGAGGAGTGCCCATTTACTCCCCGCTTCTTCGGCGGTGAGCGCGCGAATTTTACTCCTATTTGGAGCCTACAGAGCTGAAAACGATGTGCAGCGCGGAGCCCCGCCCCGAGACTGGGGGTCCTGAGCCATGACAAGAACTCGGTTTGCCATTATCCGAAAAGCGGACCTCGCGGTTCTTGTCAATTAGCACCGAGGGACACCTCCATACGGTCTAGCGGCGGACGTGGTGGCTACGCGAAATTGAATTGCCCGCGTTTTCCCTTACAGACATGGCACCGAGAGTAAGAGCACTCACAAAATCAGTGGGATCAAGTAGCTATCTGACGCGCTTAGCAGCCATGCGAAAGATTGTGTTGGTGCTTAGTGCCAGAAGCTGACAAACTTCCTGTTATCATCAGCTCTGATAATGGGTCGTGGAGCGATATAAGTGCCTGATTTTTGCCCGCAAAAAACTACCGTTTTTGCCGATTAACGCCATGGAGCTGCGCGCTAATTTCCCATTCGAGGAGGCCTTCCTGGCATCTGCAGGAGGGGAGCGATGGATTGGGATCGGATTGAAAAAAACTGGCAGCAGGTCAAACAAAAGATCAAAGGAAAGTGGGAGAGGCTTTCCGATGACGATCTCGACTCTATAAATGGATGGCGCGAGTTGCTTGAGGACAAGATCCATGAGCACTATGGGTTCGCGTTCGATCACGTCCGCAAGGAGGTCGACGATTGGCTCCAATGGCAGACCAAACAGTTGCACCTAGACTCGGGTGCCACACGCACTGATGTTGCCCTTAAGCGTCTATGAGTACAGCCCCGCATGCGGACCGGCCTGGCCTAA
>Ga0187785_10000725_pt1 | contig 11868 bp, 11 predicted proteins | sample 0815_BV2_4_20_MG_FD_132466 | JGI IMG/M metagenome (GOLD analysis project Ga0187785, IMG submission 132466) | Tropical peat soil microbial communities from peatlands in Department of Meta, Colombia - 0815_BV2_4_20_MG | ecosystem: Environmental > Terrestrial > Soil > Wetlands > Peat | place...
AGATCGGAAGATTGTCATTGCGAGCGCAAAGCCCGAAGCAATCTCCAACTGACCTATACTGAGATTGCTTCGTCGTTCCACGCCTCGCAATGACATGATTGGACCACCGGAATACGGGCGAGAAGTATGAGAGAATCCGACACAATCTTCGAGAACCACAATACCAAGAGGGCCCCCCCAATTTTACTATTTTGAAAGCGCATTACTATGAGTATCGTCGCTGGGATTCGGCACTCATTTCATGAATTTCCCGAACGCTGATCGGTTTTGGATCGCTCTCTCGTACAACCGGATATATTCTTTTGCGGATCGCTGCCACGAGAAATCCCGTTGCATACCTCGCAGCATGAGCCTTCTCCACGCATCGGGATTCTCCTCGTAAACAGCCAGAGCCTTGAGGATAGCCTTTTCCAGCGAAGACGGTTCCGGATCCCTGAATCGGAACCCTGTTCCCGAGTCTCCCTCCACATCGCATTCTTCCACTGTATCGATCAGGCCGCCGGTCATTCTGACGATAGGAACGGTTCCGTACTTGAGGGCATAGAGCTGGGTCAGTCCACAGGGCTCGTACCGGGAAGGAACCAGGAGCATATCCGATCCTGCAAAGATCTTGTGAGCGAGATTGTCATCGTACGAAAATGCCACTGCGATGTTATCCGTATATGTATCCGCAAGCTCGCGAAAGGCCGCTTCATATCTGCGTTCACCCGTTCCCAGCAAAAAAAGCTGCACGCTCCTTTTCATCAGGGAATGAATCGTATCCGCCAGAATGTCGATCCCCTTTTGATTGGAAAGGCGACTTACCATGGCCAGAAGCGGCACCCCTGTCTTTTCGGGAAGCCTGCCGATGCGTTGGAGCTCTCTTTTGCAAGCTGTTTTTCCGGACGGGTCATGCGGGCCGTACGTAGCGGCAATCCTGGAATCCGTTCCCGGATTCCACACCTTGTAATCCACACCGTTAATAATACCCGTAAGATGATCGCCCTTTTCCTGAAGGATGCCTTCCAGGCCGAAGCCGAATTCCGGGGTGAGAATTTCATTCTTGTACCCTGGCGATACGGTATTCACTTCATCGGCAAACACTATTCCGCTCTTGAGGAAATTCAACTTACCGTGGAATTCCATGTGCTTCGGAGTAAAGAATTCCCATCCCACTCCCACCAGAGGCATGTCCAGGTGCCAGAATATTCCCTGGTACCCCAAATTGTGTATGGTTATCACCGCGGCGCTCTCCTGTAGACGGGTTTCTCCGGCATACAGAGTGCGTAGATAGACTGGGCTCAATGACGACTGCCAGTCATGGGAATGGAACACGTCGTATTTCGTTCCCGATTGGAGAGCCATCTCTATAGCGGCTCTGGAGAGGAACACGAATCTTTCCGAGTTATCTTCGTAATCGCTCTCGGGCGTGCCGTACAGATATTCCCGGTCAAAGTACTCGTCGCATTCTACAAAGAGATACCGCGCGCCGCGGGCGTGATTGAGAACCCACAGATCCGCAGACACTTTTTTGGCATTGAGATCGACTTCGATCCTGGTATTCGTTTTTTCGATGTCGAATTTTTCAGGGGTTATTCCGCGATATTTGGGCATGAGGACATCAACGGAAATACCGGATTCAACGAGTGCCGCGGGCAATGCTGAGAGAACTTCTCCCAAGCCTCCCGTTTGAGCGTAAGGACTCGCTTCCGACGTTATCATTAACACGCGCACGTTTTACCTCCGGGACAATTCCGAAGCTTCAGCACCCAGTTTTCACATTGCGGTTTTCTTTGCGTTCGGCCGTTTCTGAAGAGTTGCTGCCCACGCGGTTCATGTTTTCCACCGTTTCGGACCCGAGCTTACTGGGGAACATGACCGGCGCAACTCATCGAGCGGTTTCCCTTCACATTATAGATTCCCTCCCAATTTCAGGAAACCTTTTTTCTTCCGGACGCGAGCGTGTCCCAACCCCATAAACCATTGGTCTTGTGCAGGTGGGCCTGAAAGAATACCGTGGTCGTGTCACACATCCGGGCTTTCGGATTTTTTCTTGATATTGGCTATCAGGCCGCCGTCTCTGAGCAATTCCTTCATGAATGGCGGAATGGGCGCAACCTTGAAGCTTTCTCCTGTGGAGAGGTTCGTTATGACACCGAGATCCGGATCAACTTCCACCATGTCTCCCTGTTTTATTGATTCCACGGCAGCAGGGCATTCAAAGATGAGAAGCCCCATGTTGAATGAATTTCTGAAGAAAATCCGTGCAAAGCTCTTCGCCACGACACATGAAACCCGTGCTCCTTTGATGGCCACGGGGGCATGCTCTCTGGACGAGCCGCAGCCAAAGTTTTTTCCTGCCACGATAATGTCACCTGGCTTCACTTTTGACGGAAATTCGGGGTCAGCGTCTTCCATGACGTGCCCGGCCAATTGTTCGGCACCCGAAAGGCTCAGATAGCGTGCGGGGATTATCTCGTCCGTGTTCACGTCATCGCCGAATTTCCATGCTTTTCCGACAAAGGTCATGATCAGCCTCCGCACCCGCTCAACATTCGGGTCTGCATCGTGTCGGGGTTCTCTTCTCAGCTACTGTTCTCAGCATATCAGACCAGGATATTTTTTCCCATGACATTCCCGTGGTATGCTCTGTCTCTCGCGTTTTCAGGCGTGCGAGAAGCCGCAGACGGTCCAGGACTCCGTATTTGTGTCAACGGGACTTTTTGACATTATCCGCCGAGTATTGCAAGGTGCTTTTCATCCTGCCGGCAACGCGCGAGAGCGATCGGCCGAGTTTACGGCTCATATCGTTTCGCTTATAAAACACGTGGAATCCGGGAGGTGCTTCTTTTAGGGAGTTCCCCTCACCCGGGTTCAAGAAACCTTGTCACTCGTCGAACCGGATTTCCTGAAAAGAAGCGTGGGTTCCCGTACCTGGACGAAGGTTCCGGGAGGGAGTTCGGCAGGTGATTCTGTACCAGGAAGGTCCCCCCCCAGAAGTACCTTCTTGAATCGGTATGCGTATAAGGAGCGTAAGGGTATGAGCTTTTGGTCGGAAAGAAAGAAGCGCCCTCAGGTGATCCAGGGCATGACATTGAGGACTCTGCTCAAAGTCCTCGCCAGAAATGATTTCCAGGTGGATGCCGCGTGCCTGGGCCGTCTTTCGTACCTGATGGTTCTCGGCGTGTTCAATTCCATATACGGATCGTGCGAGACCTATTTCAATACCGAGGACATCCAGGCCACAAGTATCGAACATTCTCCCCTGTTCATTATCGGTCACTGGCGCAGCGGGACAACCCATCTGCACAATCTGCTCAACCTTGATGAACATTTTTGCTGCCCCACCGCTTATCAGGCTCTGTTTCCCCATCATTTCGTATTCAGTCAAGCAGGTGGCGTGTTGTTCAATTTTCTGGCCCCCAACAAACGGCCCATGGACAATGTTGCGTTCTCTGCCGATACGCCTCACGAAGACGAATTCGCCTTGGCTGCACATTGTGCGACTTCTCCCTACATGAAGGTTCTGTTTCCCGTCACGGGAGACAACAATTTTTCGCCTTTCGACATGAAAGAACTACCGCCGGAAGATGTCGCCCGATGGAAATCGTCGTTCTTGCTGTTTCTCAAAAAACTCACCCTATCCGAGGGGCGAAGGATCGTTCTCAAATCGCCGCCGCATACATGCAGGATAAGCACGCTGCTGGAGATGTTTCCGGACGCGAAGTTCGTACATATAGTGCGCAACCCCTATGTTGTGTACGAATCCACCCACAAGCTGTGGCGTGATTCTCTGGCATACGCTCATCTCCAAGTGCCGCCCCCGGAACGTGTGGACGAGCTGATCCTGACCTGGTACGAGGAACTGTTTCGGCTCCTGGAACGGGACAAAGAGCTCATTCCCGCGGGTGCGCTCTACGAGATGAAATTCGAAGACCTGGAATCCAATCCGGTTAAGGTACTGGAAACCATGTACAATAGCCTTGATTTGCCGGGATTCGATTTGCAGACCAAGAGAGTCGAGGATTATTTGAATTCAATCCGCGGCTATCAGAAGAATGTGCACCGGTTAACCGATGCAAACCGTGAGAAGGTGGCAACGCGATGGCGGAGGACCTTCGAGCAGTATGGCTATTCCCTTGAAGACTCGGTAGGTTAGATGCTGTGGACTCACGGCAGGGCTAGGCAGAAGGAGATTTGACGATTATCTCTGGACAAACGGATGAATCTACCTTATAAATTCCAATCGAGTCAATAAAAATGTGCACGGGGGTGCGCACATTATCTCGTTGACACGTATCCTCGCTTTGCTGGATTCGTGCTGATTCGGCCTCGAATCTTGGGTGAATTGGTAACAGGAGGGAATATGCAAATCGGAGATCTCGTTCATCTCGATGGATTAAAGGCTGAATACAGCCTGTTCGGCCGCGACCGGTTTTCCACGTGCACATTACCGGATGGAGACTATTTCATCGTCGGCTTTGAAGAAGGTTACGTCAAACTGGCCTGGAGCGACGCAACCGGAACTCCGTCACGCAAACACCGGTATAGAGTCGAGCAGACGGTATTCAACGCGTGACATGCACATCGAGCCGGAGAATCGGTAGCCGAAAAAACGAACCGGGCGCTGGGATGTATCCCGGTTGCACCTGATAACGAGAGAATAGTATCATGGGTTTGACGGATGAATATGTTCAGCCTGCTCTAAGCAATTTTTCCCGGGTACAATGGGTCGTCGCGGGTCTTGTTGCAGGATTTTTCCTCGCATTTGCCGACACGTTGTTCATCGCGGCAATACTCGGTTATCTCGGGCTGCATGTGCCTCTGTGGTTCGGAGTGCCCACCACGTTTACCGGTTACTTTTTCACGGGAATGATTTTGGGGAAATTCGCACCCCCGGGCATTGTGTGGGAGCCGCCGTCGGGCGTGCTCATTTGCGTGCTTCTGATGATGCTCGGTTTGGTTGGGCTGAAGGGCCAGGGAGTGTTGTTGTTTCTGTTTCATTTCGTGCTCATTCCAGCCGTCGCTGTTTCGATCTGCTATCTCGGAATGCGGGTCGCACGAAGAAAGAACCCCGTCGGTGAGCCGCTGAAAGGTACGAACAATCTCGCGGGTTGAATGTCTTGTATAATGGCTGGCATAAGTAATGACCGGCTCGTCTCGGGAGGCTGCAATGAATGAAGAACACGTCAGTTGCGAGAAGTGTGGGTTGGGGGGAGGCTGTACCGCGCGGCATACTGATGAAAGGGCGATGGAGGAGGCGAGCGCGGCGCCCTATCTCCTGTTCGCTGCCATTGCGGTGGTGCTGATGAGCCTGCTGGTCAAATGGATGCTTTAACGAGGCTTTGTATGAGGCGAAACGCTTCCTATTCTTCCTCGTCCGCCTTCAGAACCGCAAGGAATGCCGACTGCGGAATCACCACGTTGCCTACCTGTTTCATGCGCTTTTTGCCTTCCTTCTGTTTTTCCAGGAGCTTCTTCTTTCGCGTAATATCGCCGCCGTAACACTTTGCCGTAACATCTTTTCTCAAGGGAGACACGGTTTCCCGCGCGATAATTTTGCCTCCTATGGCTCCCTGAATGGCTACCTTGAAGAGTTGCCTGGGAATTTCCTTTCTCAGCCTCTCGCACGATTTCCGGGCCCTCTGGTACGCGCGGTCCTTGTGGACAAGCATGGACAGTGCGTCCACTCGTTCGCTTGCCACGAGAATGTCCACCTTTGACAGGTCGGTGCGGCGATATTCCAGGAATTCGTAATCAAAAGACGCGTACCCGCGGGATACGGATTTCAATTTGTCGTAAAAGTCAAACAAGACCTCGGCAAGCGGCAGATCGAAGGTGAGCTCGACTCTGTTGGAATCCAGGTAATTCATGTCTTTTTGAAACCCCCGGCGGTCGATGCATATGGTTATCACCGCTCCCAGATACTGTTCCGGACAGATAATCGACGCCCGTATGAAAGGCTCCTTTGCATAGTCGATTACAACGGGGTCCGGATATTTTGCGGGATTATCGATGATGACCTCCGATCCGTCTTTCATCACGAGAATGTATTGGACAGACGGCGCGGTGAGTATCAGGGACAGATTGAACTCGCGTTCGAGCCTTTCCTGAACAACTTCCAGATGGAGCAGTCCCAGGAATCCGCATCTGAATCCGTGTCCCAGTGCTGTGGAGTGGTCTTTTTCAAAAGTGAGGGACGCATCGTTCAACTTCAGTTTTTCCAGAGCTGTAGCGAGATCGTCGTAATCGTCCGATGAGATAGGATAAAATGATGAGAACACGACGGGCTTTACCAGCTGAAACCCTTTGAGCGCTTCCAGGCACGGCCGGCCGTCCAGAGTTACGGTGTCCCCGATTCTCGTATCGCTCACGGTCTTGATCCCGGCGATCATGTACCCGACTTCTCCTGCACTAATACGTTTCCGGGGAATCCTGTCTATGATGAATACTCCCACTTCCTCCACCTTGTACGTCGCTCCGTTGGACCAGAGCCGCACGACATCGCCCGGACGAAGTTGGCCGTCGAACAACCTCAGGTGCACGATCGTACCCCGATACGGATCCCAGTGTGAATCAAAAATCAGGGCTTTCAGCGGAGCCGCCGCGTCTCCTTTCGGCGGGGGGATTTTCTGCACCACCGCTTCGAGAACTTCTTCTATGCCTATGCCTTCCTTCGCCGAAACCGCCACGGCATCGTCCGATTCCAGGCCGAGATCTTTCTCTATCTGATACTTGACCCGTTCCACGTCTGCGCTGGGCAGATCGATCTTGTTGATCACGGGTATCACTTCCAGATCCTGTTCCAGTGCCATGTAGAAATTCGCGAGAGTCTGAGCTTGGACTCCCTGGCTTGCGTCCACTACAAGGAGTGCACCTTCACAGGAAACGAGCGCCCGCGACACTTCATAGGAGAAATCCGCGTGTCCGGGCGTGTCTATGAGGTTCAGCACGTATTCTTTTCCGTCTTTGGCCTTATAAGGGAGCGCTACGGTCTGGCTCTTGATGGTAATTCCCCGTTCCCGTTCTATGTCCATGGTGTCAAGCATCTGCTCTCGAAACTCGTGCTCACCCACTGCTCCGGTAATCTGCAGGAGCCTGTCTGCCAGGGTGGATTTTCCGTGGTCGATGTGAGCGATGATGCAAAAATTCCTGATATGGTCCATTTACGTCTCCGATTTTGCATAGTGCCGGGCATTAGGAATGCGTCTACCAGCCGGGTGTCTCCTTCGCTTCGGACGGCCTGGCTCACGCTGCGAGGACAATCTGGCTGACTGCGGACGGAAAGCACCATTTTCAATGCGCACCAATATAGTTACGCAGTATACCTTATTAGCACGGGAATCGTCACAATGGAAAGTCAGGCGCCATGCCGCGGCGATCCACGCTGCTCGACCGTCGCGGCCACTGCCGATTGAATGATACGGATTAGTATATATCGGGTGTGGAGTCGAGGCGTTTTTGGTAGCGGGCTGACGCACATCTTTGGGACCGGCCTAATTCTCTGTGAATGCCCGAGCCTTCTCACCGTTGCCTCTTGTTCGAATTCGTTAACCGAAGCAGTCCAATGTACAGATCTCTTACAACCTGTAACAATATCGGGTGACAGCAACGCGAGGTTCGTTGTCTCGAACGCTATCTGTCAAAGGGCCCCGCACCAAAAGAATCGTAGACAATTTCAACCCCGGTGATAGAATATTTGTATTCTTCTTTGTTTCCATTCTGGAGGCCATTATGTCCGAACCCAAAGTAAGAGACTTGATGCTCTCCTCTTATCAGTGCGCAACCGTTTCGGAAAATGCCTCGCTTTGCGAAGCAGTCATCGTAATGGAAGCAACCCGAAAAATGTACCAAAGGTGGGATTACCGTCCCCGCATCGTTTTGGTCCTGAACGAAAAGCAGAATGTTATAGGAACTGTGCGGCATTACGATATCCTTAGAGCCCTTGAGCCGCATTACAAGGAATTCGGGCTTACTCCACAGGCCTTCGGCTCGGAGACGGCAACGGAGTTCATACAATCTACATATCAACATTTTGACATGTGGAAGGGTGATTTGGAGGCTCGGTGCAAAAAAGCATCGGAACTCAAGGTCACACATCTCATGAAGACTCCCGCCAGGACGGAATTCATCAACGTCGAAATTCCCCTTTGTGAAGCTATTCACAGAATGCTGATGGGCAATCACCCTTCACTGATCGTGTCCGATTCCGGGGGATTTCTCGGTATTTTGCGCATGAGCGACGTCGCAAACTATGTCATCAACACGTTGAAAACGCTGTGTACCGCGGCCGGCTGAATGAAGAAACGCTGAGTTCCGGCTCAGAGGGCAACGAGTTCTGAATATTGCAGCTCAGTCTCCGCGGGGGTATTCCTCCTCACTGTTAGTCCGCCCTGGCAGGAGAATACTGTTCAACGACTTCATAGTGCGTCACCACTGGATCGTAAGCAACCATCATGTCCTGAACCACCGAAGGGACGACCGCAATCTCCGTTTCAGATCCCGCAAAACGTTCGATAGCCTCCATGGATTGCCAAATAGTCAGGATGACGAATTCCGTACCTTGTTCCGATGTTCTTTTCAAAATGGACGCCCTTACGAAACCGTCGATCGTTGACAAGCGTGGGAAGGTGTCCGTCCTGAGATGCCTGATATACGTGTCGGCTCGATCAGGCCTGGCAATTCCCCTCCAGTATCTCGCAATCATTGAGTTCCTCCTTCGGTTCAGGCGAGTCTTAAGGGTTCTGGAGGCGGGGTTCAGGGAGCAACGTCTCAACAAGAAGCCCCTTCTCCATCCTACGGTTTTAGAAAACTGGAATCAGGAACATTTTGCTGTTTGGGTTGAAAGCTGATGAATGTTGCGCCTGTCTGCTTGTGGATCATAAGCACCTTGAAGGTGAAATCACCGAGATTTTCTCCTCTGAAATCGGGAGATCGCATGAGCACCCGCTCAATTTCCTGCGAGGTCATGTTTTCGTCAGGCAGCCGAATGTATACCAGCGAACCGATGGTGTCGTATCCACGCTGATGAGCGTGTTCCAGCATTCTCTTTCGTTTCTTTGCCTCGTATGCTTCCCGGTCCAGGACGAAACCCAGCCCGTGCAGCGTGGGTAGGCCGAGTGCATAATTGATGATGCCGTCTTCGTATTCCACAATTTTCACATGGGGATCTTTCGCCTGTAATTCGTCTGCAATCGAGCTTCCCGCGCTCCAGAAATTGTACTCCAAGGTATTTCCACTGAGAGGAATCATCGAAATGATACTGATATTAGCGCAGAAGTAACATATCACCGCAAGTAGAGAAACGGCTTTGATGGGCGTCCGGAACTCGCAAAATCGTTTATACGGCCCGGAAAACAACACAAGCGCCGTGAAATTGATTACCAGTATGGAATACGTATAGTACCATATAACTCCCTGGTAGTTTACATGAACATTTACAAGGTTGTATAGGGCTTTGAAAATGACGTACACAAGAAGAGAGATGAGAAATACGTTTCTTCGCAGAGATTCCTTTGCAGCACCGTTCACGATTATGAGAATGAACAGAATCGCTGCAACGGGAGGAAACAGCATTTGAATCTGCCTGTACAGGTTGGAGAGATGCGCGACGGGACTGAACTGCGATCCGATACCCTGCAGCGAACCGGTTGTCAACAGTGCGCCCAGATTGTCCCACAACGCGATGCCTGCCTTCATCACGCCGCTGATTGGCAAGAACATGTGTGTGTGATAAAAATTGAACGCAATATACAAACACATCACCAAAGCCGTCGGTAAAACGAGCAGAAAAGCTCTCCCAAGCCTCGTCTTCACTGATTGACCTGCAGGAATGAGCACACAAACCGCGAAAGCGACCGGCAGAAAAATATCATCGAGCCGCGAAAGGACCATGAGGCTCAGAACAATTCCTGTTGCCACATAAAAGCTTTTCAGGCTTTCCAATCGCTCGGGCGCATTGTAGTAACCCGAGACAAGCAAGAACAACATCCCGCCGAAGAGTACCGTGAGCGGACTCTCCATGCCGTTCATAAAAGACCACGGAGAGCCCGCAAACGGGAAGACGAAAGCAAATAGCAGATTGAACGGGCCCGGTACCGTCAGTATTCCCAGTAGCTTCGAATTCGTCATGGCATACACTGCCAAGCCTGCCAAAATATATCCGAGTACGGTGGCTACTACACTGACCCAGAACACGAGATGAATCTGAAAAGTCCGGTCGGGCGGCGCCAATTCGAACAGTTTCGTGATGTACGCCTGCCAGAGCGGATGAAATCCCGTCGTGGCGTGTTCGCCGTCGAACGTGTAGAAGCCGGTTCTGGAATTGGCCGCCACGCTCAAGTAATAAAATGTGTCTTGTCTGAAGAAACGAAATATGGAAGCGGTTCCAGCTCTTTGCGTTCCCAACACCGGGGGGATCAGGAGCCAAAAACCGATCACGCAGGCCACAACGATCGCTCCAACGAGATTCGCACGATGCCGAGGACTTGCGTTGACCGTTGTATTCTCCATGGAATCTCGTTTCTCGTGGCGAGTGAACTGAATAACGATTGTAAACTGTTACCGTACTACACCCGCTCGGATCCTTGCAAGCTTCTGCCTTCAGGTTCAGTAATCATTCAGCCTTCCGGCGGATCCATCGTTTCCGTGTCATTGCGAGGAGTGAAACGACGAAGCAATATCGATATTCAAGGGCAGAGAATGCTTCCCTTCTCTCGCGATGACAGCCTTTTTCCCACCCTGACCGGATACCAGCTCCACTGCACGAGACACGGCAACTGTTTGGGGTTCAACCAATCTTCGGAGTTCGTCCCGGACGCGATCAGTCCGTCCAGTGAAGAATTACCTTGCCGGATCTTCCCGATCGCATTACGTCAAATCCCTGCTGAAATTCCGTGTAATGGTAGCGATGCGTGATAAGCGGACTGATGTCCAGGCCCGATTGAATCATGGAGGTCATCTTGTACCATGTTTCGTACATTTCGCGGCCGTATATGCCCTTGATAGTGAGTCCGTTAAAGATCACCGCGTCCCAATCTATCGCGGCAGGTGCGGGAAGAATGCCGAGCAGTGCGATTTTGCCACCGTGGCAGGAATTCGCCAGGATTGAGCGCAAAGCATCCGGATTTCCTGACATTTCCATCGACACGTCGAATCCCTCTTTCATTCCCAGGACCTTTTGAGCCTGTTCTACGGTGTCGCGGCGAATATCCACCGTCAAGGTCGCTCCCATCCTTCTTGCCAGGTCGAGCCTGTACGGGTTCAGATCAGTGACCACCACGTACCTGGCTCCTGCATGCCTGGCAATGGCGGTAGCCATGCAACCGATAGGGCCTGCCCCGGTAATGAGAACATCTTCGCCCAGGATATCGAATGATAACGCAGTGTGCGCTGCGTTTCCCAGGGGGTCGAAGCACGCGATGGTCTCTTGAGGTATAGTGGGATCGCAATACCATACGTTCGTCTGGGGGATGCTCAGGTATTCCGCGAAAGCGCCCGGCCGGTTCACACCCACACCGCTGGTCTTGTTACACAGATGTCGTCGACCTGCCATGCAATTGCGGCAATGACCGCAGACAACATGCCCTTCCCCTGAGACGAGATCTCCCGGCTTGAAGTCGTGAACGTTGCTCCCGATTTCGGCAACCGTGCCCACAAATTCGTGCCCGATCTGCATGGGAATCGGTATGGTTCTGGCTGCCCACTCGTCCCAGTTGTAAATGTGTACATCTGTTCCGCAGATGGAAGTCTTGTGTATTTTGATGAGAACATCGTTAATCCCGATTTCGGGAATCGGCACTTCTTCCAGCCACAGGCCTTGTTCGGGCTTCGCTTTCACCAGCGCTTTCATTGTAGCCATGGATGACATCACATTCCCTTTTCTCGGAT
>Ga0187785_10000726_pt1 | contig 11857 bp, 8 predicted proteins | sample 0815_BV2_4_20_MG_FD_132466 | JGI IMG/M metagenome (GOLD analysis project Ga0187785, IMG submission 132466) | Tropical peat soil microbial communities from peatlands in Department of Meta, Colombia - 0815_BV2_4_20_MG | ecosystem: Environmental > Terrestrial > Soil > Wetlands > Peat | place...
CGAGGTTGATCTGCTCGGGCTTGAGGTACTGCTCAAGCGCTTGCACGGTCGAATAGTGGCTGCCTGACTGGTAGCCGACCGAAACCGGCACGCCGGCGAGATCGGCAGGGTCTTTTATCCTCGAATCGGCGGCGACGAAGACACCGGCCGGCGCCACCGAATAGACGTCGGTGTACATCTTGCCGTGGCCGTTGGACGCCGCGACGTTGACAGTCCAGTGGCACGCGCAGCTCACGTTCGACTTGCGGCCTTCCTCGAAGGATTGATAGGCGCCGACCTTGTCACCCTTGTCGTGAATCTTGCCGTCGGTCGCGCGCATCAGTTCGCGGAATTCGTATTCGAGACCTTCCTTGCGGAAATAGTCCTTTTCCTCGGCAACCCATTCTTGCAAGCGGAAGTGCGGTTCGATCAGGAATTTAGCCATTGTTTTGTCCTCCTCGGATCACTAGCAACAGGAATGTGTTTGGTCGCGGTCCCGTTCGGCGACGCGCCGGGCGCGGATCATCTTGACGTGGTCATCCATGAGCAAGCGCGCGCCTGCGGCGTCGCGCACCTCGATCAGATCGGCGAGTTTCGTGTGAATGTCCAAAATGTGCGTGGCAAGTTTGGGCGTCGCGGTGACGTTACGACGCGGCCAGGAAACGTGTTCAAGCGATATCAGCTGCACCACGAGCACGCGATTGTGCGAGGCCTCGGCGACCGCGAGATGAAAGTCACGCGACAGTCGGGTGAAGGCGTCGAGATCGTCGACTGCCTCGCTCGCTTCCCGCAACAGGCGCCGCAACTTTGCGATATCGGCGGCGGTAGCGTTCTCCGCGGCGAGCTCGGCGCCGAGCGTCTCGATCGCGCGCTGGGCATCCATGATCTCGGCCGCGGACACCCCTGTCAGGTCAAGCTGCACGGCGAGCGCCTCGGCAAACAGACGTGGATTGCCGTGCGCGATACGGGCGCCGCCGCCTTTGCCCATGCGAATTTCGACAATCCCAAGCGCTTCCAGCGTGCGCAGCGCGTCGCGCGCGACGATCCGGCTGGCGCCGAAGCGGGCCGCGAGGTCCTTTTCCGTGCCGAGGAAATCGCCGGGCTTGAGTTTCTTGGCGAAAAGCGCGTCACGCACCCAGGCGACGATCTGCGCCGAGAGCGAGGAGGACCGGCCGGCAAACATAATCCGGGCGGTGAGCTCGCCGCTCATTGTCACTGTCCGCCGCAATGCCGTTCTTGGCATGTCCCGCGCCCTTGATTGAGGCCGCGCAGTATGGGCTTTCCGCTTAAAATAGTAAAGATAGCATCTTTAAAGCCGACGCAAAATTTTGGGCCCTGCGGCCAAAAGGATCGGTTCCACGGTAGGGTTGGGGAGCCGTCATAGATCTAGCCGTTGCCGAAGCCGCCGCGAGGTTTTCCATAGACCCAACTAGGCGGGTGACATGACGCGATATAGGGTAGGTCGTGGCCGTGGCCGTGGGGCCAGTATGCGTCGTTGGGTAGTATCCGACCAGCTGGTTGGCGTCGTTTTCGCCACCGCGCTCTTCGTTTTGTTTCCTGTCTTTATGATTGTGGGCGCGCTCGACTGTGTCAGCGAAAGCCCGGGCGTCCATTGCGCAATCGTGCAGCTCGCATTTGAGGATGGGCCCGCGGCGGACGTCCTCCCGCTGCGTCAGGCGAGAGCGCAATAAATTAAAATCGGCCGCATCCCGACGGCGTTCACGCAACCTTCTTGCCCCACAATCTCGCCGACGCGATATCGGCGCCCTGGCGGATCGCCGCGAGTTTGAGCCACACCGCCGGTTCGATAACCCATTCGCGCTTGGTGAAGGTGCCAAAACCGCAATCGGTCGATGCAATGACCCGTTCGCGTTCGCCGACCGCGCGCACGGCCTCTTCGATACGGCGCGCCACCACTTCCGGATGCTCCACGAAGTTGCTGGTGGTTTCGACGACACCCGGGATCAAGAGCATGTCCTTCGGCAACGGGTGCCTCTTGAGCGCGTCATATTCGTGCGCGTGACGTGGATTGGAGAACTCGATCGACAGCGCGCCAACCTTAGCCTGATAGAGCGCCGGCAGGATCTTCGCGAGCGGAATGTCGTGGATATGCGGGCCTTCCCAGTTTCCATAGCAAATGTGCAGCCGCACGCGATCGCGCGGAATGCCGGCTATGCCATCATTGATCGCCTGGACGTGCCGCTCGCATCGCTTGACGAAGCCGGCGTCGTCGAGATCGCGGTACATCATGGTGCGATCCATGGCGAGATCAGGCGCATCGATTTGCAAAATCAGCCCGGCTTTGTGAATCGTCTGGTATTCATTTTTCATCTCGCGCGCGATCGCATCGAGGTAATCGTCATGCGTCTTGTAGTGGGCGTTGAGCATGGTGGTTGAAATGATGCCGGGCGATGGCGCGGTCATGAACCGCTCGGAAAATGCCCCAAGCTCGTCGGCGATCTTGTTGAAGCCCGCTGTTTCCTCGGTGATGGGCTCGAGATCCTTGTATTTGATGTCGGCCTGGGCCTCCGGCGCGCCTTGCTGGCTCTTTGCCGGGTTCGGGAAACGGCGCATCAGATAGGCCAGCAGCTCGGGGAATTCCTCAAATTCGCGACCACGCCGGCGTTTCGATACGCCAGCAAAGCCTGTCATGCGCTGCGGCACGTAGGTCTGGAAGCTGATACGGCGCTGCTCACCGTCGTTGCCGATATCGATGCCCGCTTCCATCTGTTTGGCAACCACATGGCGCACCGCCTTGTCCATCTCCGACGTCAGCGCGGCCGCGTCGTAGGCCTTGCCTTCTTCCTGCGCCATCAGCAGATCGGACAATTTCTCGTTGCGCGGCAGGCTTCCGACGTGGGTGGTGAGAATGCGGTCCCGGCTGAAGATCATCAAACGCTCCCGTCACTACAGTAGTGCTTTTTCTCGGAAATATGCTGCGCTTGGCAGCATATCGTGTGCGAGGGCATAATACGAAGGTCTCGGGAGGAGCAACAATGATGGTTGCGGAGGCGCGCGCGGCAGGATCGACCGCGGCCGAACCGATGGGCGCGATCCCACGCGACTACAATTTCGCCGACGATGTCCTGCAAAGCAATCTTGACGCGGGCCGCTCCAACAAGCCGGCCTATATCGACGCGCGTGGTACGCACACCTACTCCCAGCTCGCCGACCGCGTCGCGCGTTTCGGCGCCGCGCTGCGGGGCCTCGGGGTTAAGCGAGAAGAGCGCGTGCTGCTCGCGCTGCTCGATACAATCGATTGGCCAACGGCATTCCTTGGGTGCCTTAAGGCGGGCGTCGTCGCGGTGCCCGTGAATACACTACTCACCGAGGATGACTACCGCTTTATGCTGGCCGACAGCCGCGCGAAATGCCTGACCGTATCGGAAGCGCTTTTCCCGCGGTTTGAAAAGCTGATCAAGCATAGTCCGGATCTCGAGCACGTCATCGTTTCCGGTGACAACCCGCACGGATACCGCCTGTTCGAGGATCTGATCGGCGCCGATGAGCCCGAGCCGTATACGGCACCGACGACTTGCGACGATATTGCATTCTGGCTCTATACATCGGGCTCGACCGGAAAGCCAAAGGGCGCCGTCCATGTGCACGCGAGCCTCAAACTGACCGCCGATCTCTATGGCACGCCGGTTGCGGGACTGAAGGAGAGCGACGTCTGCTATTCGGTGGCGAAACTGTTCTTCGCCTATGGTCTCGGCAATGCGATGACGTTTCCGCTCACCGTTGGCGCGACGACGGTGCTTAACGCGGAGCGGCCGACCCCGGACGGCGTCGCAGGGTTGCTGCGCAAGCATCCGATTACTGCGTTCTTCGCCGTCCCGACGTTTTACGCTGCATTTCTCGCAAGTCCGAACGCGCCGCAAAAATCGGAGGTGAAAATCCGACGCTGCATCTCCGCCGGGGAAGCATTGCCGGAAGAAATCGCGCGGCGCTGGAAGGAACGGTACGGCGTCGAGATTTCAGACGGGCTTGGCACAACCGAGATGCTGCACATTTATCTCACCAACGCGCCGGGCGCGACCAAGTACGGCACGACCGGTAAACCCGTGCCGGGTTATGAAATCAAGCTTATCGGTGATGACGGTAATCCGGCCAAGAAAGGCGAAATGGGCGAGCTTTATGTGCGCGGGCCGACCAGCGCGATCATGTACTGGAACAATCGCGAGAAATCGCGTTCCACCTTTCAGGGTGAATGGACCCGATCCGGCGACAAATATATCGAAGACGTTGACGGCTATTATGTCTGCTGCGGGCGGCAGGACGACATGCTCAAAGTCTCAGGCATGTATGTTTCGCCGTTCGAGGTCGAGGCCGCGCTGTCCTCGCACCCGGACGTGCTGGAGGCGGCGGTGGTCGGCTGGAACGACGAACAGAAACTGATAAAGCCGAAAGCCTTCGTGGTCCTTAAATCGCCGGAAAAAGCCAGCGATGCGCTAATCCACGCATTGCAAGATCACGTGAAGCAGAAGCTGGCCCCTTACAAATATCCCCGCTGGATCGAGTTTCGCAAAGACCTGCCGAAGACCGCGACGGGCAAGATTCAGCGTTTCAAGCTTCGGGCGGAGGGGAAATAAAGATTGTCATGCCCCGCGAAGGCGGGGCATCCAGCAATCACAGAGTCTAACACTGAGCCTAAAGGCCGGGGTTACTGGATCGTCCGCCTTCGCGGACGATGAGGGTGTGAAGTTCACGGACGATGACGCGAAGTTCGCGGACGATGACGGCGGGGAATGTCGATGGTGAGTTTAAAAGACACCGGTTTTGTTGAAATCGGTGCGCAGCGGTTGGAATACCGCCTTGTTGGCCCTCGGCCCGACAAGGCGCCGACGCTGGTGCTGCTGCACGAAGGTCTCGGCTGTGTCGGCCTGTGGGGCGATTTTCCCGACAAACTTTCCGCCGCGACCGGAACCGGCGTATTTGTCTATTCGCGCGCAGGGTATGGCAAATCATCGGTGGTCAAGTTGCCGCGGCCGCTTTCATACATGCATGACGAGGCGCGCGAGACGTTGCCGCGACTGCTCGATGCCATCGAGTTCGAACGCGGACTGCTTGTCGGACACAGTGACGGCGCATCGATCGCCACGATCTATGCCGGCGGCCATCAGGATCACCGCGTCAGCGGCCTCGCGTTGATCGCGCCGCATTTCTTCACCGAGGACCCGGGCATCGCGGCGATCGTCGAGGCGAAAAAAGCCTACGAAACCGGCGACCTGCGCACACGGCTGTCGCGCTGGCATGCGGATGTCGATAACGCTTTCAGGGGCTGGAACGATGCCTGGCTCGATCCGGGATTTCGCAAGTGGGATATCACCGAATTCCTTGCCTATATCCGCGTTCCAGTGCTGATCGTGCAGGGCGAGGACGACCAGTATGGAACAATCAAGCAAATCGAAATTGCACAGCAGGAATGCTATTGCCCGGTCGAAGTTGCCCTGCTGCCGGATGCGTGCCATTCGCCACACCGCGAGACGCCAGATGCGACGCTCAAGGTGATATCGGAATTCGTGACGCGTGTGCTCGAAAGCGAGACGAGTGTAGCGTAAGGCAGCCACCTCCGCTCATTCCCGCGTAAGCGGGAATCCAGAAAACTGGATCCCCGCTTTCGCGGGGACGAACGGGAAAGGGTGGCTTACTCCGCCGCCTGTTTTGCAGCGCTGCCGTGCGCGGAGACGAGATAATCCATCGCCGCCTGCACGCCGCCCTTCTTGTGCGGAATATTGGCGAGCGCCAGCGCCATTTCTGTCGCAGCCAATCCACCCAGCAGCATTGCGTCATTGATATCGCCGAGATGTCCGATACGGAACATCTTGCCGGCAAAACGGCCGAAGCTTGCGCCGTATGAAATATTGAATTGCTCAAGCGCCAGCGCGCGGAACGCATCGGCGTCGTGACCTTCCGGCAGCAGCACGGCTGTAATCGTCGGAGAATAGTATTTCGGGTCGCGGCAGATGATTTCGAGATTCCATGTCTTGATCGCGCGACGTGTTGCTTCCGCAAGCCGATCGTGCCGCGCGAAAACGTTCTCGAGGCCTTCCTCGTGCAGCATTTCGATGCCGGTTGCGAGACCGTGCAGCATCTGCGTCGCCGGCGTGTACGGGAAGAAGCCGATCTTGTTCATCGCGATCATCTCGTCCCAGGCCCAAAACGATTTGGTGAGCTTGGATGTCTTGTTAGCCGCCAGTGCCTTGTCGCTGATCGCATTGAAAGACATACCGGGAGGCAACATCAGACCTTTCTGTGCACCGCCGATGGACACATCGACGCCCCATTCGTCATGCCGATAATCGGCCGAAGCCAGCGAGGAAATGGTGTCCACCATCAACAGCGCGGGATGACCAGCCTTGTCGATCGCCTTGCGAATCTCTGCAACGGGCGACAGACAACCGGTCGAGGTTTCATTGTGCAGGAAGCAGACCGCCTTGATCTCCTTGCTTTTGTCTTCCCGCAGGCGTGCTTCGATCGCAGCTGGATCGGCGCCGATGCGCCAATCGGTGGCGATGAATTCGGGAACGAGGCCGAGCTTCTCGGCCATCTTCTTCCACAGCGTGGCGAACTGTCCGGTCTCCACCATCAGCACCTTGTCGCCGGGCGACAGAGTGTTGACGAGAGCGGCTTCCCAGGCGCCGGTCCCGGTCGCGGTGTAGATGATGACAGGGTTTGTGGTCTTGAAGATCGTCTTGATGCCGTCGAGGCACTTTTTGGCAAGCCGTGCGAATTCCGGTCCACGGTGGTCGATGATGGGCGTGTCCATCGCGCGCAAAACGCGGTCCGGAAGCGGCGAGGGGCCAGGGATATGAAGAAAATGACGCCCGATCGCACGCGAGGAATTTTTAGCCATAGGCAGTCCGCTCCTGAACGGCAGCTTTTAGGGGATTTCGTGGCTTCACCACGAGCGCGTTCCCGGCCGGGGAGCAACGCTTGTGGCGTTGAACTATGAATGTAACATTGCGGTCAAGCGGTTTTCCGTAAAGGCGAACTAGACCTTATGCATAGGCTCGGCGCAGCCCAAAAAGGATAAGAAACGTGGCGGTAGTCATGCCCGGTCTGGAGCGGCGGCTGAGGGCCGAATTGACCGGCGAGGTTCAATTCGACCGTTTTACGCGCGGTCGTTACGCCACCGATGCCTCCCACTATCAGGTAATGCCAATTGGCGTGGTTGCGCCGCGCACCATTGAAGAAGCCGATCGGGCGATTGCCATTGCACGTACCGAGGGCGCGACGGTTCTGGCGCGCGGTGGCGGAACGTCCCAGGCCGGGCAGACCGTTGGCAAATCGCTGGTGGTGGATTGCTCGAAATATCTGACCCGCATTCTCGACCTCGACGTCAAGCGCGCCCGCTGCACGGTCGAACCGGGTATCGTCCTCGACGATCTCAACCGGCAGCTCAAGCCGCACGGGTTGTGGTTTCCGGTCGACATATCGACATCCTCGCGCGCGACCATCGGCGGTATGGCCGGCAACAATTCTTGCGGCGGCCGTTCGATGCGCTACGGCACCATGCGCGACAACGTGATCTCGATCGAGGCATTGTTGGCGGACGGCACCTTGGCGCACTTCGGTCGGATCGGTGGTAATCTAAAGGATGTGCCGCCGCCGTTACGCCCGCTCGCCAAGGATCTGCTCGCCATTGGCGCACGCGAGGCGGACGAGATCGCTGCGAGTTTTCCGAAAGTTCAACGCCGCGTCGGCGGTTACAATCTTGACGCGCTTGTTCCGGGCAAAAACGACATCAATCTCGCGCATGTGCTGGTCGGTGGCGAGGGGACGCTCGCCTTTTCCACGCGCATCGAATTGAAGCTTTCGCCACTGCTCGGCCGCCGCGCGGTCGGCGCCTGCCATTTCGGAAGCTTCCGAGAGGCAATGAACTCGGCTCAACACATCGTGCGGCTCAGGCCGATCGCGGTAGAGCTGATCGACCGCACCATGATCGAGCTTGCACGGCAGATTCCGATCTTCCAGCCAACACTCGAGAAGTTCGTGCGCGAAACGCCGGAGGCCGTTTTGCTGGTCGAATTCGGCGAGGACGACCACGAGATCAATCTGCGCATGCTTCAGCAGCTGAAGGAGCTGATGGGCGATCTCGGTTTGGGCTGGGACAAGAGCGGCGCGAAGTGGGGCGGCTTGGTCGAGGTGCTCAATCCCGAACTCCAGGCTGCAATTACGGATGTGCGCACGAGCGGCCTCAATATCATGATGTCAATGAAAGAAGAAGGCAAACCGGTCTCCTTCGTCGAGGATTGCGCGGTGCCGCTCGAGCATCTGGCCGAGTACACCTCGCGTCTGACGGAGGTTTTCGAAAAACATGGCACGCGCGGCACCTGGTATGCGCATGCCGGTTCCGGTTGCCTGCATGTGCGGCCGGTCTTGAACCTGCGGCAGGAGAAAGATGTGCATGCCATGCGCGAGATCGCCGAGGAGGCGTTCGCGATGGTGCGCGAATACAAGGGCTCGCATTCCGGCGAGCACGGCGACGGGCTGGTGCGCTCGGAGTTCAACGAGCCAATGTTTGGCGCACGTCTCGCTCGCGCATTCGAGGAAGTAAAGGACAGGTTCGATCCGAACGACTTTTACAATCCGGGCAAAGTGGTGCGGCCACCCAAATTCGATGACCGCAGCCTGTTCCGATACGCGCCCGATTACCACGGCGAGCCGATCAAGATGCGGCTCGATTGGTCGCCCTATCCGGGTGTTGGCGGCGGTTTTCAGGGCGCCGTCGAGATGTGCAACAACAACGGCGCCTGCCGTAAATTAACGGGCGGTGTGATGTGCCCGAGCTATCGGGTGACTCGCGACGAGCGCGATGTCACGCGCGGCCGCGCCAACACTTTGCGACTGGCGATTACCGGGCAACTGGGAGCAGCCGCACTCATTTCGGATGAGATGGCCGAAACAATGAAGCTTTGCGTTTCCTGCAAGGCCTGTCGTCGCGAATGTCCGACCGGCGTCGATATGGCGCGCATGAAAATCGAAGTGCAGGCCGCGCGCGCCGCCAAATACGAGCTCTCGCTGCACGACAAGCTTGTTGGTTTTTTGCCGCACTACGCGCCTTACGCTGCGCGTTGGCATCGGTTACTGAACTTGCGTGACCGCAGCGCCATCCTTCGCAAAGCTTCGCAATTGGTTGCCGGATTTTCCTCCCGCCGTAGCCTGCCGAAATGGCGCAACGACACATACCGCGACCGCTCTGACTGGCGCTACACGACTCCGGAGCAAAGTGCGTCGGCGCGGGAAGTCGTGTTGTTCGCCGACACATTCAACCGCTATTTCGAACGCGAGAACCTGGATGACGCATTGAGCGTGCTTGTGGCCGGCGGCTATCGCGTCTACGCACCATTGCCGGCCGATCCCAACGACCGGCCGTTGTGTTGTGGGCGCACATTCCTTGCGGTCGGTCTGGTCGATGAAGCGCGGCAAGAGATGCAGCGCACATTGGACGCACTTGCACCCTACATCGCGCGCGGCCTGCCGATCGTCGGTCTCGAACCAAGTTGCCTGCTGACCTTCCGGGACGAATTGCCGGCGCTTTTCAAGGGCGAAGCGGTGAACGCCTTGGCTGCGAATGCGCTCCTGTTTGAGGAATTCATCGCGCGCGAGCACGAGGAAGGCCACCTGAATTTGCCACTTGGTCCATTGCCGAAAAAGGCCTTGCTGCATGGCCATTGTCACCAGAAGGCATTCGACGCCATGGGCGCGATCGAAAGCACGCTCCGGCTAATTCCGCAGCTTTCTGTCGAGACGATCGAATCGAGCTGCTGCGGCATGGCCGGGAGTTTTGGCTACAACACTGCAACCATCGACGTTTCGCGCAAGATGGGTGAACTCTCGTTGTTGCCTGCCGTCCGCAGAGCCGATCCCGATACGCTGATCGTGGCGGATGGCACCTCGTGCCGGCACCAGATCCACGACGGCAGCGAACGGGAAGCTGCCCACGTCGCCCGAGTGCTGAAAATGAGTCTTGAAGCGCTGCTATAGTATTCATCGTCACGGCCGGACTTGTTCCGGCCATCCACAGGATAGACAAGACGTGGATGCCCGGCATAAAGCCGGGCATGACGGTCGAGAGGTCGGTCCATGCCGGGCAAACTCTTTCCGACGTCGCTCGTCGGCTCCTATCCGCAGCCGGATTGGTTGATCGACCGCGCGCGGCTGTCGAAGATGGTGCCACGCGTTCGGATGGACGACCTCTGGCTGGTCGATCCGAAAGCACTGGAAGCCAAGCAGGACGAGGCCACGCTTCTTGCCATTCAGGATCAAGAACGCGCCGGGCTCGACATCATCAGCGACGGCGAGCAGCGGCGAGAAAGCTATTCGAACCGCTTCGCCACGGCGCTGGAGGGTGTCGATACGGAAAATCCCGGCTCGACGCTCAATCGCAGCGGCAAGCCCATCCCGGTTCCGCGTGTGACCGGCAAGATTCGCCGGAAATTTCCGGTTGAGTTGCGCGACCTTCAGTTCCTGCGCGCGAACACAAAGAAGACCGTGAAGATGACGGTGCCTGGCCCTTTTACGATGTCAAAGCAGGCGCAGAACGAATTCTACAAGACCGATGAGTCCATGGCGCTCGACTACGCGGCCGCAGTGAACGAGGAGATCAAGGACCTGTTTGCGGCCGGTGCAGATATTGTTCAGATCGATGAACCCTGGATGCAGCAACACCCGGAGAAGGCGCGTGAATATGGTTTGAAGGCCCTGGACAGGGCACTCGACGGTGTCAGCGGAACGGTCGCGGTGCATTTGTGCTTCGGCTATGCCGCGGTCGTCCATGACAAGCCGACCGGCTATTCGTTTCTGGCTGAATTGGAAGGATCGAAGGCCGCGCACGTTTCAATCGAGGCGGCCCAGCCGAAGCTTGATCCTAAGGTCCTCGAAAAGCTGCCATCGAAAACAATCATCCTTGGTGTGATCGACCTTTCCGACATGAATGTGGAAACGCCGGAAATTGTCGCCGCCCGCATCCGCAAAGCGCTGCCATACGCTGCCGCCGAGCGGATCGTGATTGCGCCCGATTGCGGCATGAAATACCTGCCGCGAGAGGTGGCATTCGGCAAAATGCGGGCGATGGTGCAGGGCACAGATATTGTGCGCCGGGAGCACCGCAGCAATTAGCCGTACTGCGGCTTGAACTTCGGCCCAATACCCGCACAATGGCGCCAAATAACAAGGACAGCACGGTCCACGAGCATGGAACCGCTGCTTCCAACGAAGGGAGGATAACATGAGGCACTTCTTAATAGCTGGTACGACGGTTGCGGCTATTGCGGTGGCGAACGCACCGGCCATTGCCTGGGAGCCGACCAAGCCGGTCGAAATCGTGGTGGCTGCCGGCGCCGGTGGGGCGTCCGATCAGATGGCACGCATGATCCAGGCCGCCATCCAGAAGCACAATTTGATGAAGCAACCGATGGTCGTTTCGCTCAAGGGCGGGGCGTCCGGCGCCGAGGCGCTGATGTACATGAAATCCAGCGACGGCGATCCGAACAAGGTGCTCATCGCTTATTCGCTGATTTACATGCTGCCGCTATCCGCGAAGATTCCATTCAACTGGCGTGAGCTGACGCCGGTATCCGTGATCGCGATGGACCAGTTTGTGCTGTGGGACAACACCACGCTGCCCTACAAGAACGTGAAAGAGTTTGTCGCCGCGGCAAAAGCTGCGCCGCAGCCGTTCAAGATGGGCGGCACCGGCTCCAAGCGCGAGGACCACGTTCTGACCGTGTTCATGGAAAAGAAGACCGGCGCCAAGTTCGCCTATCTGCCGTACAAGTCCGGCGGTGAGGCGGCCACGCAATTGGTCGGCAATCACACCGCGTCCAACGTCAACAATCCGTCGGAAAATCTCGAAGTGTGGCGCGCCGGCCAG
>Ga0187785_10000727_pt1 | contig 11853 bp, 10 predicted proteins | sample 0815_BV2_4_20_MG_FD_132466 | JGI IMG/M metagenome (GOLD analysis project Ga0187785, IMG submission 132466) | Tropical peat soil microbial communities from peatlands in Department of Meta, Colombia - 0815_BV2_4_20_MG | ecosystem: Environmental > Terrestrial > Soil > Wetlands > Peat | place...
GGCATCAAGTTCGGCCCGAACACGGCCTGGATGCGGGGACAGCACGAGGACACGGGACCCGATCAGGATCGCCTCTTCGATTGAATGCGTGACAAACAGAACGGTGAAACGCAGTTGATCCCAGAGCGACAACAGCTCCTGTTGCATTGCCCGTCGCGTGAGTGCATCGAGCGCGGCGAAGGGTTCGTCCATCAAGAGGATGTCAGGCTCCAGCGCCATGGCGCGGGCGATTGCGACGCGCATCTTCATGCCGCCTGACAACATGTGTGGATAGACATCGCGGAATTTCGTCAATCCGACCTTGTCGATCGCAGCTTCAGCGCGCGCCGCTGCCTGCGCACGCTCGAACTTGCGTGTCACCTTCATCGGAAACAGCACGTTCTGATAGACGGTTTTCCACGGCATCAATTGCTCGAACTCCTGAAAGACCATCATGCGATCGGGCCCGGGCGCCGTAATCTCGCTTCCACGAATGCGAATCGAACCCTCTGCCGGCGCCATGAAGCCGCCGACGGCTTTCAGCAATGTTGATTTGCCGCACCCCGAAGGTCCCAAGATGACGTAGCGGTCTCCCTGGAAAACCGAAAAAGTGACCTGATAAGTAGCGGTCACGAGATGCCGTGGTGTTTTGTATTGAAGCGTGACGCCTTTCGCTTCCAGCAGCACCGTCGGCGTGGTCATGGCGTTCCCCGGACATCCAGCGTCAGGATATCAGTTCGTTGGCGAGTGCCTTGAATTCATCGTCGGTCAATGCCCGGTGCTTGCTCACCGCAAGTTGTTTCACGCGATTGAGCATGTCCGGAAAGCTTTGCTCAGGGACCGGCAGCGCCAGTTCCTTGACCTTATGGGCGATCGACACGAGCCCGCTTTTCTTGCCGAGCAGAATCTGCCGCTTTTGTCCGACCAACTCAGGCTCATAGGCTTCCGCCGTGTAAGGGTCCTGCAGCAATCCCGCTACCACCATTCCAGACTCGTGACGGAACGCGCTCTCGCCGACCACCGCCTTGTTGACTTGCGTGCGCACGCCGCTGAGTTCCGCCACCATTTTCGATACGGCCGTCAGTTTGGTCAAATTCAGCCCCGTTGAAACGCCGTAAAGCACTTCCAGCGCCATCGCCACTTCTTCCGTCGCCGCGTTGCCGGAACGCTCACCGAGCCCGTTGATCGTCGTCGACGCATAGTCGGCCCCGGCCACAATGCCTGCCAAAGTATTGGCGCAGGCAAGGCCGAAATCATTGTGGCAATGAATCTCGAGCGGCAGCTTCGGCGCAACGTCGCGGATCTGCGCAATAATATAAGTGACCGCGGCGGGGAGGGCGCAGCCGGTGGTGTCGACGACACGCAGGCGGTCGACGGTGCCAGCGCGCTCCAGCTCGGAGCACAGGCGGCGAAGGAATGGCAGCTCGGCGCGCGTCGTATCGTAGGGGCTGAAGATGACATAAAGGCCCTTGCGGCGGCCGTATTCGCACAAATCGAGCGTGCGTTTGAGATAGTCGTCGTCGCTGATGCCTTTGAGCTTATGTTTGCGCTCGAGGAGGCTGATCGGAAAACTCAGCCGCACGCCCCAAACGCCGAGATCAGCCGCCATATCCATGTCGTCATTGAGACCGCGGCACAACGCACTGATTTTGGACGTGAGGCCGAGCCTGCACATGTCCGTGATTGCCAGGCGGTCCTCCTCGCTGCTGGCGACCGTGCCGGCTTCGATCTCGTAAATGCCGAGTTCATCCAACGCGCGCGCGATTGCGACTTTGGCCGCCCGATCAAGCACGACGCCCGCTTGCTGCTCGCCATCGCGCAGAGTGCAGTCGGAAAAGAGTATGCGGCGCCCAGGCGCAATGGCGGCACCGGCAGGTTGATTGAACGGGCTCGGCCATTTGCCATTCTGGGGGCCGTTTGACATCGCAAGCCTCGCCTGACTTTCATTGCGCCGCAGGTGATATCGCGCAAACCGGTACCGGGAGTCAAAGCCGAGAATCCGACGTCGAGGTCATCCACGATTTCTCTTGAAGTGCCGCTTGGTGAGCAGCGGAATCTGGGTATCTTAGCGGTCCCTGCATCCCCAAGAGGTTTTGCATGAGCGGCAACCAGGAAGAACTGTCCTTCACCTATTTTCCGGAAAACTATCGCTGGTCGCACGGGCTTCTCATCGGCCTCAACATGGCCCCCTGGGGCGGAGCGGAAATCGGTGAGGTGAACCGCATCGGGCTGCGGCTGAAAAATTGTATCGGGGACGACAATACGTGGTTTCGGGAGTGGACTCGTGAAGCACGCGCAGTGGAAGCGCGCGGACGCCAACGAATTGCCGAGGGCCACGCGAAGAGCGGAGCGCAATACCTGCAGCGAGCCAGCGCCTACTTTCACGTGGGCGAAAGATTCCTTCAGCCAAAAAGCAAGGAGGGACTTGAGGCTTACATGCAGGGCGTAACGAGTTTTCGCGACGCCGCCAAATACGTCAAACGGCCGCGGATCGAGCATGTCGAGATTCCCTATGACGGCGGCAGTCTTCCCGGCGTCTATGTTCATGCCGAGCCAGCGAACAATTCGGGCAAAGTACCTGCGGTCGTTTTTTTTGACGGGCTCGATGTGACCAAGGAGATTCAATATTTCAAAGGCGTGCCCGATCTCGTCGCCCGCGGCATCGCGTGCCTCATCGTAGATGGCCCCGGGAACGGTGAAAGCATTCGATTTCGCGGCCGCTATCTGCGTCACGATACCGAGCATTACGCGACCCCCGTTTGGGAATATCTTGCGACGCGGCCGGAGATCGACCCGAAGCGCATTGGCGTCATGGCCATCAGCCTGGGTGGCTACTACGCTCCGCGCGCGGCCGCGTTCGAGCAGCGCTATGCCTGCTGTCTGGCGTGGGGTGCGCAATGGGACTACCAAAAAATATGGAGCGATCGGTTTGACCGGCTGGCGAGGGCGGATACGCCATCCCTCTCGGTCGCCGCCCAGCACATCTCGTGGGTGTTGAACGCTCGCTCGCAGGAAGATGCGCTCAAGCGGCTCGATCCATTCAAACTGGATGGCGTCGTGCAGAAGATTGCCTGCCCGTTCCTGATGTTGCACGGAGAAGGGGACGAGCAGATCCCCTTGAGCGAAGCGCAGAAATGTTTCGATGCCGTGGGTTCAAAAAACAAAAAAATGAAGATCTTTACGCGCGAAGAGGGCGGCTATCACCATTGCCAAATCGATAATCAGAGCATCTGCTCGGCATATATGTGGGATTGGCTTGAGCAGGTCCTGGAGCCGGCGCGATAGATGCGCCGGCTCAGGCTGAATGTTCGCTACTGCTCGACATGAATGTTGTTGTTGCGAATGACCTCGCCCCATCGGGCGACTTCGCTTTTCATCAAGTTTCGGGCTGCCGCGACGGAGCGCTCATTTTTTGGATAAGGCTCCACGTCTGTCTGGGCCCAGGTCTTCAGCAATTCAGGATCGGAGACAACGTCCTGTAAGGCGGCGTTGAGCTTGTTGACGACCGCGTCCGGCGTCGCGCTTGGTGCGAAGAGTGCCTGCCAGAACTGGATTTCGAGTTTTGGTCCGAACAGGCTGACGAAACTTTCCGCTGTCGGAAGCTTCGATGATTTCTCCTTCGCGGTGATGCCGTAGGCAGTCAATTGCCCGCTCGTGACCTGCTGCTCGATGGACTGCGGCGTCGCGAAAAACAGGTCAACATGGTCGCCGAGGACGTCCTGCAATGCAGGAGCCGCACCACGATATGGAATCTGGTCGATCGTCACGTGCGCCTCCTGCGCAAGCAACGATGTCGCGAGGTGCCCGGTCGCTCCGTAACCCGGGATTGCGGCTTTCAAGGTTGTTGTTTTCATCAAAGCGAGCAGTTCGGGAAGTGTCTTGGCTTGCAGAGTTTTTCGACCGATCAAGACCAACGGATTGCGGTTGATGAACATGACCGGCGTCAAATCCTTCTCCGTGTCGAACGGAAGTTTTTTATAGAGAGTGACGTTCGCGGAGATCTGCAGGTTATGCAGCAACAGCGTGTAGCCATCCGGTGCCGCCTGTACGACCTTATGCGTGGCTATGATGGTGCCGCCACCGCTGACATTTTCGACAATGAAATTTTGCTTGAGCTTGTTCGACAGGGAGATCGCAACCTGGCGCGCGACCTGGTCAGTTGGTCCGCCGGCGGGGTATGGGACAATGATGGTGACAGTCCGACTGGGATAGTCATCCGCGCGAACGGTTGTTGCCACCGCAAAAAGGCCGATCAGAACTGCGGCAAAAGCAAAAAAACGTCTCATCATGGCATCCTCCCTGTTCCACCGCTTTTTTGCGAAGCCTACGCCTCCGGAATGACCGGCAACAAGAGGTAAGGCTGTTTGTCGGCCGAGAAATGCAACGTGTTCCTGCAGGAGAAGAGCGCGCCCGGGCGATCACCAGAATCGATGTGCAGGAACGGCCCCACACCTTTCATCGGATACGGTGCATTAGGAAGCGCGGCGTCTCGTCCGTCGACTTCGTAGTCCTTGCCCCGGACGGTGAGTGCGAGCCGGAAACCTCGCGGCACCACAATACTCGTCGGCCAGATCTCGATGTCGAGTTCGACGGGTTCGCCGGGCTTTAGGGGCCATTCTTCGTCATGCGTATGCCACGGGCGATAGGGCTGCGAGAGTTGCGGATCGACTTTGCGGTGCGATGCGCGCAACCAGCCAAGTCCGACCGGGACCCGCGGATCGTTCGATCCGATAAAGGTGACCTCAGTGCCTGCGGGGTCGAACACGCGCACCACCAGAAACAAATCGGCATCGGCGGTTTCCGACGACACCCATAATTTGGCGGCGACGGGACCGGTGATTTCCAGATCTTTATCCAGCGGGGGGGTGCTGAAGGTTAGGCCGTCGTCAGATGTCACATAACTAAGTGTCGTATTTGCCGTGGGCGCATCGGTGCCTAACCGTAAATCTGGCTGCAGGAAGAATTTTGTCCATTGCGTGCGTGCCAGGGGCCATTCGTTCTCGCCACGGAGCAGAAATTTTTCGCCCGGATAACGAATATTGAGCGACACGCGCGGTTGCTTGTCCCAGCCCGTATCCTCGCCTTTGAGAAAATGTCCGAAAAATTTCTTCTGCAGCGCTTCGCCGTAGCGGCTGTAGAAATGTGTGAAATGTGTATCGCCGTGCACCTCAAGCCATTTTTGCCTGGAGCCGGCGCGCAGCCAGCCTTCGAAATTGCCGCGTGTGTGCAGGCCCATTCCGCCCCAATTGCCGGCTGAAAGAAGCGGCGCCTCGATGTCCTCGAAATGGGCGGTGCGTGACTTGTAGTATTCGTCGACAAGTCGGCGGCGTTTTGCTTCGCCAGGAGTATCCGCGCAATTTTTTGCAAGTTCCGCGCTCGACAACGTCTTCGGTCCGGCGACCGCTTCTCCGGTGACCGTGCTCTTTGCGCCGCGAGTGCCAACGCCATGTTGAACGCTCGCAACCTGACGCGGGTGCCAGCTGTTGAGGAAGTCGCTCAGGATGCCGCCGTGGCGACAAAGTTCACGATAGTAGTCGGATGAGCCTTCCCATATGCACATTGCGGCGAGATGCGGCGGCCGCAGCGCACCGACATTCCACTGGTTCATCGCGTAATAGGAAATCCCGTTGATGCCGACCTTGCCGCTGCTCCAGTCTTGCGTGCCGGCCCACTCGACGCACGCGTACAGGTCTTGCGTTTCGCGATCAGACCATACGTCGAGATATCCGGGCGACCGTCCCGCGCCGCGCGAATCGACGCGGACACAGGCATAACCGTCCGGCACCCATTTTTCGGGGTCGATGAGCTCCCAGTTCTGGTACTTGTTGCTTGATCCTTGCAGGACTTCCGGCGCGGCTTTGATTAATCGCGCCCAGTTGCCTTTGTAACCTTCCTGAAACGAGAGCCCTTTCGCGTAAGGCCCATAGCTCAAGATTACCGGATATCGGCCTTTGCCGATTGGTCGAAAGACGTCCCCGCGCAGCACGATGCCATCGTCCATTGGAATGGGTACGTCCCAGTCGATATTCATTCCATCCCGTTGCTCGCTCACTATCTGTCCCATCTTGCACAAGCTCCGTCGTGTCCATCCATCGGGCTATCGGGCGTCATAACCTGTGCCATTGCCGGTGGTGTTTTTTTTCACGATGACTCATAATTGAAATCATGGAATTGCGGCACCTTCGATATTTTGTAGCGGTCGCGGAAAAGCTGCATTTTTCGCGCGCGGCCGAGCAACTCAACATTTCGACTCCGACCCTTAGTCATCAGATTCAGGCGCTGGAGACGATGCTCGGCGCGCAGCTTCTTTCGCGCAAGAAGAAAAGCGCCGTGACGCTCACGCAAACCGGAAAGCGCTTTCTCGAGGAAGCGCGCGCGACCCTCAGGCAGGCGGAAAATGCGGAGCTTGTGGGAAAACGCGCAGCGCGTGGTGATATTGGCTCGATCGCGATTGGTTACATCCTCTCTGCCAGTTGTATCGGCTTGCTGCCGGAACTGATCGAAGAGTTCCAAAAGGAAAACCCAGGCGTTTCGCTGCAACTGAAACGAATGGAGACATTTCCGCAGATGAAGGCTGTCATCGAGGGCGACCTCGACGTCGCCTTCATTCGGGCCCCACAGCGATATCCGGCCGAGCTTACGGGCTTTGTCGTCGACCGCCACCCTTATTATGTCGCTCTACCGGACTCCCATCCGCTGGCCGGGCGCAAGCAGATCACCCTGGCGCTCCTCGCCAAGGAACGCTTCGTCTCCGGCCCTCTGGAAATAGATGTCGGTTTCTGGGGCAACCTGGGCGCGATATCGAAACCGGGGCAATCGCTCGAAATCGTCGAAAGAACGCCGGATATTTTTTCGCTTCTCACCTTCGTCGCCGCCGGCGCCGGCCTTGGCATTATTTCTGCTCCTATGCGGAATGTCACAATCCCCGGCGTTGTTTATCGTAAGATAGTCGGCGCCCTGCAGGAGGCCGAGATTGCAGTTGCCTACCGAAAGAGCGAAAGTGCGCCCGCGGTGAAATCATTTATTCAACGACTGCGTGTAAAAGCGCGGGCCCGTGTTTGAGCTGGCGAATGACACCATCGAACCAGAGTCCGGCATTAGGCCTCGGGAGTGATCGCCATGCATGATGCCGGCGTTCGACTTCCGCTCCTCCTGCAACCGATCCCCCTCAGGGGGATATTCGCGCGCAACCGCATCGTCGTATCGCCGATGTGCCAGTACGAATCGCGCAGCGGAGGTCCGACGGACTGGCATCTCGTTACGCTCGGAAAATATGCGATCGGTGGCGCAAGTATCGTCTTCACCGAAGAAACCGCTGTTGAAGAGCGCGGGCGCAAAACGTACGAGTGCGCCGGTATTTATTCCGACGATCACGTTCCTGCCTATCGAAGGATCACCGATTTTATCCGCAGCCAAGGTGCGCTTCCGGCAATTCAGCTGGGGCATGCCGGCCGCCGCGCGTCGACTGACGCGCCATGGAACGATTTCCGGCCGCTGGAGGACTCTGACGCCGCGCGCGGTTTGAAACCGTGGGTCGGTGTGTCGTCAAGTGCGGTTCCCGCGCCGCGCGCCGGCTCGTCGATACCGGTGGCGATGTCTGCGAGCGACATCCGCGGTATGGTCGAGACATGGCGCGAAGCCGCGCAGCGCAGCGTGGATGCCGGTTTTGACATCTGTGAAATTCACGGCGCCCACGGGTATTTGATCCACCAGTTTCTCAGTCCACTCGCGAACCGGCGCAACGATGCCTACGGCGGAGATTTGCAAGGTCGGATGCGATTTGCGCTCGAAATCACGGAAGCGGTGCGAGCGGTGTGGCCGCAGGACCGGCCGCTGTTCTTTCGCTGTTCGGCGACGGACGGTCCGGAAGGCCACTGGACGATAGATGACACGATCGTGCTCACACGCGAACTGTCACATCGTGGCGTCGACGTTGTTACGTGCTCATCCGGCGGAATAGCCGGTCCCATCAATACTGCGATCGTTCCCCGTGTCCCAGGTTATCACGTGCCCTTCGCGGAGCGGGTACGCCGGGAAACCGGTGTGAAGTCGGTCGCCGTGGGACTCATTACCGAAGCCCAACAGGCGGAACAGATTCTCAGTGCCGGTCAGGCGGATTTGATAGCGGTTGCAAGAGAGCTTCTTTACAATCCGCACTGGCCTGTCCATGCTGCGCGCGAATTGGGAATCGAGAACTATCTCGACATCCTCCCGCGCGGCTTGTCCTGGTGGCTTAAGCGTCGCGAGGAGGTGCGTCGATTGAAACCCAATTGAACGCGATGTGAGCTAATTCAATTGGTGGAGCGTACGTCATGTGGCGCCGCGTAGCAGGGGCCCTTTTTGCTGTCGCAGGATTATTGGCGCCGCAGGTTACGTTCGCCCAATACCCCACGAAACCGGTCCATATCGTCGTTCCTTATCCTGCGGGCGGTGCGGTCGACGCATTCGCTCGTGTCTTGTCGCAGCGGCTTTCCGACGCCTGGGGCCAACAGGTTGTCGTCGACAACCGTCCGGGCGCCAGCACGATGATCGGCGCCGAGCAGGTCGCAAAGGCGCCTGCGGACGGATACACGCTTCTGCTCACTGCGGAACTCACGCTGGTTACGGTTCCGCATCTGCACGAAAAAATACCCTACGATCCCATCAAGGACTTTGCCCCGATCACCGCCCTGGTTTCGGCAACACAGGCACTCGTCGTCAATCCCTCTCTGCCGGTGAATACGGTGAAGGATCTCATTGCGCTCGCGAAAGCCAAACCGGGCGAAATCACTTATGGCTCATTCGGCATCGGCTCGACGGGACATCTCAACATGGAGATGCTCCAGGCGATGACCGGAGCGCGCTTCAACCACATTCCCTACAACGGTGCCGGACCGGCAATGAGCGACGTCATTGGCGGACACATCGGTTTCATGTTCGCGGCGCTGAGCATTGTCAAAGGGAATGTGAGCGCGGGTAAACTGCGGATGATTGGCGTCGGCAGCAGTCATCGCAGCAGCGAGTTTCCGGACGTTCCGACAATAGCGGAGTCCGGCGTGCCTGGTTTCGAAGCGAAATCCTGGTTTGGCCTCGTAGCTCCCGCTGGCACGCCGGCCGACATCATCAAAAAGATCAATCAGGATGTGGCGAAAGTGATCAACAATCCTGCCTTTGCCAAGGAATATCTCGCTGCGCAGGGATTGGAGCCCATTCTCGGCACGCCGGAACAGTTCGCTGCATTCATTCGCTCAGAGACGATCAAATGGGGCAAGATCGTCAAGGACGCGAATATTACGGTGACGAAGTGAGCGCCGAAGTCATGGACGCTTCAGGGGCGTGCTTTCGCCTTCAGCCTGCGGTCCAGGCGCGCTAGATCGACCACCATGCGTTCGTGCGTTCCTTCGCCGATCGGCTCGACTTCATCGCGGGCGGAAACATTAAACTCGATACGGCGGCCGTCGACCTTTGTAACCACGGCTTCTGCCGTGATCCGGTGGCCAACGGGGGTTGGCGCGAGATGTCGTACGTTGACCAGCGTGCCGACGGCGCTTTCTCCAGGACCGAGATAGTCGCGGACGGCGTTAAGCGCGGCATTCTCCATTGCCGTGACCATCATCGGCGTCGCGAATACCGGCGGTAGCGCGGCATCCTTGAACTGGTTCGCAAGGTGCGCCGGCGTGGCCGTGATCGTGTAAGTTCCTTTTGCCCCGACCGGAATTTGCCGCATTGTTCTAACCCTTCATGCGTGGGACATGATTGATCGCCGGCGCAAGAATGACCAGCAGAATTCCGCAAAGTCCAATCGGCAAGAAGGCCGAACTGGCGATACCAGTCATATCCCACGCCAATCCGCTGATGACCGGTACAATGACGGCGCAGCTGTAGCTGATCGTGAACATTGCGGCCGTGACACGATGCACGTCATCCGGTGGGCTGAGCAGAGGGGGAAGTGCGAGCACCAGAATCAAAATCGCGGCAGCGGCAAAGCCCTGTAATATTCCTGCTGCGACGATCCATGGGCCTGAGCCGACGACGAGGCCCGCCGTCGAAACAATCTCGAGAAGCCCACAGACGACATAAGGCCATACTTTGCCCTCGAGCCGTCCGGCGAAGACCAGCAGCAGGAACGAAGCGGGTAACTGGCCAATATTCAGCCCGGACAACGTGGCGCTGATCCATTCACTCTGCCCGTTGCTGCGCAAATAGTCAGGAATGAATGCGTTGGTCGCAAAATAGGTTGCGTTGACCGTGCCGAGCATGATTCCCAATCGCCATATCAGGCCGTTCCGCCAGTCCGGCCACCATCGCCGTCGCGTGACAGCTCCGTTTGCGGGTGTTTCGTTCGGTGCAAAAACCATGACAAGAATGGCGATGACCGCCACGGGCACGCTCCAGACCACAAAGCCCCACTGCCATTGTCCTCCGACAAGCGGCAGCACGAGCGGGAGCATCAATGCGACCGGCAAGATTTCACCGATCAGCAGACCGTTGGTGTAAACGGCTGTGCCAAATCCAATTCGATGTGGGAGCCACGCGCGCACGGTAGGCGGCATGCTGACCTGCATGATCGCGACACCGGCACCCATTGCGATGGTCATTGAATAAAGCCAGTCGATGTTGAAGACGGAACCCCGCAGTGCACCGCCGATAGCGGTGAGGGCGAGTCCGACGACCAGGGCGGCTCGGATGCCGAGTCGGGCGATCAAAAGCGAACCGGGCACGGCGGCGAATGCGAAGAGCATCGATGGCAGGCCGGTCAGCACACCGATCTGGGTCGCGGTCAGCCTCAAATCGTCGTGGATGACTGGAATGACCGGCGGCACTGCCAATATCGTCAGCCGCAACGCTACGCCGGTGAGCCACAGCAGCGAGAGCGACGTCAGAAAACGTGCCTGCGAGATTTCGCCACCCGCATTGCTCATGAAGAAGGCCGATCTCGGCGGTCCGACCGTGCCGTGATTTCGCGACGGACCAGATCGATGAGTGAATCAACGCGGCCATCGAACTTGACCCCGCGCACGTTGAATGCAGCCGCAGCACTCATGTCCTCTTCCTTGTCGCCAACGAGAAAGCTGGCTTGGATATCGATCGGCCATTCGCGGGCCGCCTGTTCGAGCATACCAGTCCCGGGTTTGCGGCATCGACAGCGTACCGCCAATGGTTTGACGATGCCGTCGGGATGATGCGGGCAAAAATAAAATGCATCAATGTGCGCGCCGTGTTCGGCAAGGCTGTCTTGCATATGTGCATGGAAAGATTTCACGGCTTCTTCTTCAAAATAGCCGCGCGCAATGCCGGACTGGTTGGTGACGACGAACACGTAGTAACCGGCCTCGTTTAGCAAGCGTACTGCTTCCGGCGCCCCTTTGATCCATTCAAGCTGTTCGGGACGGTGCGCATAGCCATGGTCGACGTTGAGCACGCCATCGCGATCGAGAAAAGCCGCCGGCCGGCGCGGCTTGCTTTCCTTCGAGGTGCCGTGGGTTTTGGGATCGCTCATGATTTTGCGGAATTCTCACGGCCTGGCCGCGGCCTCACGTGAAATTGGCCCGTTTGAATTCCGTTCATAACATTTTGCCGGCGTGATAAAAGATGCAAAGAATCACTTGGGGGCCTGATGCATCTGCAGCAGCGAATTCTGGTGACCGGCGGGGCAGGATTCCTTGGCTCGCACCTCTGCGAACGGCTATTGGAACTGGGCGGAGATATCCTGTGCGTCGATAATTTCTTTACCGGCGCGCGAAGAAACATCGAGCACCTTCTTGATCACAAGCATTTCGAATTGACTCGTCACGACGTCACTTTCCCGCTGTATGTCGAAGTTGACGAAATCTACAATCTCGCGTGCCCGGCTTCGCCGATTCACTATCAGCGCGATCCCGTGCAAACAACAAA
>Ga0187785_10000728_pt1 | contig 11849 bp, 13 predicted proteins | sample 0815_BV2_4_20_MG_FD_132466 | JGI IMG/M metagenome (GOLD analysis project Ga0187785, IMG submission 132466) | Tropical peat soil microbial communities from peatlands in Department of Meta, Colombia - 0815_BV2_4_20_MG | ecosystem: Environmental > Terrestrial > Soil > Wetlands > Peat | place...
ATGCAGCGATCAATTGTCGGTCCATGAAAGGCTGATCTATGTCGAGAGGCTGCTCAAGATAGATTACGGCGCTGTCGACGCGGTGCTGATGTGGAAGTTCTTCCAGGAAAACAATTACGCGACGTACGGCATAAAAAACGAAACCGGGATCATGTACGGCGCGGGTGTGCTTGTCCTTTCACCGATGTTCCACAACGCACTGCTTCTTCACGTCTACGAAAATGAAGATCGTGGCCGTCTCTACGAGCAACCGTTTCTATCGCACGCGCTGCTGATGGAAGGCGCACATCAAAAACTATCGCCGCGATTCAATTGGGGCGTGCTCGAATTCCTTGTCATGCAGTTTCCCGAATTTTTTGGGAAAACCGCGACGCTGCCGGAAGTAAAGGCGATCTGGCCGCATCTCATGAATGAACTTTCCAAAGCGTATTTTCTGCATTTTGCCGGGTGCCCGAGCGTTTTTCAGCACTACGCGACCATTGTGAGCGCGGCGGCAGACGCATCGGAAGGCGACGCCGGTTTGCGGGTGGCCTAGGACCCAGGTCATCGACACAGAAAAAATGCCCTGCATCGCAAGATGCAGGGCATTGTGACGTCGACGCGACGGTCTACGGTTGCACGATCATGCCCGGGAAGACATAGGCCTGGAGCATGACCAGCACGCCGACCAAGCAAGCCAGCGCAATCGAGTGCAAGAACACGAAGCGCAGGATCGATCCCTCGTGCCCGAACCAGTTGGTCGCCGTCGAGGCGACTACGATTGATTGCGCATCGATCATCTTGCCCATCACACCGCCGGAAGAATTGGCGGCTGCCATCAGAATAGGCGAGAGGCCCAATTGCTGGGATGTTACCTTCTGAAGATTGCCGAACAGGATGTTCGAAGCCGTATCCGATCCGGTCAGGGCGACACCAAGCCAACCCAGCAAGGTGCCGAAGAATGGGTAGAGCACGCCGGTACCGGCGAAAGCGAGACCGAGGGTGGCATCGATGCCGGACAGGCGGGTCAGGGTGCCAATTGCCAGCATCGCCGAAATGGTAATGAGCGAATAGGCGCAGACCCTGATGGTCTTGCCATATTCGGACACCAGCCGCACCGGCGAGAAGCCCATCAACAGGCCGGAGATGATCGCCGCGATCAGCATGCCGGACCCCGTGTAGGACAACCAGGTAAACGCGAACACCGCACCTTCCTTCGTCGGCGCCGGCACGACCGGGGCAACTTTATTGATCATGTTGTGCAGGCCCGGGACCGCATAATTCCAGGTCGCGTAGGCGTTGAGCGCGCCCTTCACCGCATTTGTGCCCCACGCCAGGAGGATCACGCAAACGATGATCCATGGCAGCAGAGCGAACCACACTTCGCCTGTGGTCGGCTTCCGTGCCGGTTTTGCGGGCTTTTTGCTCTTCGTCGACGCGGAGTCGTCGCGGGTACGAAGGGCAGGCGACGTCCAGATAACCTCTGGTTTCCAGATTTTGAGAAAGAGGATCAGGCACCCCATGGAGATCAAGGATGCGCCGATATCGACAATCCACGGATTGATGAAGTTGGAAATGAGAAACTGCGGAACCGCGAAGGAGACACCCGTCACCAGGATTGCCGGCCAGATTTCCTTCATCCCCTTAAATCCAGCAAAGGCCCAGATCAACCAGAACGGTACGATCAGCGAGAAAAACGGTAGTTGGCGACCGACCATGGCGCCGAGCAGGAACGGATCAATGCCCGTGACGCTCGCGAGGCCCGCAATGGGTGTGCCCAGAGCGCCATAGGCGACTGGGGCCGTGTTGGCGATCAGCGACAGGCCCGACGCGGCGAGAGGCGAGAAGCCAAGGCCGATGAGAATCGCCCCGGTGACCGCGACGGGCGTGCCGAAGCCGGACGCCCCTTCGAAGAAGGCACCGAACGAAAAAGCTATGAGCAATAACTGCAATCGGCGGTCTTCGGTGACACCGCCGATCGTGGTCTGTAGGGTCTGAAATACGCCCCGGTTCACCGTCAGTCGGTACAGGAAAATGACATTCAGGACGATCCAACCGATTGGGAAAAATCCGGTAACTGCGCCGAGCACGGTCGCGCGCAATGACATGTCGGCCGGCATCGTAAAAATGACGATGGCAACCAGGTTCGCGACAACAAGTGCAGCGACCGCCGCGATGTGAGCCTTGACCTTGTTCGACGCGATGAGAATTAGGAGCGTCAAAACTGGCAGTGCTGCCGCACAGGTCGACAAAAACGTATTGTTGAGGGGATTGTATATCTGGTTCCACATTCCTCGGCTCCCTGTGATTTGTTCTTGCCGTCGTGTCTTTGCTAGTGAACCTTCAACCGGCCAGGTCGCCAGTCGGTTTAATTTTCAGCCACAAATTTTGACTTTTTGCCGTGCTTGGGTTCCGTCCAGCGGACGGCAAGAAGCCATCCAAACCAGAGAACGGCGAAGAACAGCGTCAAGGACACTGGCAAGCTGGCTAACGGCGCAATTCGATCCAGAGCCAGACCGATTCCGACAACGATCAACTCATTGACAACAACAATCGCAATATAGACCACCATAATCCACATTGGCTTCGGCTCCCCGCTAGCGCCCCGAAGCTTGTAAGTCGGGTCGCGGTGGTGGTGACGTAAAATGGGTGTAAATATTCGGATGACGAGTGCGTGCTAGATTCTCAAAGATGGGGGCGGCTTGTTAACTGGAGATCATCGATGCGCGATGATGGCCTCGTGTCAGTGCGCAGCGGTGTTTCCGTGCGTGAAACAACTGAGCGCCTGCTCGCCGCGCTCGCCGCGCGGCAGCTCACAGTCTTTGCCCGCATCGATCACGCTGCCGGCGCGGCGTCCGTTGGCATGGCACTGCACCCAACCGAGCTGGTGATCTTTGGCAATCCCAAGGGCGGTACCGCGCTGATGCAGGACGAGCAGTCGACTGGCATCGATCTGCCACTCAAAGCACTGGTGTGGGAGGACGCGGATGGCAGGGCCTGGCTCACCTACAACGATCCGGCCTGGATCGCGCATCGCCATGGCCTCGGCGCCGCCAGCGCGCCGGCGGTAAAGGCGATGACCGTGCTGCTTGGCGCTATCGCGCAGGAAACGACGCAGTAACCTGCGCTGTTGTTGGATCTTCACCCAAAGAAAGACTGTTACCCGTAAATCTAAGTAGCCCCCGAGCCGAAAACCGGCCAAATCTGTCTTGATGCGCTGAATGACATTATCTCAATCCTCACTTCTCTCCTGCCTGTACAACGTTGCTGTCGGATACCAGGGGCTGTCAGTTCGCTGCGAAAGCCATCGCCAGCAGGTATCGAACCGGTTGAGGATCGAGACAGGCCTGTCCAAAGATCCGGCCAGATGCGCGGTCGAGGTACCCACGGTTAGTTATAAGCAGATCAAGGTTCTCCATGAGAGCGCGGTGTCCGAGAAATCCTTTAGCTGACTTGTGAAGTCGATAATTTTCGGGCCCCGTCCCCGCCACGTTTTAATTCGGTCAACTCCGACTCGCCTGGCTGACCCTTTTGCAACTATAAAAAGTGATATTCGGATGCCTGAGGGGCGCAGTTGCTGAGATTTCTTTTAGTGCGCGCGGAGGCGTCTGCGAGCGCATCGCCTTCCGTAGTTTCACGACGAATCGAGATTGCGGATTATGTCGTTCGAAACCTTACAACACAATGTCGTTACCTTTTGTCACAGTGCCCGGCGGACTTTGAAACTAGCTTCACTCTGCCACTTCAGGTGGCATGACCCACTTGCCCAAAATGGTATGCTCATCCTGAACTTTTGTGGTCGGAAACGGTGGATCGATGCCCCAGTCCGGTCTGAAACAGATCAGCGCACTACGAAGCTGTGGCGGCCTCCTTTCACGTCTCGCCTATGCGCGAGCCCGGGATGAAGGTGTTGACGTTGAGACATTGCTGGGCAAAGCAGGGCTCACCGTAGAAGCCATGGAAAATAAGGACACCCCGCTCGGTGTTCGAAACCAGATCAAGTTCGTCGATCTGGTGGCAAACGCGGTTCATGACAAGCTTTTCGGGTTTCATCTGGCATATTCATACGATCCGCGGGAAATCGGATTGTTGTATTACGTGGCCGCGTCGGCTGACACGTTATTCGACTCTTTGCTCAGGGTTGCGCGATACAGCATCGTTGTGAACGATGGCATTGTGCTGACGGTAAGAAGGGATCCGCTTCGCGTCCAATTCCAGTATTCGGGTGTGGCACGGCACACCGACACGCACCAGATTGAATTCTGGATGGGTTCACTCATTCGCGTTTGTCGGAAGGTGACCGACCGCGATCTCAAACCCGTGCGGACGCGGATCATGCACGCAAGGACACAGGACAGCCGCGAAATAGAAAAATTGCTCGACAGCGAGATAGAAATAGGGACGGACGTCGATGAAGTCCTGCTTCCTGCCGAGAGTGGGGACTATGCGATCGTAACGGCCGACCCCTATCTCAATCGACTTTGCGTGCATTGCGCCGAAGAGGCGCTCATCCGTCTTGAGACAAAAACCAGCCCGCTGAAGGTCAAGGTCGAGAACACAATCGCCACGCTGCTGCCACATCGGCAAATGCGCATCGATGTGGTCGCAGAAAAGCTCGGCATGAGTTCGAAAACGCTGGCGCGAAGACTGGCGTCCGAAGATTCCTCGTTCGCTGAAATTCTCAGCAACGTGCGATCGGCCCTGGCGCATCGCTACCTGGCGGATCACGGTCTGCAGATTTCAGAGATTGCCTGGCTTTTGGGCTATTCCGAAATCGGAGCATTTACTCGTGCGTTCCAGCGATGGACGGGCACCAATCCCCGAGCAGCGCGGGCCAAGCAACAGCGATCGGGCAAATACGCCGCGAATCGCGCGCGTTCAGCCGTTAAATCAGGCGTCAACGCCGGGAAAAACCGTCAAATTGTTGGCCGAAAATGACAAGACAAACCTGATCGCACGCTTTAAGCGAGCCACCCGACTGGGTGGGCGAACCAGGTTCTGACGGATGATAAAAAGCATTATTGAAGACCTGCGGGCTGTTGCACAAAAATGTACAACGACGGCCCGCGATTGTTCGCATGAAGACCTCTCACGCATGTTGCAGGAGTTAGGCGTCGATCTGACGACAATGGCGTCGGAGATTGAAGAGAAATTCGATCAGTAATTCCACCTGCGGGCATTTCAGTCACCGAGTGGGGCGTTTTACTTCAGTTTGGATGGACGACCCATGGCGCCTAAAAAATCTTCGCTTGCAACCCTTTCCAACGAAGCGCTTTGCAAGCTGCGTGACGAAATCGCGGAGCTGCTGGAAAGCCGCGCCGAAGCCTTGCGCAGGGAGCTGGACCGGGTCACCGGCGGGGAAGAGAAAAGTAATGGCGTCAGCGCACCGAGGGCGAGGCGCAGGAAAGCTCTTCCAAAGTACCGCGGGCCAAATGGCGAGACCTGGGCTGGCCGCGGTGCCATGCCGCGGTGGCTGAGTGATGCGGTGGAAAACGGCAAAAAACCGGAAGATTTCCTGATCGAGCGGCATGCGGAGCATTAGCCGCTTTAGGCACTCCGGCCGGTGTGCCCGCCGGTTTCCGCCCAGCGCCCCTGCTGCTAAAAGAAACCTGACCGAGCCTTCATTTCTCCCGCCGAGGGATTTTTCGCAGATCGGGTACGGGTCTTACGCATGCGGATGACCATCAACTGCGATATGGGCGAAGGGTTTGGCCTGTATCGGCTTGGAGATGATGCGGCGATGATGCCTCACATCGACCTCGCCAATGTTGCGTGCGGGTTTCATGCATCCGACCCCACGACAATGCACGAGACGGTACGCCTGGCTAAAAAGCACTACGTCAAAGTCGGGGCGCACCCATCCCTGCCGGATCTGCAGGGTTTTGGCCGTCGGGCAATGGCCATCGCGCCGGCGGAAGTGACCGATCTAGTGACGTATCAAGTTGGCGCGCTAAAGGCCTTTCTGGACGCCGAAGGTCTTCCGCTCAATCACGTAAAGCCGCACGGCGCGCTGTATGGTATGGCCGCTCGCGACGAAAACATTGCTGCCGCGATTGCCGATGCCGTATTGCCGTTCGCGGTGCCAATTCTCGGGATGGCTTTCACGGCGCACGAAACTGCCTACAGGGACAAGGGCGTTGAACTCATCCCGGAATTTTATGCGGACCTTGAGTACGACGCCGACGGCAATCTGATTCTCAGTCGCGTCCACGATGCCGTAGATCCCGCTCAAGCGGCCGCGAGAGTATTGCGCGTAATGCGAGATCACGCTGTCGCGACAACGGCCGGCCGCGATATTCCCGTCAAGGCAACGACGGTCTGCGTGCATTCCGATACGCCGTCGGCGGTTGCCATTGCCGCCGAACTCGATCGGGTGCTTCGACGAGGCCAATGACACGTCTAGCGCGAGCGGTCCAAGATATCCCAAATCGGGTCATAGGTCGGATCCGCGGTTGATACATCCTCCGACTGCTCTGCAAGCCGGATATATGTTTGAGCCAAATTTTCCCATTCGGCCTTCAGGACCGGGCTCGATTCCTTGGCGGCCCTCATGCGAACACCTGAAGCCAGATTTCTGTATTGTTCGGCTCGGGTCATTGGCAACTTCCGCTGATAAATGCGTCACAGGGCCAACATGGCAAGCGGTATTCTGTTCCCACGGAACTATCGGTGATAGTGATACTGTGAGAATTCCGCAGCTGCTCGGCTATTCAGATAAACATAACGCCGATCTTTGTGTCCGTCCTCCACTGTGCGCGGCAATGGCGGCGGGTGCCGTCAACGACCAAATCAAAGTTTTGCGGGATACCAATTGTCGTCGATACCAGTAGTGCTGCTCCGGTCTCCGAAATATTTCTAACGGTGCACTCTAATTTGGGTGCCTTCTCGCTAATGATAATGAAGGCGGTCTTGAGCACGCGCCTGCGCGGAGCGATGCGTTTTTCGTTCACGGCTGTTTTCCCGAGGCAGCAACTCGGCCGCTCGCAGGAAGTTCAGATTGGGATCTCCGTTCAACCTTCAAAGTTATTGCTTTGCTCGTTGCCTGCTCTGGCGCGAAGGTGTCCGGCCAGCCCGGGTTCTATATCGTTTAGCGTGGCTCATTTGCATTAATCGACCATAAAAAATCACCCGGTGCCTCTTTGATCAATTCCGCGCCTCGGGCGATCGAATTGCGCAATGAAATATGTCAAACGACATAGCCCAATCATAATGTTGCGAGGGACGCGCGGCCGAAATTCGCGCTATTGATGCACGTAAGTTTTGTCGGAGAAGAGTTGTGTGAACCATCCGTCGCGTTACCGAGTTATGAAGCGGGTTTGGCGGTCGCAGCAAAACACCACGGCCGAGATTGCCTTTTCCGGGGTCGCCGAAGGTGGCCCCTTTTCTTTTCTTGAATGGCTCACCCAGTAAGTACGGCGGTTCGATTGGCAGCCGCGCGTAACGCCGGAGGAGAAAATGTAGCGAGCGTGGGGCGTCACTTTTTATATTTTTATCGCGCGTCCCTGGCTGATTGATGATCAGGCGCGCGTTTCTTTTGATTCGGCGTCCCGGCGTGCGGCTTGATTATGTGCGAGTATATGCAAACATTGCAGATATTCCCGAATCACCCTGAATGCGCTGCCTTACCCTGATACTATTTTCTCTGCTCGCCGCTTGCTGCTGCTCACAGGCTTGCGCGGATACGCTCAATTCTTTCCGGCAGGCCCATGGCCTTGCGTCGCTGCATCGCAATTCAAGCCTGCAAACAATGGCGCAGCGCCACGCCAGCAGCATGGCTGCGCGTCGCTCAATGGACCACGACGGATTTTATTCTGAACGTGGGCCGCGGGGTGCGCGGGCGGAAAATGTGGCAATGGGATGCGCTACTGAAAGCTGCGCGATCAGTATGTGGGAGGGGTCATCAGGACACCGCGCGAATATGTTGCTGCCGGATGTTCGCAGCTATGGCATCGCGTCGGCGACCGGTGGCGGTCAGCGTTACTGGTGCCTGGTGCTGGGACTAGGCCGGTAACGCTGACACGCGGGCATACGTGGGTTGCGGACTTCAGAAACGTTGAACAATAGCCACGGCTACTTGATCAACGGCACCAACGTATTTGCCGCCAGTCAGGATGATGTCGAAGCTGACCGCAAAGGCCAGCGTGGCCAAAAAGCGCAGCATGGTTCGATCGTAAATCCGAGCATCTTAAAATGTGCTCGCCTGGACCGTTCAAATTTGAATCGAAGTCTCATCCCCAGGCACGGCAATATTGAATTGCAGCAATGACGGCGCCGCTCACGGCGCTGTTGCCCCGCAGGCGCTCGCTGAGTCACTGATTTGTAACGATTATTTTCGCGCGATCGTATTCCATGACATTTTCGTGAACAGTAAGCGAGATGTCGTGACATTGGCGTGTCTTGAGCACGGAGCCCCGCTGCGCCACAAGGCACGCCCGCAGAAACGCAATTTGCTCAAAAAACGACGGAGTAGAACCGTGATAATCGCTGTCAGGATTATTTTTGCTTCCATTTTCGCACTGTCGACCATCAGCCCGGCGTTCGCCGCTGAGGAAGATACGTTATTGGAGCGCGAAACCTCCATGTCCACCGTAAGCGCGGTTGAACAACACGTCGTCAGCAAGCACGTTCGGGCGCACCGCGCCACCGAGGCCCGTGCCTATGCGCCAGCCGGCACGCCGGCGGACGAGGCTATTGATTTTAGCATTGGCAGTCAGCGCTAAGCGTCCCCTTCCCCTGCTGTAGCCTGATTGCCAAGAGGCCGCCTCCCAAGGCGGCCTCTATGCTCCCTATCCTCCGAACGGATGATGCGAGCGCACGGCCGTCACCGCGGTCGCAAGGTCGTTCCGACTGCCGAATCATTCGCGACTTGTGTGACGTTGCTCACATTCAGCCAAAATCTGCTGATGAAATAATAACTCGATAGCCAGCCTGAGTCGCGCTGTGTGGGGTGTTGCTTCCTTGGATTTTCGCTTCGCCGATTTTGAAATAGATGTCGCGCGGCATGAACTGCGGCGCAGAGGAGAACTCGTTCCTATCGAGCCGCAGGTTTTCGATTTGCTCATTCATCTCGTTCGAAATCGCGATCGCATCGTCAGCAAGAATGAACTGTTCGATTCTATTTGGACGGGACGTATTGTCTCGGAGGAAACGCTGAGCTCGCGCGTAAGCGCAGCCCGGCACGCCATCGGCGACAGTGGCGCCGAACAGGCGCTTATTCGAACGCACTATAAGCGGGGTTTCCGCTTCGTCGGCGACGTCGAGGAGATCTCGACGTTGTCTGTTTTGCCCAACGTGACTCCCGGCAAAAGCGCATCGGCGCAGGCAATCCCAATATCCGAAAAGCCATCCATTGCCGTGCTGCCGTTCAAAAATATGAGCGGCGACCCTGACGCGGATTCATTTGCCCACGGTATCAGTCAAGACATCATCACAGGGCTGTCACGTCAGCGATGGTTTTCCGTCGTTGCCCGGAATTCCAGCGTGTTCAACGGAGAGACGATCGATCTTCGCAGAATGGTGAAGGAACTGGGCGTGCGTTACGTGCTCGAGGGCAGCGTTCGTCAGGCTGACGGCAGGGTGCGCGTCACCGCGCAGTTGATAGACGCCGACAAATGCGTTCACGTGTGGGCGCACCGATATGACAGCGCGCCCGCCAATATTTTTGACCAGCAGGACCAGACCACCAACCGGGTCATCGACTCGGTAAGGTCGCAGATCATTTTGGCTGAGGCAGCCCGCCTGCGGCGCATGCCGCAGGAAAGTATAGATGCGTCGGACCTGGTGATGCGGGCGCTCCCCCATATTTGGCGCATGAGTGCGGACGAGCAACGACAAGCCCAGGAGCTGTTGCAACAAGCGGTCACGCTTGACGCCGATTATGCACACGCGCATGCGTTGCTTGGGTGGACTTACGTAAACCTGTTCAATCTGGACTCGCACACGCCAATCGGCGAGCTAACCACCAGGGCACTCGATGCAGCGGGGAGGGCTCTGGCTCTCGATGATCACGATCATTGGGGGCAACTTGTGTTCGGCCTCAGTCTCGCGCGGCAACGGCGATCCGAAGAGGCCGTGAAGCATCTGTCGAAATCTATCGACTTGAACCCTAACTTTGCGCTCGGTCACGCGGGGCTCGGCTATGCCTTTGCATGTGGCGGCCAACCCCGGCGCGGTTTGGAGTTCCTTGAGCAGGCGCTGGTCCTAAATCCGCTCGATCCATTTCTTGCGGTGTACGCGCCGGTCGTGCGGTATATGGCTCATTTTGCACTAGAACAGTACGGCGAGACGATAACCGTGTGTCGCTCTATGGCAGCTCGACACCCTTATCATGCAGGTGCACGGCGCCTTATGACCGTGTCGTTGGGAATGCTGGGGAAAATTGACGAAGCAAGGGACGCTCTCGCCCAGACCCTCAAGCTTCAGCCCGATCTCTCCATCGATCATGTCGAAAATAACACCGTATACACGAACGTGTCGGATCGCTCGCGGTTTCTTCGGGGACTTCAGAAGGCAGGACTAAGACAGTGAATCTTCCTGGTGCGAACCGGTATTCGAGAAATCGAGATAGAAGCAGCAGCCGCAGTTAACGCCACACGCTTTGGGTGCTTTTCTGAGAGGTTGCCTGCGAAGGCGACCTCTTCTTTGCGACAGTGGACTCGGCTTGCTGACGCTATGCTTTAAACGACAAGAGTTTTTCTTTTTGTCCGCAAAATGTCGCGTATGTCCAAGTGTATAACCAGGCAATTAATCTAAAACGAAATGAACACGACGTACCAAGGGAGGGGATTATCGAAGACCCCTTGCAAAAACTTGCAGTTATCGGTGTCGATGTTGCCATCCTGACGTTGATTTGCGTGTCGATGTTTTCGGGCGAACCCGTCTTCAAATCCGGAAACAGTTCGGTTCAGCCTTCAGCGGGAGTCCAGTGCGAACACTAGTTGCAGGTTTGGTACCTCTCCTGCTCACATTGGCGCTTCGATCTTCTCACAATCCGAATCAATGGCCATGCCGCAAACGATAATTCCGTGCCGTCGGGCAGGTATCGTTTGAGCGGGCGCCGTCCCGATGACTTTGTCGGTCGAGACTTGGGGTTGGTCTGCGGAGATCGCATGTGTGTGGACCGTGCGGGCGACCGCCACTGTGGCGATCAGAGCCAACACTCCAACGGCTGCCGAAAGAAATTTTGTTTTGCGCGATAGCATTTCAAAGACCTCACGAGTTCCGTCGCTTCTGTAACGGAAATAACAAAATTTTTGCCATGCACAAGACAGCGGTTACTCACATTTATTTGTTCAGATAAATTAATCGATTAGTGCAATATTGCACTGCACTCGACTGACCCGATTCGAAGCTCTTTTCCGCAGTTTTTCGGCGTCAAAACACGAAGTGTCATGCGCTCCGCGCATTCGTGGTCAGCAGCAATGCGTAAGCGCCTTGCTTGCGCGCGGAGAGGAAACGGGACGCCTGCTTGCGCAAGCATGAACGCGAGGCAGAATGCACGATACGTCCCGGAATCTTCTCGTATGACAAATACCGAGCCGACGTCGCCCAAGCGCATCAGCGTTGGCTGGCTGGTGTGCATTGGAATGACGCTTGGCGCTTTGCTGGTGCCCCTCGCGGTCTACGTGACTATCGCAGTTTACAATTCGCTTTACGGCGACTGTACCCTCGGAGCGGTAAATCGCTTCGGCTGCGCGTTGCAACAATTCGTCATTGCGGCACTCTCAATTCTGCCCGGCGGCGCGCTCGGATTTATCGTTGCCTATTGGATCGGTAGCCGGCGGCACGCGCCGGCCCCGTGAACTGAAACGGGAATGTCTCATGCCTCTCCACATCTGTACCGCCTGCGGCACGCAATATCCGGAAAGCGC
>Ga0187785_10000729_pt1 | contig 11845 bp, 7 predicted proteins | sample 0815_BV2_4_20_MG_FD_132466 | JGI IMG/M metagenome (GOLD analysis project Ga0187785, IMG submission 132466) | Tropical peat soil microbial communities from peatlands in Department of Meta, Colombia - 0815_BV2_4_20_MG | ecosystem: Environmental > Terrestrial > Soil > Wetlands > Peat | place...
GGCCCTCTCAAAAAGGAGACGGTATCTTCTCTCGCTCTCGCTGAGTCTCTCTTCATCGAGTGACCTGCGACGTTCAACGATGACGATGCCGACAGCAATAGCTATCAGGGCGACTATCCCGATAAGATAAAGAATCAAGTTGAGCCTGTTGAGCTCTGCCGCAACGACCGTACTGTCCATATCAACGCCGACAAGGCCGACAACCTTTCCGGTACTGTCCCGAATGGGATAATACCCTGAGAGAACGGTCCCCCACTGGTCGGTAGTAAACTCGTTATCTGCGGAAGGTCCGGAGAACCCGGCGATAAGAGTAGATTCTGCTGGTGCGTACACCTCGCCGATAGATGCCGCGTCACTGCTGAATCCATAGTCGCCATCGACAACAAATTCAACGATGTCCCTTTCTTTTTTCATCGTATAGATATAATGGACATCCGGTGCAGCCTTCTCGATCTGGCGGAGATGATCCCTGATTTGGATGAAGGCCGGAGTATTCTCATCGCCGGGCCTCAGCCTGGCAAAAGAGTCACCGTCAATTCCGGAGGCTGCGATGCTTGCGATGGATATCAGTTTGTCCTGCGTGGATCCTTTCAGTGCTGCCCGTGTCTCCAGGGATACCGAAGAGACCGTGATGATCGTAACGATGAGGATAATTACGATGAGCAGGATGGATACCTTGCGGGAAGTCCGAAAACCCATGAAAAATTTCTCCCAAAACGAAGATCAGACCTGACGGATTTGATCTTAATCCTGACTTATATAATTAGATCCCGAAGGTTATAAAAAAAAGGGAACAGGCATTCGCTCCTGCCAATCGATCAGAAAGATTATTTCCCGCTCGACACCGTCCTGGATCCCCGAAGGATACCGATTGTGCCGGTCCTTACAAATTCCTTGACACCATACTGCCTGAGCAGCGTTTCAAGAGCTTCGATCTTTTCCGTATCGCCGATGACCTGCAGGACAAGGGACTTAGGGCTCACATCGACAATCGATGCCCTGAATATCTCGGCAATCTGCATGATCTCCGCCCGGGACGCACCGAGTTCTGCAGTCACCTTGATGAGCGCGAGTTCCCGTTCCACCCGGGGGTTATCGGTCAGGTCCGAGACTTTGATGATGTCGATGAGCTTGTTGAGCTGCTTCATCACCTGTTCGACCTTGGCATCGTCGCCAATGACCACGATCGTGATCCGGCTCATACCGGGTTCTTCACACGGCCCCACGGCAAGGCTCTCGATATTGAAGCCACGGCGTGAGAAGAGACCAGTGACCCGTGAGAGGACCCCTGCCTTGTTCTCGACGAGGATAGAAAGGGTATGGGGCTTCATGGCTGGTGACCCCCAATCATTTCATTGATCGCCGCCCCTGCAGGCACCATGGGAAAGACATTCTCCTCACGTTCGATCCGGAAGTCCATGACAAACGGGCCGTCGCAGTCAAGAGATGCCTGGAAGGCCGGCAGGACGTCCTCCGAACTTTCCACCCGCATCCCATCGATGCCGTACGCATTGGCGATCTTGACGAAGTCAACGGGAGGCAGTTCCGTGTAGGAATAGCGGTGATCGAAGAACAGCTCCTGCCATTGCCGGACCATCCCGAGGTACATGTTGTTCAGGATCGCGATCTTCACGGGGATCTTGTTGGCGGCAACCGTCCCCATCTCCTGAATATTCATCTGGATACTCCCGTCGCCGGCGATCACGAAGACCGGCACATCCGGCCTGGCGAAATGGGCCCCGATTCCCGCCGGGAAGCCAAACCCCATGGTACCGAGACCGCCGGAGGTGATCCAGGTCCGGGGGTTGTGGAAGCAGAAATGCTGGGCAGTCCACATCTGGTTCTGTCCGACCTCTGAAACGATGACAGCCTTTTCCTTCACCAGATCGCTCAGGGTCCTGATAACAAACTGCGGGTGGAGGCCACCGGTCGATGGACATTTGAGCGGGTGATGCTGCTTCCAGTGCCTGATCTTCTTCAGCCATCCCTCATGGGCGTCCCGTTTCTTCATGAGCGTGAGGGCGTCTTTTAAAACTGCCCTGATATCGCCCACAATCGGCACGTCCACCCGCTTGTTCTTGCCGATTTCAGCGGGGTCAATATCGATATGGATGATCCTGGCCCGTGGAGCGAACGTATCGATCCTTCCGGTTACCCGGTCATCGAAACGGGCGCCGATCGCGATCATGAGATCGCATTCCGTAACGGCAAAGTTAGCGTACTCTGTCCCGTGCATCCCCAGCATCCCGAGGTTGAGAGGATGATGACAGGGAATGCACCCGATCCCCATCAGCGTTGTCGTGACCGGGATCGAGGCAAGGGTGGCAAACTCAACAAGTTCCGGAGAGGCGTTTGACGAGATAACACCTCCGCCAGCATAGATGAGCGGACGCTCAGCCTGTTCCAGGAGTTCAAGCGCCTTTTCAATCTGGCGCTTGTGACCCTTGTACGTGGGGTTATACCCGCGGAGCGTGATCTTCTCAGGAAGCTTGACATCCTCGGCGAGACCGGTGCTTACATCCTTGGGAATATCGATGAGGACCGGTCCCTGTCTTCCGGTTCCCGCAATGTAGAATGCTTCCCGGACAACCCTGCTTACGTCGCCCGCATTCTTTACGAGATAATTATGCTTGGTAACCGGCATCGTGATCCCGGTGATATCTGATTCCTGGAAAGCATCATTGCCGAGCAGGTTTGTCGGTACCTGGCCGGTAATGGCAACTACCGGTGTCGAGTCCATATACGAAGTGGCGATGCCGGTGACAAGGTTGCAGGCACCGGGGCCTGATGTTGCAAGGCATACCCCTACACGACCGCTTGCCCGTGCATACCCGTCTGCGGCATGCGCTGCAGCCTGTTCGTGCCGTACAAGAAGGTGCCGTAATGACGAGTCGTAGAGTTCATCATAGATCGGCAGCACCACTCCGCCAGGATACCCGAAGATGATCTCGGTCCCTTCTCGCTGGAGTGATTCGACGAGGATTTTTGCCCCGGTTTTCATGTCCTATCCCTCAGAAGTCTGTTCATGCCGGCGATCATCGCTTCGACACTTGCCATGATGATGTCGGTGCGGGCGCCGCGTGAAGTAATTATCTTCCCGTCTTTACTTAATCTTACTGTCACGTCGACCAGAGCGTCGGTGCCACCGCGGATTGCATCGACATGGTACTCTTCAAGGCGGATATCAGCGACATCCGCCACGCATTTGCGGAGTACCTCCATAGCCGCATCGACAGGTCCGTCTCCGGTCGCCGCGCCGGTCATCTCTACCCCGTTCACGAGGAGGGTGACCGAGGCGGTCGGGATCATGTTGCTCCCCGAGACAGCAGTGAACTGCCGCATACGGATGATCGGCTTGCACTCGATTGCCAGAACAGCATCCGCAACCGCCATGAGATCAGCATCGGTCACGCGTTTCCCGTCATCACCCAGCTGTTTTATCCGCTTGACAATCTCTTTTACCTGGTTCTCATCAGCAGTATAGTTCATCTCGTGCAGAGCGGCTTCGACCGATGCGGAACCGGAGTGTTTGCCGAGCACGATTCTTCGCTTTCTGCCGACCTGTTCCGGCCGTACCGATTCATAGGTCGATGGTTCACGGATCACACCATGGGCGTGGATGCCGCTTTCATGCGTGAAAGCCATCTCCCCGACAACTGCCTTGTTCACGGCAAGAGGCACTCCCGTTAATCGCGAGACAAGACTCGAGAGCTGGTAAATCTGTTCGGTCCGGATCCGGGTTTTATACTTGTAGAGCAGTTCCAGTGCCATCACGATCTCTTCGAACGGGGTGTTTCCTGCCCGTTCCCCGAGACCATTGACCGTGACGTGGGCACAGGAAGCACCGTGTTTCAGGGCAGCCATCGTATTGGTTACCGCGAAACCCAGATCGTCGTGGCAGTGGATCGAGAGGGGGGCGATTTGCGCAAGAGGCGGGATATACCCGGCTGCTTTCTCAGGTGTCAGGAGACCCACGGTATCGCAGAAACACAACCGGTCGGCACCGTGCCCGACACCCTCGGAGAAGATCCGGTGGAGAAATGCGGGATCGGCCCGGGAGGCATCTTCTCCGGAGAGTTCTACCAGGAGGCCCCGTTCTTTGGCATGGTCAACGGCTGCACAGGCCATAGCAGCCACCTCCTCACGGGTCTTGCGCATCTTCTTCGCGATATGCAGATCGCTGACCGGGATCACCAGATGGATCGAATCGGCCCCACAGTCGGCGGCAAAATCAATGTCTGTCGCAAGGGCGCGGGCAAACGTACAGATCTCGGCCCCCAGCCCCGCATCAGCAATAAGGCGGATTGCTTCCCGTTCTCCTTCTGATGCAGCAGCCGAACCGGCCTCGATAACATCAATACCGATATCTGCCAGCTTTGTCGCAATCTCAAGTTTCTGGTCGGGATTTAATGATACACCGGGGGTCTGTTCCCCGTCACGTAAGGTGGTGTCTAAAAAACGCAGGTTATTGACAAATAAAACACTCACTCATGGCGAATCACCATGGGTAATCATTAGTGTGGTGCATATAAAAAATCTTGCCGCACCAGTCCCGGAGAACACTACGATCTCTGCTGTTTTGGGTATTTTTACCAGACGATCAAAAAATCCCAACCTTAGTGTACCTGAAACAGTTCTTTTTTTTTAAGAATGGTTCTGCATTGTTGCACCAGAATTGGATCAAGACAGAGAGTACTGGTTATTTCCGTGATACACAAACCAGGGATCGGTTTGCCCGTTTCCCCAGAACTTTTTATTGCACAACCAACATGATGTAGGGAGTGTTGAGTCTCTGATGAACCTTTTTTCGTTCAGGCCCGGCAATCCGGAAGAGGGGGCAGAACCATACAAACCGATAGCAGATGAATGCGAGGATCTCCGGCATGCTGCTACCCGTGGTGATCTCGGGAGGAAGATTGCCCTCCTGGTACTGCGGTATCCCCCCTCAGCAGTATTGCAGATGAAACGGAACTTTGGCAGGAAAACTGAAGACCTCCCTGCCGATTATCGCAACCGTCTGACAAAAAAGATCAACGAACACCTGCTCGGCACGTACCAGACCATTCGCCTCCGGCAGCAGCAGGGGTCATTTGATTCGATGAAAGAACCCGTTACCCCTCTTCAGCAGTCGTACTGGGAAATGGTCGAGGCCCAGTGTCAGCCCGGAGAAGGGGATCCCGGAATCCGGTTCCTCAATTACCTGCTCGCCGCATTCTGTATGTTTGTTCTTGGGGAAGCCGGGCATCCCGCAGGAACGCCGTTTCCCGGAGGGGACCAGGTGCAACAGATTGAGGGGGTCTGGTACTGCCCGGTACGCGAACGGGCCGGTGACGTGGATGCTGCTCTCTGCCCGTTCTGCCCTGCACATCAGACTCCGGATGTCGGATATCTCAATCCGCCTGTTGACGGCAGCCATCACCGGAAACAGGAATTCATCGATAACTGTTATCGCTATCATAATTTCAACGGCTGATCCCGTATTCCCGCATCTCAATATCCCTATAGAGATGCATTTAGAGCCGAAATTAAGCGAAAAACGGGAAAAGAAGAGAGAGTTTATTTTATACCATTGCCATGAATAGTACTGGATAGCCCGGGAATCCCGTTGCTCTGGGGATTTCCGCCGGGGTGGGATTTTGGATTCCATGCAGATGATCACCGAAAATTCATCGCTCTATATCAACAGGGAACTGAGCTGGATACGGTTTAACCGGCATGTTCTTGATGAAGCAAAAGACGAGACCCACCCCCTGCTCGAAAGGGTAAAATTTCTTGCCATTTTTGCCAACAATCTCGATGAATATTTCATGATCCGCGTATCCGGTCTCCAGAGGCAGCTGACAAAGGGGGTCCTGAAATCCCCTCCTGACGGCATGACTCCGGCGATGCAGATCGAAGCAATACGACAGATGCTCATCCCGGAACTGGAAGAACAATACGCCACATGGCACAACGAGATCCTCCCCCGGCTGGAGAACGCCGGCATTCACATCCGCATGTACGCTAACCTGACGGAAGAACAAAAAGCAGCAATGCATACCTTCTTCGTCAACGAAGTCTTCCCGGTCCTTACTCCGCTTGCTTTTGACAGTTCCCACCCGTTTCCCTTCATCTCAAACCTTTCCCTCAACCTGGCAATCATTGTCAGGGATCCTGCAGACAAAGAATATTTTGCACGTGTCAAGGTCCCGACGAACCTTTTCCAGCGCCTGGTACGGGTACCCGGACCGGACGGTGGGGTCTCGACCGGAGACCATGAGGTGCACCTGATCTATCTTGAGGACATTATTGCGGCCCATCTCGACATGCTTTTTCCGGGCCTTGAGGTTGTAGCCTCGTTCCCGTTTCGCATCACCCGCGACGCCGACCTTGAGATTGAAGTGGACGAAGCTTCAGACCTCCTGACTACGGTCGAGGAGATCATGGAACAACGTGCACGGGGAAAACCGGTCCGTATCGAGATGGAATGTTCGACCCGGGAAAATATCTGTCACATGCTCGAGAGAAAACTCGGGGTCACTTCCGACATGATTTACCGGGTGGGGCACCCGGTGGGCATGGCGGACCTGATGCAGCTCATGTCACTTGACCGCCCTGATCTGAAGGATGTTCCCTTTGCCCCTTCGGTCCCTGATGATCTTGGGGAAGGAAAGGATATCTTTGCGGCGGTCCGGCGTCATGATATCCTGCTCTACCACCCGTACGACAGTTTTACTCCCGTTGTCAACCTGATACGCCAGGCAGCCCGTGACCCGGACGTCCTGGCAATCAAGATAACGCTGTACAGGGTGGGGTCAAATTCCCCCATTGTCAGGGCCCTTCTGGAAGCACGGGAGAACGGCAAAGATGTGGCAGCCCTGATTGAACTCAAGGCCCGTTTTGACGAGGAGAATAATATCGGATGGGCGAGGGCGCTCGAACACGAGGGGGTTCATGTCGTCTATGGAGTCGTGGGCCTGAAGGTCCACGCCAAACTCTGCATGGTCGTCCGGCGTGAGAAAGAGGGGATCCGCAGATATGTCCACCTGGGGACCGGCAATTATAATGCAACAACGAGCCGGATTTACACGGACTTCGGTTTCCTCACCACGAACAAAGCCATTGGCGAGGATGTTGCCAACCTGTTCAATTTTCTGACAGGATATGCACGGATCGAGCGTTACGGCAAGCTCCTGGTTGCGCCGGTCACTCTGCGGAACGGGATCATCGACCGTATCGATCGGGAGATAGAGCATCACACCAGGGACGGCAATGGCCACCTTATCTTCAAGATGAACGCCCTGGTCGATCCGCTCTGCATCGCGGCTCTCTACCGTGCCTCGCAGGCCGGGGTAAAGGTGGAGTTGCAGGTCCGGGGGATCTGCTGTCTTCGCCCAGGTGTCGCCGGGATCAGTGATCATATCACGGTGAGCGCCATTGTCGGCCGCTTTCTCGAACATGCACGGATCTACTATTTTCACAATGGGGGGAAGCCGGAACTGTATCTCGGCAGTGCCGACCTGATGCCACGCAACCTTGATCGCCGGGTTGAGGTACTCTTCCCGGTCGAGAGCTCCATCCTCCGTAATGCAATCATCAACACGATCCTGCCGGCTCAACTGCTGGACAGGGTCAAGCTCCGTTACCTTCTCCAGGACGGGACATACTGCCGGGCAGAGCCTTCGCCCGGGTCGGAGCCGATGAACGTGCAGTCCTGGCTGGTGGCAAACCGGGGATCCTGGTATGATCACGACCGGTGATACCACGACACAGAATACCGGGCTTTGCTGGTTCGGTATCCAGAAACTGCCCTCTCTTCTCGAAGCCCTTACCGGTGAGATCAGCGGGGTTGAGGAAGGAATTGACATAGAGTATATCCACCGTATGCGGGTCGCATCCCGCAGACTGCGGGCAGCGCTCCCGCTCTTCTCCCCTTGTTTTCCCGCAAAGAAGTACTCGAAATGGATGCAGGAGATCACCAAGATTACCCGGGCGCTGGGAGCTGCCCGGGACGCCGATGTCCAGATCGCATTTCTCCAGAAAACGCTCAAAAAGCAGGGCAAGACAGTGGGATCAAAAAAGTCCGGATCTCCCGATGTGAAAATGTCGACAGAACCTGCTGCGAAGTACCTGCTTCTTTCGCTTCAGAAACGGCGGGGAGTTCTCCAGAAGAGAGTTCTTCTGGCCCTTCACGAATTTGAAAGGAGTCATGTTGCTGAAGATATGCGCCGTTCGTTTGCCGCCCTGCAGTCCGGGTTCGCACCCCGAAAAAAACCGCTCCTCTCCGGAATTCCACCGGTCGCCGCAATCCGTATCGCGAAACGTCTCGCCGACCTCCGCTCGTTCGATCCCTGGGTTCTCCACCCGGAAGCGGTTGCTGAACACCACGCAACCCGTATTGCTGCCAAGAAACTCCGGTACACCATGGAGATCTATGGGCCGGTCTACCGGAACGGTCTTGGAAAACCCCTCGCACGGGTAAAAAAAATCCAGGAGATTCTCGGCGATATTCATGACTGCGATGTCTGGATCGATCATATCACCCTCCTTCTTCTCCGGGAACGGACCCTGCTGAGATCGTCCCGGGCAAAACGACCGGACACGGCCACCCTTTCAAGCCTGAAGGCACTCCTCCGGGACCGCGAGGCTGAACGGCGGCGCCGGTACCGCCAGTTTGTCCATCTCTGGCAGGCACTTTCACGGCAGAAACTCTGGGAGGAACTGCAAAAGACCCTGGATAGCGGGAGGAGATCCCGGTTCCTTCCACCACGTGGATACGAAGATCGGGACCTGGTAGCAGCAGCACGCCGGCTCATGAGCGAATACCCGGAAGCAGAACCCCACAGCAGGCACGTCACGATGCTTGCGCTGATGCTCTTCGATGGGACAACGGTACTCCACGGCCTCGGGCCGCACGACCGGGTTCTCCTCGAATGTGCCGGCCTCGTCCATGATATCGGATGGAAGTATGGCCAGGCAGGTCATAATAAACATGGTGCGATGATGGTCTTTGCTGATGAAAACCTCCCCCTTGACCTGACCGAACGGGGAATTATTGGCATTACGGTCTTTGCACACCGGAGCAGGGCCCGTATCAGTACCCATCCTTTTTTTCCTCTTCTTTCTCCGGAAGACCAGAAGAAGACCCGGGTTTTTTCATCATTGCTCCGGGTTGCGGACGGGCTTGACTACCTTCATTCCGGTTCTGTCCGGGAGGTCCACTGTATAATCGGGTCGGAGACGGTTGTCTGCGATCCTGCAGGCAGCGGCGACATCTTGGCGGAGAAAGAACGGGCACGGATGAAAGGGGAATTGTTCGATGAGACCTTCGGGCGTGCGCTGGTGATCCGGTGAAGTCAGGTACTATTGGTCCCGGCGGGAGGGTTGTCTCGTTCATCGATATCGGTACCAACTCGGTCCGCCTGCTCGTGGTGCGACTCAACCCGAACCACTCGTACACGATTCTGAGCCGACAGAAGCAGCAGGTGCGCCTTGGGGAGGGTGAATTCGAAGATGAGGAGATCCAGCCTGAAGCAATGGAACGTCTCACGGTTGTCTGCCATCGCTTTACGGATCTGGCCCGGTCATTTTCTACAGAAGAGTTCGTGGCCGTCGCCACGTCTGCCATGCGGGAAGCGACCAACCAGGCTACCATCCTTCATCTTCTCCGCCAGGAAGCACAGCTTGACGTCAGGGTGATCTCCGGGCAGGAAGAGGCCAGGCTCATCTACCTTGGTGTCGTGAGCGGCGTCAGGATCGAAGACCGCCAGGGCTTCTTTATCGATATTGGCGGGGGGAGCACGGAAATTGCCATCGGGGGTGAAAGGAATTATCATTACCTCGAGAGCTTCCGTCTTGGCGCAATACGGCTCTCAAACCTGTACTTCCCCCGCGATATGACAGGGCCGGTCTCTCCTGATCAGTATAAGCGGATCCAGCATCACATCAGGGACACCATCATTCATTCGGTCAGGAAACTCCGTGGCATGGAACCTGAGCTTGCTGTGGGCAGCTCCGGCACAATTATGAACCTCGCCGAAATTGCCCAGAAAGCCCTGCACCCGAACAGCGGAACAGGTGAGACGGCCCTCTCGTTCCGCGATCTCCAGACGGTTATCAGCCTCCTCTGCTCGCTCCCGCTCGACCAGCGCAGGAAGGTCCCCGGCATGAACCCGGAACGGGCAGATATTATCATTGCCGGGGCTGCCATTCTCGAAATCTTCATGAAAGAACTGGGATTCGACTCCATAACGACAACGGGACGGGGGCTCCAGGACGGGCTTCTCGTGGATTATCTCTCGCGAATCGACGCGTTTCCCCTTCTCGGCGAACTTTCCCCGCGGCAGCGTTCCGTGCTCCAGCTCGGAAGGTCCTGCGGGATTAACGAAGTCCATGCCAGGACGGTTACCAGTCTCGTCCTCGAGTTGTTCGACTCGGCAAAAGATCTGGGACTTCACCATTTCGGGGAACCCGAGCGCGAGCTCCTTGAATATGCCACGTTCCTTCATGATATCGGGTCGTTTATCTCCTACACGAACCATCACGCCCATTCCTACTATATCATCAGGAATTCCGAACTCCTTGGTTTCGACCAGAATGAGATCACATTCATGGCCAACATCGCCCGGTTTCACCGCAAAAAGACACCCCGGAAGAAGGATCCCGAGGTTATGGAACTGGAGTCACGGGACCGTGAAGCTCTGCGGATCCTCACCACATTTATCCGGCTCAGCGAGAGCCTGGACCGCAGCCACGCTGCCCTGATCCAGCATGTCAAATTTACCGTTGATGACGGTGAGCATGTCCATCTTGAGGTTCTTGCCCGGGGAGACTGCCAGCTCGAGATCTGGGGTGTCGAGGCAGAGCGGAAGGCCTTTGAAAAGATCTTCAACCGGAAGCTCGTTATCGAACGGATCCAGGCCAATTAAATGCGGGAAATGGCCGCTTCCGGAGTACTGGGCTCCAGCCCGTTCTTATTCGTTCCGGAAAGGTCATGGTATGAAAAAACACTCTTGAAAAACCCCTGTTTGATACCTGCAGGCCCCATCCGACAGTAATCGCGCAACCAGAACCTCATGGCTGCTGGCCGGACTAAAGATGGGGTTCTCTCCGGAGGAAGAACCCCGATCGGATGAGATTAAAGATCTATTCCCGCAACAATCCGGGGGTAAGCAGTCCGGCATGCCGCAGAAATTTCAATTCACCGGTAATGTTTATGATGTAAAAAGACCCGGAAAGTCTCCTTTAGAGGATCACCTCCCGATTCTCTTCTTTCCAATCTTCTCCAGCGCCTCTGCTGCTTCCCTGGAGACGCACGGATCCGGATCCTGCAGGAATGCCAGCAGTGCTGCTGCGGCATGCTCATCCCCGCATTCCCCGAGCGCCCAGAGTGCGCATTCACGGATAACACCGCCATGGTTGAGAAGCGGGAGTAAGGAATCCACGGCTTCCGAAGTCCCGAGACAACCGAGGACCAGAACAACCCTCCAGACAATCGTTTCATGGGGATCTCCCAGTGCTTCGAGAAGGAACGGGATGGCAGGACCTCCCTTCTCAGTCAGGGCATCGAACGCTGCTTCCCGTACCTGCCAGTTACCGTTTTCCAGGGCCCCGATGAGCAGGACAATCGCACCGCCATCCGGCATTTCTGCAATACCTGCAATGGCCCCGAGGCGGGTCTCGAGGGATGGCGATTCGAGATCCATTGCAAACTGCCGGCGTTTATCAACGATCGCCGGATCCTCGTCCCGGGGCACGACTTCTGCCAGGGAAGCCGGTGCAGGAACTGCCGGAGTATCAGCCGAAGGAGGTATGCCTTCCAGTCCGAGTGCGTCGGCCCAGCTCTCTACCGCCCAGGCAGCAGCAC
>Ga0187785_10000730_pt1 | contig 11844 bp, 13 predicted proteins | sample 0815_BV2_4_20_MG_FD_132466 | JGI IMG/M metagenome (GOLD analysis project Ga0187785, IMG submission 132466) | Tropical peat soil microbial communities from peatlands in Department of Meta, Colombia - 0815_BV2_4_20_MG | ecosystem: Environmental > Terrestrial > Soil > Wetlands > Peat | place...
AATCCCCGGGGCCTTATCGATCCTTAAGGGAGCTGTCCCTGGCCGGGCTCGTGGGTTCGGTCATATGGCGCCCACCTACTTTCGTAGGGAACCCGGGATCGATGCTCCAACGGCCATCGCGGCCCCGCACTTAATATTGCATGACCAACAGCCCTGACACGGATTCCCCGAAAGCACGGCTCCGCCAGCAGGCTCTCGCATTACGTGACGCTTTGCCTGCGGCCGTGCGCGCTGCCGCCGCCGAGGCGCTCGCCGAGCGGCCGTTCCCGATAAAATTCAAGCACGGCACGATCATTTCCGGATTCTCGCCGATGAAAAACGAGATCAATCCGGTTCCGCTGATGCGCAAGCTCGCTGATGCGGGAGCGAAGCTGGCGCTGCCTGCAATTGCCGGACGCGGCAAGCCCCTGATCATGCGCGCGTGGACATTTGGCGAGCCATTGGCCTCCGGTCAGTGGGGCATCCGCGAACCGGTGCCTCAGGCGCCTGAAGTTGCGCCTGACATTCTGATTGTTCCGCTTGCCGCCTTTGATCGTGCCGGCCATCGCATCGGATATGGTGCGGGATACTACGACATGACTATCAATGCGTTGCGCGCACAGAAGAAGGTCACTGCCATCGGTATCTCGTTTGCAGCTCAGGAGATTCAATTTATTCCGGTCACTCAACGCGACGCACCGCTCGATCTCGTGCTAACGGAACGTGAGGTTATTGACTTTCGCGGCGCATGACTTCGGAAAGCGGAGATCATGGGCGAATAAATATAGAGATTGAACTTATGCGTATCCTTTTTATCGGCGATATCGTCGGCCGCTCCGGACGCACCATCGTAGTCGAGCGACTCCCGGATTTTATCTCCGGATGGAAGCTCGACCTGGTCGTGGTCAACGGCGAAAATGCGGCAGGCGGTTTCGGTATCACCGAGGTCATCTACAACGAACTCATTGACGCCGGCGCAGACGCCATCACGCTCGGTAACCATGCGTGGGATCAGCGCGAAGCGCTGGTGTTTATTGAACGCGCGCCTCGTCTCATACGCCCGCTCAACTATCCAAAAGGCACACCGGGTCGGGGTGCCGCCTTGGTCGACACGAAGAATGGCAAACGCGCGCTGGTGATCAATGCCATGGGCCGTATTTTCATGGATCCGCTCGACGATCCTTTTGCTGCGATCGAGCGAGAACTTTCCGCTTGCGCGCTCAATTCGGGTGCGGACGCGATTGTGATCGATTTCCACTGTGAGGCCACGAGCGAGAAGCAGGCCATGGGTTATTTTACCGACGGCCGCGCCAGTCTCGTGGTGGGTACCCATACCCACGCACCTACCGCCGATGAGCGGATCCTGCCGAACGGTACGGCCTTTGTGTCGGATGTCGGAATGACCGCGGACTACAACTCCATAATCGGCATGAATAAAGACGAACCGCTGAACCGTTTTCTGCGTAAACTGCCGGGCGCGAAGTTCGAAGCGTCAAATGGCCCCGCAACATTGTGCGCTCTTGCGGTTGAGACCGATGACGTGACGGGCCTCGCACGCAAGGTCGGTGCTGTGCGGGTTGGTGGTATTCTGCAAGAGACGCGGCCGAAATTCTGGGACTGAAAATTTTTAAGCCCGCGCGGGTTGACCGCGAATCACGTCGGTGATTCGTTAGAAGAAGTTGATTCGCCGGCATGTGCTGGGTCCGGCATAGCGACCTCGGCACGGGCTCCCATGAATCTGCACGTCGACAGCAATCTCGCTCTGGAAATACCGCCCGACGCCGCCCCGCAATCTCCAACCCGAAAAAAGAAAATAGACGCCCGCGCCGAGCTTGCCTCCCAATTCGTTCCTTCCGGCGCTCACGTGCTCGATCTCAGCGGCGACCAGGCGATAAAGCCACTGCTGCCGAGCGGCTGCGGCTACAGCGCCATCGGCCGCGCCGGAAAGAAAAACACCGGACCTGTTTGCGATCTCAACACCGGTGATTTCCCGGCTGAAGCTGCCTCGCAATGCGATATCATCGTGATGCTCGGCGCTCTTGAACGGATCGCGGACGTCGAGAATCTGTTCACCCATCTGCGCTTCTGCAAGCGCGACGTGATCCTCAGCTATTGCGCCACCGATCTGACGAAGGGGTGCGATCGGGACGCGCTCGGTTTTGCCAACCATTTGAGCTTCTACGATCTGGCGCTGCTGTTCGATCGCTACGGCTTTCGCATCGAGTGCACCGGCCCGATCGACGAGACACAGGTGCTGATGCGGCTTACACCGACGGAATGGCTGGCGCCTGCCACGCCTTGCAGCGTCGCGGTTATCGCCGGCGAGGCCGGGGAAAATTTCGGCGCGCGGCTGGGATGCCAAATGTTGAATGCATTGTTGCCGGGCGAGGCGGAAGTGGATCATCTGACCCTGCACACCCTCGGCGCGGCGCGTGCAAGCTACGATCTGGTCATTCTTGGCACAGGCAATGGCCTCTTCCCGCCTCTTCTCGGAGAAGAGGTGCTCGATATCGTTTCGCGTTCCAAGGCGGCGATTGGTATTTTTGGGACGCAAGGCCGGGAGCTGATCTCACGTCCGACCCTCGACCGTCTCATTGGCCGGCTCGACACGTGGTTCGCGCGTTATGAGGACGATGTGCTGATGTATGGGCGCGGACGCAGCAACGTCATTCATATCGGCGACTGGCTGATAGACCAGTTCCCGCTCACGCGCGCAATCAATGACGAGCCGTTGGTTGTCGATCACGAGCTCGGCCAGGAGTTGGCCCTCGACCGCGCCATCAACACCATTCAAAAACACAAACAAGTCTACTCAACCGTGCCGGCGGCGCTGCTGTGCGCCCTCACGTCTGCGGAGCTCGCAGCCTACGCGGAAATGCCGGCACAGCAACCCGATCTCGCGATCGGTCAATTCCGCAGCATGTTGATCGACGTCTTTGGTCGTGCCTTTCCGGAACAGAAATTCTTCCTGGTCGACCGTGATCCGGTCACCCGCTACAAGGCGCGTGTCCACCGCAACGTGGCCAAGGTCGGTGCGCGCATCGGTTCGATCCTGCGCAACGTGGCGGTTACGACCTAGAGCCCGTCCCAATTCCGGCATTACCGATATTTATTTTCCCGGCGCGTCAGCCTATATAGCCGTCGGTATCAACAAACATCGTATGTTTTCGTATGGCTGGTCATTCCCAATTCAAGAACATCATGCACAAGAAAGGGCGCGCGGATAAGGCGCGCTCCAAGCTGTTCGGCAAGCTTGCGCGTGAAATCACGGTGGCCGCCAAGCTCGGCATGCCGGACCCGGCGTTCAATCCGCGTCTGCGGGCGGCGGTGCTTGCGGCCCGCGCCGAGAACATGCCGAAGGACAATATCGAGCGGGCGATCAAGAAATCGCAAGGCGCGGACACGGAGCACTACGACGAGATCCGCTACGAGGGCTACGGGCCGGGCGGCGTCGCTGTGATCGTGGAAGCGTTAACCGACAACCGTAATCGCACCGCGGGCGAAGTACGTGCGATCTTCTCGAAGAACGGCGGCAATCTGGCCGAGACCGGCGCCGTCTCGTTCATGTTCAATCATGTTGGCGTGGTCGAATACGACGCGAAAGTCGCCAGTGCCGACGCCATGCTAGATGCGGCAATCGAGGCCGGCGCCGATGACGTGACATCAAATGAGGACGGCCATCAGATCATCACAACTCCGGAGGCATTGAACGACGTCGCCAAGGCGCTCGAAGGCAAATTTGGCGAGCCGCGCAAGTCATCGATGTTGTGGAAAGCGCAGAACACCATCGCACTCGACGACGAAGCTGGTGAAAAGATTCTCAAGCTGATCGAGTTGCTCGACGACAGCGATGATGTGCAGAATGTCTACGCCAATTTCGAAGTGTCGGATGCGCTGGTCCAGAAAATGAGCGCGTAGCTCCAATTCCGCTCATTCCCGTCCCCGCCTGCGCGGGGACAAGCTCCAACGGGAATCCAGAATAAAATTGAAGACTTTTGCGGTTTGGGCCCTGGGTCCCCGCTTTCGCAGGGACGAGCTGAGAATGGCTTCAGGCGCCACCGAACTCCAAAATATACAGTCCGGCGTTGTAGTCGGTCGCATAGATCAAACCCGTCGCTTCCACGAACACGTCTGCTGACTGGATGACACGCGGGCGGTTCGGGCGCGTGTCGGCAAGCGTCGCGGGCTGCGGCGGCACCAGCGCGCCGACTTCTTTCGGGGCAAAGGCGTTGGAAATGTCGAACACCCGAATGCCGGCATTCTGATAGGTCGCGAAAACCAATTGTGAACTGACGAAGCTGCCCGGCCGGTTTTCGTGGATGTTGTGCGGTCCGAAATGGCCACCTTTGGCTTTGTAGTCGGCGTCGGCGGGTGTGGGGCAGGTTGAGATGCTCACCGGATTTTGCGCAACACGGTTGTCGAAGATCCAGATCAGCTTCAGCCCGTCTTCCTGATGATCGAGCACGGCTTCGTCGAGCACCACCAGCAGATCACGGTCCGGCAGCGGCAGACAATTATGCGTGCCACCGCCGAACGGCGGCGACCAGTTCCTATGCACAATGAGTTTCGGCTTCGAACGATCGACGATATCAAGCACCACCATGCCGGCATCGCGCCATGCGGCATAGGCCGTGTCGCCATGGATGATCGCATGGTGCAGGCCGTAGCGGTGCGCGGCCGCCCATGACGGCGCTTCTCCCGCCGCGAGATTCATGCCGGGAATCCACCAGCGCCCCACTTCGTGCGGCTCTGCCGGATTGCTCATGTCGACGGTCATGAAAATGTAGTCGCTAAACCCGTCGAGCAGCACCGACACATAGGCCCAGCGTCCGCCGGTGTACCAGACACGATGGATGCCGGCGCCTTCGACCGGCATGAATCCGATGCGGCGCGGCGCATTTGGCTTGCTGATGTCATAGACAGCCAGTCCCGCGCTCCAGTCGCGCGTGCGCCTTGCTTCCGCGGTGCCGACGGTCTTGCCGAGCGCGCCGCTGTAATAGGCGCGCTCGTCGGCGAATTCGGCCGCGGCGAACATGTCCTTGGCGTGAATCACCAGCAGCAAATCGTCGTGCACCTGCAAATGGATGTTCCAGGTGTTTGCAGGCGCCGCGACGGAGTTCACCGCGCGCGGATTCCTGGCATCGCGCACGTCGATAACGGAAAAACCCTTCGAGAACATGTGTCCGACATAGGCGTAGCCGCGGTGGACCATAACCTGCACGCCGTCGGGCCGCTCGCCCTGATCGGAGTGACCGACGATACGCATGTTGCGCGCGTAGTCCGGCTTGGGCAGGCCGCTCATTGCCACACCCGTTCGTTCCCGTCCCCGCCTGCGCGGGGACAGGCTCCGCGGGAATCCAGCTCTTTGGCCGCGCGCTTGGTTCCTCTGGATCCCCGCTTTCGCGGGGATGAGCGGAAGTGATGTGCCGCGGTCATCTGTACGCATCGAGGAAATGCGGCACGGCGATCCAGTCCAGCATGGCGCCGTCGCTTTGCAGCAAGTCGTGCATGCGGCGGTCTTCCTCTGTCTTGAGATTGACGCCGAGATGGGTGCCGAGCTTGCGTCCGTGCAGGACGATATTGTTGCCGATCGGCTGACGCTCCGCGTTGTAGGCTTTCAGCGCCGCGTCGATGTCGTCGTGGTCGTGCAGACGCTTTGCCAGCGCCTGCGCATCGGTTCCCGCCTTGGCCATGCCGAAACCCATGTGCGGCCGCGCGTTCGCCGCAGCATCGCCGACCATCGCGACGCGGCCGAACACGATGGCCGGCGCGGTGAAATCGTAGATCGGCGTGATGAACGGCTGCCTGATCTTCATCAGCGCGTCGAGCAGGGCGGGCGGCAGGGTCTCCCGCGCATCCTTGTACATGCCCGCGATCAGGTCCTTGCGGATCAGCGGCGGCGGCACCGAATAGTCGTGCTGCACGCCGTTCTCGTCGACGTTCATCTCGCGCAATTTTACGGCGTCGGCGACGCGGTACCATATGAAATTGAAGCGGCGCTTGCCCGGCCGCAGATCGTTGTCGAATCCTGAGATCGGGTAGGTGATCACCTGCTGCTGCTTGGGCAGGTAGAACGTGAACAGCGGGTAGATTGTGCGCAGCGTCTCGGGCGTGAGATCGGCTTCATTCGGCGCGCCGCGCCAGATGTAATAGCCGGCATAGACCGGCTGCACTTCGGGCGCCATTTGCGCGCGCACGCTCGATCGGATGCCGTCGCCGCCAATAAGAATGTCGGCATGTTCCACGCGATCACCGGAAAATTGCACGCGCACACCGCGCTCATCCTGATCGACGCGCTCGAAATTCCAGGCGAGATGGTAGCGCGACTCGTCAACGGTCGCGCGCAACAGCCGTTGCAGGCGGTCCCATGAGGTCAGGATCTGCCGCAACGGGCGCTCGTCGGTGATACGGCCCTCGCGATCGATGGCGATACGCTTCGGCACCTCGATACCGAGATCCTTGGTGCCGGCGCCGCTGGCCTCCAGCGTTTCCAGAAGCTCGGGATGGCCGGTAATGCCGGCGCCGCGGCCGACCAGTTCCACGTTCGAACGCTCATAGACATCCGCGTCCCAGCCGATCTGCCGCAGAAACGCGGCGGAAAACAGCCCCGACATCGAGCCGCCAATAATGACAGCCCGTCGCTTGCGGCGGCGCGAAGAGGAAGAACCCAGCATGGCGCGAACCATAGCGGTCCCGGCTGCGCTGTCCAAACCCGCGAGGCGGGGCTATCAACGAGCCATGGGCCGGCATCCGATTCGCATTCTCGGTATCGATCCGGGGCTCCGCCGCACCGGCTGGGGCCTGATCGAAACCGATGGCAATCGGCTGATCCATGTTGCCTGTGGTTCTCTGGAAACGAGCGATCGCGCTGAGTTGGGCACCCGGCTGCTCGTGATCCATGACGGATTGATCGCGGTGATCGAGCGATACCAGCCGCACGAGGCAGCGGTGGAGGCGACCTTCGTCAACAACAATGCGGCCGCGACCTTGAAGCTCGGTCAGGCGCGCGGTATCGCCATGTTGGTGCCGGCCAAGGCCGGACTGATAGTCGCCGAATACGCACCCAATGTCGTAAAGAAGACCGTCGTAGGTGCTGGCCACGGCGAAAAGGCGCAGATCCGCATGATGATCGGGGTGCTGTTGCCGAAGGCCGATCCGCAAAGTGACGATGCCGCGGATGCGCTGGCCATCGCCGTCTGCCACGCGCATCATCGGACGAGTGCTGCGCTGAGGGTCGCGGTGTCATGATCGGCAAGCTCAAGGGCATCGTCGACAGCTACGGTGAGGACTACATCATTCTCGACGTTGGCGGCGTCGGTTACCAGGTGCATTGCTCGGCGCGCACGCTGGAGGCACTCCCGTCCCCCGGCGAAGCCGCGACGCTGTCGATCGAAACTTACGTGCGCGAGGATCAGATAAAACTGTTCGGATTTGCGAGCGACATCGAGCGCGAATGGTTCCGGCTGCTGCAAACCGTGCAAGGGGTTGGCGCCAAGGTGGCGATGTCTGTGCTTGGCACTTTGAAAGCTTCCGAGCTCGCATCCGCGGTTGCCATGCGCGACAAGGCCATGGTGGCGCGTTCGCCCGGTGTCGGGCAGAAGGTCGCTGAGCGCATCGTCACTGAATTGAAGGACAAGGTGCCGGCCTTCGCCAATATTGATCCGGCGGTGGTGCATCTTGCCGGCGCGCTCGATGAAAACCGCGCGCCGAGGCCGGTGGCTGATGCCGTCTCCGCTTTGATCAATCTTGGTTATGGCCATCCACAGGCCGCCGCCGCGATTGCCGCTGCCGCACGCCATGCCGGCGAAGGCGCCGACACAGCGACGCTGATCCGGCAGGGCTTGAAGGAGCTGGCGAAATGAACAGCCCCCGCCGTCTGATGGCTGCCGATAAACGCGACGACGACGTCGACGCATCGCTGCGGCCGCAGCGCCTGTCGGAATTCATCGGCCAGGAACAGGCGCGCGCAAATCTGAGCGTATTCATCGAGGCAGCGCGCGCCCGCAAGGAAGCGCTCGATCACGTGCTGTTTGTCGGGCCGCCCGGTCTCGGCAAGACCACGCTGGCGCAGATCGTCGCGCGCGAACTGGGCGTCAGCTTCCGCGCCACGTCGGGGCCGGTGATCGCCAAGGCGGGCGACCTCGCCGCGCTGCTGACCAATCTTGAGCCGCGCGATGTGCTGTTCATCGACGAGATCCACCGGCTCAATCCGGCGGTCGAGGAAATCCTCTATCCGGCAATGGAGGATTTCCAGCTCGACCTGATTATCGGCGAGGGCCCTGCAGCGCGTTCGGTGAAGATCGATCTGTCTCCCTTCACGCTGGTCGGTGCCACCACCCGCGCTGGACTTCTAACCAATCCGCTCCGTGACCGCTTCGGCATTCCCGTGCGGCTCAATTTCTATTCGGAGAAAGAGCTTGAAGAGATCGTCAATCGCGGCGCGCGCGTGCTCGGCATCGGTGCGGCTCCCGACGGCGCCAACGAGATCGCGCGGCGGGCGCGGGGCACGCCGCGGATTGCGGGCCGTCTGCTGCGCCGCGTGCGTGACTTCGCCCATGTCGACGGTGCCAAGACGATCGACCGCAAGGTCGCCGACCGCGCGCTTGTCGCGCTCGAGGTCGATGCGGCCGGTCTCGATGCCATGGACCGGCGCTATCTTTCGACCATCGCGCAAAGCTACGGAGGCGGGCCGGTGGGTGTCGATACGCTGGCGGCCGCGTTGTCGGAGCCGCGCGATGCCATCGAGGACATCATCGAGCCGTTCCTGATTCAGAAGGGGTTCCTGCAGCGCACCCCACGCGGGCGGCTCCTCACCGGCCTTGCCTTCCAGCATCTCGGTCTGCCCGAGCCTAAGCCCGACCCCGCGCAGTTCGGGCTGTTCGGGCAGGGCGAAGGCGAATAATATTCCGTCATGCCCGGCCTTGTGCCGGGCATCCACGTCTTGACTCATCTCAAGTTGCAACGCGTGGCAAGTCAGGCGATGACGACGGAGAGGTTTGTCGGTGAATTCCCTCGACGGCGAAATCCGCGACGGCCGCCACTATCAGGCGGTGCGCGTCTATTACGAGGACACGGATTTCTCCGGCATCGTCTATCACGCGAGCTACCTGCGCTTCATGGAGCGCGGCCGTACCAACTATTTGCGTCTGATCGGCGCCGATCATCGCGCGTTGTTCGAGCAGGCGGAGGAGGAAGCGCCGGGATTTGCCTTCGTGGTGCGCCACATGGGCATCGATTTCAGGAAGCCGGCGCACATGGATGACGTGCTCGCCATCGTCACCACGCCGGAAGAAGTGAAAGGTGCCTCCGTCACGCTCAATCAGAAGGTGATGCGCGGCAACGATCTCCTGGTCGAGGCGCATGTCCAGGTCGCGTTCGTTTCGGGTGGGCGCGCAAAACCGATCCCGAAGCCGCTGCGCATCGCCATGAAGGCGGATCAGGAATCGGGCGGCGGCGCCTGACGGCGCGTGCTAAGCTCTCCGCGTGATGACAACGCACAGCTTTTCACTTTTCGACACGGCGATCGGCACCTGTGGCATTGTCTGGACCGAACGCGGCATTGCCGGCGTGCAGGTGCACGATGCGAGCGAGCACGCGACGCGCACATCTTTGTTGCGCCGCTTTGCTGGCGCGCAGAAGGTGGTTCCACCCGCTCAGGTTCAGCGGGCGATCGATGGCATCGTCGCGCTGCTGCGCGGCGAGAAGCGCGATCTGAACGATGTGACAATCGATACCGATCGCCTGCCGGAGTTCAATCGCAGGGTCTATGACATCGCACGCACGATTCCACCCGGCTCGACATTGACCTACGGCGAAATCGCCGAGCGGCTTGGCGACAAGTTGCTGGCGCGCGACGTCGGGCAGGCGCTCGGTCAAAATCCGATCCCTTTGATCGTCCCATGCCATCGCGTGCTCGCAGCCGGAGGCAAAACGGGCGGCTTTTCAGCGCCGGGTGGCGTGGTCAGCAAACTGCGTCTGCTGACGATCGAAGGCGCGCAGCCGAACGGTCCGACGCTATTCGATCATCTACCCTTGGCCGCCAAGCGCCGCCGGCGCTCGTAGACATCTGCATCGACGCGACCTCGGCCTTAATGTAAGAGCTATTCACATGAGATGGGGCAAGCGTGGCCATGCGGCCCGCGGCTATCACCACGGCAATCTTAAAGAAGCCCTGGTGCGTGCCGCGCTTGAGCTGATTGCCGAGAAGGGACCGGCGGGATTCACTTTCGCCGATGCGGCGCGCTGGGCGGGCGTGAGCCCGGCGGCTCCATATCGGCATTTCCGTGATCGCGATGCGCTGCTGGCCGATGTTGCCCGCCGCGGCTTCGAACTCTTTGCTGCCGCATTGGCGAAAGGCTGGGACGAGGGCAGACCCGACGTCATGGCGGCCTTCGACCGTCTGGGTAAGATTTATCTCGAATTCGCCAAGCGCGAGCCGGCCTACTACTCGGCGATGTTCGAGGCCGGCGTGCCACTCGATATGGACCGCGAACTGCGCGAGGCGAGCGAGAACGCTTTCGCGGTACTACGTGCGGCGGCGGAAAAGCTGGTGATGCTGATGCCGCCACAGGGACGCCCGCCCCCGTTGATGGTTGCGCTGCACGTGTGGGCGATGACGCATGGTATCGCCTCACTGTTCGGTCGCGGTGACGCAGCGCGGCGTACATTGCCGATGCAGCCGGAGGAACTTCTGGAAGCTGCTGTGTTGATTTATCTGCGCGGGCTCGGTCTCAACGCCGCAGCGACAAAGCGCCGCTGACGCTGTTTCCGCTCATCCCCGCGCAAGCGGGAATGAGCGGTGGTGGTGAGGTGAGTCCTCGCCACGAGCAAACTGTCGTCCCCGCGAAGGCGGGGGCCCAGCTCTTGCTACGGAAGAGCTCTTACGAAAGAAGCGCTGGATTCCCGCCTTCGCGGGGATGACAGGGAAGCATTGGTGAGCGCGCCGCTGCCCAATGACAGCGGAGGGACTGGCGCGGCGAGTTGAGGCTTCCCAATTTAATTTTCGTGCTCCTTGACAGGGTCCTTGTATGGGCCTAGGTATGTAAATGTTATTTACATTCACGCGAGGCCGACAATGCCTATCACCGCGCAACTCGACGCCTTCGGAAAACCCGCCTGGATCGCACTGATCGTTCTTGGCTTCATGGTCTGGTGGCCGCTTGGGCTCGGCGTCCTCGCCTTCACCATCGGGAGCGGACGAATGGGATGCGGACACTACGTCGGCCAGTACGGCCACTGGCAGAACAAAATGGAGCGCATGCAGCGCAAGATGGACTGGATGCGGAGCCGCATGAGCGGAGGCCCTTGGAATTATGCGCCCTCGAGCGGCAATCGCGCCTTCGACGAGTACCGCGCCGACACCTTGCGCCGGCTGGAGGAGGAGCAACGCGAATTTCGGGAGTTCCTTGATCGCCTGCGCTTTGCCAAGGACAAGACGGAGTTCGACCAGTTCATGGCTGAACGCGGCAACCGGCCTCCGCCGGACGCTAGCCGGCCGCAGAGCTAAAGTTTGCTGGACCAAGCAAAGCCGTCCCCGACCGCAAGTCGGCTTTAGCCGACTTGCGCATGTTTTGTGCCGATCTCGCGTAAACGCGAGATCGGAGGGTGGCCTTTGCCTTTGGCCAGGCCCCGTTCGCCGGTAAAGTAACGACTCCTTAACCACAATCAGCGCTGTTTAGGGGGCTATAAGTCCGTTTCCGCGCCCAAGTTTGGCCAAGTTTCGCGGGGATTTCGTAGGTCGCCGGTGGACGGGACGTACGATTTTCGCGAGACATTCGTTTTTCGGCTTGTTTCGGCTTGACGCGCAGGCTGGATCGTCGCGCGCGCACGTTGATTTCGGATATTGCGCCGCGCCGGTTCGACCGA
>Ga0187785_10000732_pt1 | contig 11834 bp, 11 predicted proteins | sample 0815_BV2_4_20_MG_FD_132466 | JGI IMG/M metagenome (GOLD analysis project Ga0187785, IMG submission 132466) | Tropical peat soil microbial communities from peatlands in Department of Meta, Colombia - 0815_BV2_4_20_MG | ecosystem: Environmental > Terrestrial > Soil > Wetlands > Peat | place...
CACGTGCTCGGAGCGCGTAAAGGCCGCGCGCAAATTCTGGCGCGGCTCGGAGTTGAAGCCTCCGATCCTCTCGATGAATTCCTCGATCTGGCGCTGTCTTACGAGCAACGCGAAACATCTTCGCTGCAGGGCTTCCTCAACTGGGTCCGGGCGGCGCAGAGCGAAGTGAAACGCGACATGGAGATGGCGCGCGACGAAGTACGCGTGATGACCGTGCATGGTGCCAAGGGACTCGAGGCAAAAAGCGTCATCCTCATCGACCACACCACGACGCGTCCGGAGGGCGCGCATCCGCCGCGCCTTCTGACCGTGCCGATCGCCAATGCGCCACCGGGCGCAACTGCTTTGATCTGGGGTGTTGCCAAGGACAAGGACGCAGGCTCGATGGCAAATGCGCGCGCGCAAGCAATCGAAGCGGCGCGCGACGAATATCGTCGCCTTTTGTATGTTGGGCTGACGCGCGCCGAGGAGCGATTGATTGTCTGCGGCGCCAAGGGCGTCAATAAAGTGCCCGAGGGCTGTTGGCACGATCTCGTGCTCAGCGCGCTGCAACCACTGTCGGACGAAGACAGCGACACCGACGGCAAGATCTGGCGCTTCCATAAGGGCGCCCCGACTGAAACAGATCAGAGTTCTCCTGCACCAAAGCAGCAGGTTTCGCTGCCGTCATGGCTCACTGCGAACGCACCACCTTCGCCATCGGCGATAGCAATCCTGCGGCCATCCGCCACTGATGATGACAAACCGCGTCGTGTCGGTGACGGCAGCGGACGCGAGGCCGCGCGCTTGCGCGGCACGCTGACACATCGGCTGCTGCAATCACTGCCGGATATTCCGGCGGCACGCAGGGAAAAAGTGGCGGTCGAATTCCTTGCGCGGCGAGGCTACGGATTATCGGCCGACCAGCGCGCTGCCCTGCTTCGAGAGGTGCTGCTTCTGATCGAGCATAAGGACTTCGCCGCGCTGTTCGCGCCCGGCAGCCGTGCGGAGGTCTCGATCGGCGGCAAAATTGCAACTGCTAATCGCGCGGTATCCGTGCCTGGCCAGATCGACCGCCTCGTGGTCACGCAAGACGCAGTTTTGATTGCTGATTTCAAGACGAACCGGCCGGCCCCGCGCCGAATCGAAGAAGTGCCTTTGGGCTACATCCGCCAGCTCGCGCTCTATCGCGCGGTGCTCATGAAATTGTACCCAGACCGCCCCATTCGCGCCGCGCTGATCTGGACGGAAGTCCCTGATCTTATGGAACTTTCCCCAAGTGACTTGGACGCTGCGCTGGCGCGGGTCACCTCCGTGTGAGAGTGCCTTGACGCTGCCGGACCGCATTCATAGTTTCCTGCCCTCACAGTTTTTGGGGAGCGATTCTCCCCGCCCAATCACAAGAGGTATTTGTCATGGCCGTCGGCAAGGTGTCGGACGCTAGCTTTGAATCGGACGTGTTGAAATCTGCCGAACCGGTCGTCGTGGATTTCTGGGCAGAGTGGTGCGGCCCCTGCCGCATGATTGCTCCGGCGCTGGAGGAAATCGCCGGCCAGCTCGGCAGCAAGGTCAAGATCGTCAAACTCAACGTCGACGAGAATCCGAATACCGCCGCCAAATACGGCATTATGTCGATACCGACACTGATGCTGTTCAAGAACGGTGAGATCGCTTCGCGTCAGGTCGGTGCGGCGCCCAAGCAGAAACTGCATCAATGGATTAGCGGCGCGGTCTAGCGGCGGAACAGACGTTTTTCCAAACGGCCGGCCGAAAGCCGGCCGTTTTGCATTGGCCGGGCTTATCGCGGCAGCACACCGTTCTGGCGCAACGCTTCGCCAACAAGATAAAGCGATCCGGTGACAAGTATACGCGGCGGCGGATCGAGATCGAGTTTGCGCGCGGCCTCAAGCGCTTCGGATAAACTGTCGCGGCTTGTCGCCGCAAGGCCAATGCTGCGCGCGGCATCGGCCACCGCTTCCGCACTCAGCCCTTTCTCGGCACCTGGCACCGGCACCGCAATCGTGCGGCGCGCGAGGCCCGCAAAATTACTCAAGAATCCCGCGCAGTCCTTGCTCGCGAGCATCCCGACGATCAAAACCAGCGGGCGCGAGACCCGCTCCTCCAGATCGGCCAGTGCTGCGGCAACGGCGCGGCCGCCGTCCGGATTGTGTCCACCGTCCAGCCATAACTCACTGCCTGCGGGTGCGAGCTCAACCAACGCGCCATGGGCAAGCCGGTGGAGCCGCGCAGGCCACTCGGCTTTCGTCATGCCGGCATCGAATGCAGCTGCCGGAATGTTGAATGGCCTGGTTGCACGCAGCGCGGCAATTGCCAACCCGGCATTCTCGTATTGATGCCGGCCATAAAGTTTTGGTGGTGGCAAGTCGAGCAAGCATGCCTCGTCCTGATAGACGAGCCTGCCGCGCTCTTCCGTTGCGGTCCAATCTTCACCGGCGATCTTCAGCGGCGCGCCGAGCCTGGCGGCTTGTCGTTCAATCACCGCCAACGCATCACGATGTTGTGACGCAATAATAGCGGGTACCCCGCGTTTGAGGATTCCGGCCTTTTCAACTGCAATCTTGTCGAGGGAATTGCCGAGAAAGTCGGTGTGATCAATCGAAATGCGGGTGATGATGCTGGCCAGCGGATTGTCAAAGACGTTAGTGGCATCGAGTCGCCCGCCGAGCCCGACTTCCAACAGCAGCACATCGGCAGGATGGCGCGAAAACAGAAGCAGGCCCGCCGCGGTTGTAATTTCAAACACGGTGATGGGTGCCCCTTCGTTAGCGCGTTCGCATTCCTCCATGGTTGCCGTCAGCTCTTCGTCGGAAACCAGCTTGCTTTCGCCGGGCTCACCAATCCGGAAGCGCTCGTTGAAACGCACCAGATGCGGTGACGTATAAGTGTGCACCCGCTTGCCCGCCGCCTCCAGAATCGCGCGCAGAAATGCGATCGTGGAGCCCTTGCCGTTCGTGCCCGCCACATGAATCACCGGCGGCAATTTTCTTTCGGGATGACCGAGCGCGGCCAGCAGCCGCTGCACGCGGTCGAGCGAAAGGTCGATGCGCTTGGGATGCAGCGCCGTCAGTCGCGCAATGATTGAGTCGATAGGAGACATGCAATCTTCATCTATGCCCTGCGAAGGTGGGGCATTCGTTCGTCGGGTTCGTTCAATATTAGAGCACGGGAGCCACTGGAGCATCCGCTTTCGCGGACAGTGAGGCCCTCGACTTATTCACGCATGCGCGGGAACCGGCAATTGCTGCTGGCCGCCACCTGCCGGAGCCTTGGTAAGCAAACGGCACAATTCCGCGAGGGTTGCGCGCAGCTTATGCCGGTGCACCACCATGTCGACCATGCCGTGCTCCGAGAGATATTCGGCGCGCTGAAAGCCATCCGGCAATTTTTCGCGGATCGTTTGTTCGATCACGCGCGGGCCGGCAAACCCGATTAACGCACCGGGTTCGGCGATCTGTACGTCACCCAGCATCGCGTAAGAGGCGGTAACGCCACCCGTGGTCGGGTTGGTGAGCACAACGATGTAAGGCTTCCGCGCCTCGCGCAGCATCTGCACCCCAACTGTCGTGCGCGGCAGCTGCATGAGCGAAAGGATGCCTTCCTGCATGCGCGCACCGCCGGAAGCCGCGAACATGATGAAAGGTGTTTGCCGCCGTACAGCGGTCTCCAGGCCGGTGATCACCGCCTCGCCGGCCGCCATGCCAAGCGAACCACCCATGAAGTCGAAATCCTGGACGGCGATCGTCACCATTTGACCTTCCAGCCGTCCGATGCCGAGCTTCACGGCATCCTGCAATCCGGTCTTGGTACGCGCATCTTTCAGACGATCGGCATAACGGCGTTCGTCGCGAAACTTGAGCGGATCGACGGGGACTTCAGGCAAAGCGACATCTTCAAATTCACCGCCGTCGAACATGGCCTTCAGCCGTAACGGCGCGCTGATGCGCATGTGGTAATTGGAGCTGGGGATGACGAACTGGTTGGCCTCAACGTCCTTGTAAAAGACGAGTTGGCCGGTCTCCGGACATTTGATCCAGAGATTTTCCGGCGTCTCGCGACGCAGGAAGCTGCGAATCTTCGGCCGGACGACGTTGGATATCCAGTTCATGGGACCCTTAGGGTTGGTATTCATCTAATTCCGACAGCGACACAAATCCATACCCGTTATGGCCAGAGTAGTTGAGTCGTCCGCCGACCGCCAATGACGGTCACGTTTTGACGGAGCGTATACCTTTGCGCGGTCTGCTGCGGCCTTTCGTCGATATCTGCGCCAACGCGCGGGTCGACGGCATTCGCATGTCGGCCGCCTGCTCATCCCGCGCGAGGTTCTCGATGATCGCCAGCAACACGCCGCGCGCGAGCGCAATTTCGGCCGCACGCACGCCACGCACGGCAATGTTGTTCACGTCTTCCGCTAGCGGCACCAGCTGTCTGCGCAAGCGCCGACCTTTCGGTGTAAGCAGGACATAGATCTTTTTGCGGTCGCCGCCGAGTCGACGCCGGCGGATGTAGCCGAGCCGCTCCATCGCTTTAAGAGCTGAGAACGTCGTCGGTTCCATAACGCCCGCCTGTTCGCTCAGCTCACGCTGGGTGAGGCCATCGCCCTCCCACAGGATGCGCAGGAACGTCCAATGCCCGAACGAAACCGCATGCGCCGCGAGCCGCATCTGCAACGCGCGCACTAACGCGCGTGTTGCATCCTTCACCAGATGTGCGAGGCGATCATCCGGCACGGCCTCACGCCAGTGACGCAGGATGGACTGTGTGCCGGACGACGCCCGTTTCATGGCACGCCGACCTGATGGCTTAGATGAACGTCGCAGCCTTCGCGTGCGGAACGCAAAATCGCCAGCAGGATCTCAAGGGTCGCCATCGCCCACGCGCCATCGTGTAGCGGCGCCTTGTCGTGGACGACCGCCTGATAGAACTCATCAATGACTTCGGAGCGCGATATTGCCGACAGCATAAGTGCATCAAGCCGCGCCTTACCATCTTGGTAGATCATCACGCCGTTCGCGACCGCACGCAGATCGGCGCGCTCGCAGCTCACCAACAGCGTACCAAAATGCTGATGTGCGACCGGCCGAGCCGCACTGAAGCGATAGTCGGAGCCGCCATAGTTATGCGCGTCCTTCGACGAGACTTCTTCATCCATGTTGGCAAAGCGCGGCCACGGCGACCCTGAATAGGGCGTTTTCCGTTGTCCCATCTCGCCGATCCAGCCCTCAAACTCGTCCGTGTCGAAGTGCCCATAGCCGCTATAGGTCAGCGACGCGAAGGTGCCATTGGCGAATGTGAGCAGGGCCGCATAGGCGCCTTCGGTTGGCCGGTGTAAATCCCAGGCGCCAGTGGCCGCGCGCACGCTTGATACTCGTCCGCCACCGACGAGCCGCACGATATCGACCTGATGTGCCGCCTGGTTGAAGACCGCACCACCCCCTTGTGCCGTGTCGAGTTCTTCCCGCCGGCGCGGGCGATATAAGTAGTCGGTATAGTTGATCGCATTGATCATCCGTACGGCGCCGAACTCTCCGCTCCTGACCAGTGTGTGCAAACGCTGAACGGGGGCGTCGAAGGAATGGCTGTGGCCGACAACGAGATACACACCGGCCTTGCGCGCTTCAGCGACCATGTCGTTACACTCGTCGAGCGTCAGCGCCATCGGCTTTTCGACGAGCAGATGCTTGCGATGGCGTGCGACAAGTACGGCATGCTGCGCGTGATACTGATGCGGAGTCGCCACGTAGACGGCCTCGACTCCGGGGTCGGCACACAGTTCTTCGACACTGCTGTAACTCGCGGCAGAAAATTCGTCTGCAAATCGCTGCCGCGCTTCTGCGCGGGCATCGGCTGCTGCCACCAGCATGACGCGCGCATCGCCGGCAAAGGCCGGCAGCATGACGCTGAATGCGCGGCCGAGACCGGCGACCCCGAGATGGAGCTTGCGTTCGCTCGTTTTACTCAAAGAGTTACCTGTCTCGACAAGGTCCCGCACATTATCTAGTCTTATCTTAGATATCTAAGAAAGCGCGCGCGACAGAAATCTACGACTCCGCCCGAACGAGGGAACGCCGCCATGATAACCCTTGAGGAAAACGACCTGCTTTGCCGTGTGGAAGGCGATGCACCGATGGGTCAAATCATGCGCCGCCACTGGATCGCGGCCTGCCTGTCTGAAGAGGTGGCCGAGCCGGACGGAGTTCCAATAAGGGTTCGGCTGCTGGGCGAAAATCTCGTTGTATTCCGCGACACCCAGGGCCGTATCGGTGTGCTTGACGAGTATTGCTCGCATCGGAGGGCTTCGCTGGTATTCGCCAGAAACGAGGAGTGCGGGCTGCGCTGCCTCTATCACGGTTGGAAATTCGACGTGGATGGCAACATCGTGGAGATGGCATCGGAGCCGGCCAACAGCCTCATCCCGGACCGGGTCAAGCACAAAGCCTATCCGGCGCGCGAGGCTGGCGGCTTCGTGTGGGCCTACATGGGCCCGGCCGATGAGATGCGTGAGTTCGAGGCTCCGGCTTTTGCCCCCACGCCTGATGTGCGGGTCAGCGCAACGAAAGTGAGGGTCCGCTGCAATTGGGCGCAGATTCTGGAAGGGCAGATCGATTCAGCGCATTCTTCCAGTCTGCATTCCTCCGACATGGTGCCCGCACAGGTCGACGGTGCCAAGGCAACGGAAGCGAACTGGCTACGCCCGTCAACAGACAAGGCGCCGCGCTTCCAGATCGAACGCACGAGTTACGGATTCCGCTACGCGGCAATCCGGCGTCCGATCATGAATGAAGCGACGCACGACTATATTCGCACCACAGTCTATGTCGCGCCGTTTACTGCGCTGATCCCGCCAAACAATGTCCACAACGTCGCGACGCTGCTGACGCCGGAAGATGATCACAACACAATCTTTTACTTCATCGCCTGGAACGGTTCCGACAAGCCCGGCATCGACGCCGATGCCTGGCGAAAATTCAACGCGCTGCAATGGGGCGTCGACGTCGACCGGAATTTTGATGGCGTGCGCACCCGCGACAATCTCTACCAGCAGGATCGCGCCGCGATGAAAGAGGGCAATTTCACCGGGATCAGCGGCATCCCGAACCAGGATATCGCTATGTGGGAATCAATGGGCCCGATCAGCGACCGCTCCAAGGAGCGGGTGGGCGCCAGTGATGTGGCAGTGGTCGCTTTTCGGCGCCTGATGGTCGAGGCCGCCCGTAACATGCGCGACAGCGGACAAGCGATCGGCACCGCCGGACCCCACATCAGACACGCGACCATTAGTTCGTATGAAGGTGTTGTTCCTAAAACAACGAACTGGAGGAGACTTGGCGGCGGCAGCGAAGCGCCGCTCGAACGCATCGCCAAACAAGCACAAGCCGTTAAATAGCCGGCACAGAAGCTCAGGGAGGATATCATGAAGAAAAATACGCTCGCTTGCGCACTCGCGGGATTGACGTTGCTTGCGGCCGCGCCCGCCGCGGCATTGGACAAAGTGAAACTTGCGGTCGGCCAGCGCGGCAACTGGGATACGTCGGTGTCTGAGGTCGGCCAGCTTGCCGGCATCTTCAAGAAGCACGACCTGGAGCTGGACATCGTCTACACCAATGGCGCCGGCGAGACCCAGCAGGCGGTGATTTCGGGCAGCGTCGATATTGGCATTGCGGCAGGCGTGATGGGCGTGATGAGCGCCTATGCCAAGGGCGCGCCGGTCCGGGTCATCGGTGCGGAGACGACCGGCGCCAACGACCTTTATTGGTATGTGAAAGCAGATTCTCCGATCAAGTCGCTGAAAGATACCGACGACAAGATCCTCGCTTACTCGACCAACGGGTCGTCAACCCACGGCATCGTCACTGCTTTCATGAAGCAGTACCAGCTCAAGGCGAAGCCAACCGCAATGGGCGGCCCCGCGGCGAATTTGACAGCTGTCATGTCAGGGCAGATCGATGTGGGCTGGGCTGCGCCGCCGTTTGGGCTCGATCAGCTCGATCAAAAACAGATCCGCATTATTGCGACAGGTAACGACGCCGACGCTTTCAAGGGTCAGACGGTGCGGCTCAATATCGTCAATGCCGATTACCTCAAGGCGCACAAGGATGTCGTCGATCGCTACATGAAAGGCTATCGCGAAACCATCAATTACCTGTACACCGATCCCAACGCGTTGAAAATTTACGCCGATTGGCTCAAGATCAGCGAGGCGAAGGCCAAGCGCACGCGCGATGATTTTTTCCCGCGGGCTGCCGTCGAGCCGGATAACATCGTCGGCCTCGATACGATCGTGAAGGATGCGGTAGCCTTGAAATTCACCGCGACCGAGCTCACGCCGGCGCAGATTGGCGATCTGATTCGGATTCCGCCGCGTTAGGGCCTGACGCTGGCTGGTGGGTTTTATTCCGCCGCCACTCGGCGCACCGAGCGGACGCCCTGTGCCAGTGCGGATACAAGTTTGGTCACGGCATTCACCGTTCCGCGGCCAGGCTTGCCGTTCTTGCTGAGGCTTTGGCGCAATGTATCGATCAGCGCCGAGCCCACCACAACGCCATCGGCACCCTCGGCAATGGCGCGGGCGTGTTCGGCGGTCTTGACCCCGAAACCGACCGCAACAGGAAGCCTGGTGTGGCGCTTGATGCGTGCAACCGCGGTCGTCACTTTGGCGGTATCCGGCGCTGCGGCACCGGTAATGCCCGTAATCGACACGTAATAGACAAAGCCGGAGGTGTTGCTGAGCACGGTGGGCAAGCGCTTGTCATCGGTTGTGGGAGTTGCCAGCCGGATGAAGTTGAGTCCTGTTTTCAATGCCGGCAGGCACAGTTCTTCATCCTCCTCCGGCGGCAAATCGACGACAATGAGCCCATCGACGCCAGCCGCCTTGGCATCCGCGAGAAACCGGCCATTGCCGTAAATGTAGATCGGATTGTAGTACCCCATCAGCACGACGGGCGTTTCGTTATCGCCTTTGCGAAATTCACGCACCATCGCCAGGGTTTTGGTCATGCGCTGGCCCGACTTGAGCGCACGCAAACCCGCCGCCTGGATTGCCGGGCCGTCCGCCATCGGGTCGGTGAATGGCATGCCAAGCTCGATAATATCGGCCCCCGCCTTCGGCAAAGCCTTGGCGATGGCGAGCGAGGTGTCGTAGTCGGGATCGCCGGCCATAGTGAAAGTCACCAGCGCGGCACGGCCCTCTTTTTTCAGAGCCGCGAAGCGAGTCTCGATGCGCGTACTCATCTGCTTTTGCTTCCGAGGAAGGCTTCGACTGACGCGAGGTCCTTGTCGCCACGGCCTGAAAGGTTGACCACCATCAGATGATCCTTCGGCTTCGTTGCGGCGATGTCCGGCACCCTGGCCAAAGCATGCGCCGCCTCCAAAGCGGGGATGATGCCCTCCAGTCTGCTGCACAATTGGAACGCGGCAACCGCTTCATCGTCTGTAGCGGAGAGAAATTTCACGCGCCCCATATCATTGAGCCAGGCGTGCTCCGGACCGATGCCGGGATAATCGAGGCCGGCGGAAATTGAATGCGCTTCCTCGATCTGGCCGTCGTCGTCCATCAGCAAATAGGTGCGATTGCCATGCAAGACACCGGGCTTCCCGCCGGCGATCGAGGCCGCGTGCTTGCCGCTCTTTAACCCATGGCCTGCGGCTTCAACGCCGTAGATCTCGACCGCCCGTTCATCGAGGAACGGATGGAAAAGGCCCATGGCATTAGAGCCGCCGCCGATACAGGCAATCAACGAATCGGGAAGCCGTCCTTCGGCGGCCTGCATCTGCTCGCGCGTTTCGCGGCCGATGATCGACTGGAAATCGCGCACCATGGCGGGATAAGGATGCGGGCCGGCGACCGTGCCAATGCAATAGAATGTATTGCTGACATTGGTCACCCAGTCGCGCAGCGCCTCGTTCATGGCGTCCTTGAGCGTGCGCGCGCCGGATTCTACTGGCCGCACTTCGGCGCCGAGAATTTTCATTCGCAGCACGTTTGGCTTTTGCCGTTCGACGTCGACCGCACCCATGTAGACGATGCAGGGCAACCCGAATTTTGCGCACAACGTCGCTGTCGCGACGCCATGCATGCCGGCTCCGGTTTCCGCAATGATGCGCGTCTTGCCCATGCGCAGGGCCAGCATGATCTGGCCTAGCACGTTGTTCACCTTGTGCGCACCGGTGTGGTTGAGCTCTTCACGTTTGAAATAGATCTTTGCCCCGTCACAATGCTGCGTAAGGCGGTCGGCGAAATAGAGCGGCGACGGCCGTCCGACATAGGTTGCGAGATGACCGTCCATCTCCTTTTTGAATTTCGGATCAGCCTTGGCTTGCAGATACGCCTTCTCAAGCTCGAGGATCAACGGCATCAAGGTCTCGGCGACAAAACGGCCGCCGTAAATACCGAAATGCCCGCGCTCGTCGGGACCAGTGCGGAATGAGTTGGGCTGCTGCACGCTCATGCGCCGGACCTTATTTGACCGAACGCACGATCGAAGTCTCTCCGAGCTGGAGAGGCGGCTTAAGAAGCTCGGCCTCGGCCGCCCGCGCAGCCCGTATGAAGGCACGGATCTTGTCGAGGTCTTTTTCGCCGGGCGCCCGCTCGACGCCCGAGGACACATCGACGCCTGGCGCCCGGGTGGTGCGCAGCGCGTCTGCTACGTTGCCGGGGTCGAGCCCCCCTGAGAGCATGAACGGAACGCCGGCGTTAATGTCCTTGAGCAGCGTCCAGTCGAATGGTTTGCCCAAACCGCCCGGCCGGGTCGCGTCCTTCGGAGCGCGCGCATCAAAAAGCAGCCAATCCACAAACTGCGCACACTGGCGGATCGGCGAGAGGTCTTTGCGCTCTGCGATCGGCAGCGCCTTGATGACCGGCAGGCCATAGCGTGTGCGCACCGCGACAACGCGGTCGGGCGTTTCACTGCCGTGCAGCTGGAGCATGTCCGGTTTGAGTGCGTTGACAATATCGAGCAGCGTCTCGTCGTTGGCATCGACGGTGAGAGCGACCTTGCGGGCGCGACCCTGCGCGCGTTGTCCAAGCGTGCGCGCCGCCTCCAACCCGAGATTGCGCGGGCTCGGCGGAAAAAACACGAAACCAACCAAATCGGCCCCGGAATCAAGCGCCACATCAAGCGCTTGCGGGGTCTTGAGGCCACAGATTTTGATCGACAAAGGCATTGTGAACGCGTTCTAGCGCCTTCTCCATTTGGCCGCAAAGCACAACCGTGGGACTGAGTTAAGGAATTGTCGGCGGGATAACCGGGTATGCCGTGGGCTCCGACGCAATGGGCGGCGCTTCAGGCGCAAAGCGGCGGCGGATAGCATCCAGCTCCTGATGCAGGACGCGGACCTCCCCATCGAGCTTGCGTGCAGACCGTCTCCACTTGGATTGTCCGATCCAGGCGGCAGCGCCGCCGACCAGCACGCCGAGAATGAGGAGCACGAAGATCAGCACAAACAACGGCAAGGTTGCTGCATAGGCCGGACTTGTCGAAGAGAACGGATCGAACGAAACCGTCACTGACTGCCGATTGGCCACCGCGAAGGCAATAATGATCACTGCCAGCGGAACGACAATCAGCGTCGAGACGATTTTTCGGAGCATCGTTACGGCTTTGCTCAAAATATCGATGGCCGGGACGAACCCGGCCACCATAGCATCTCGACACTCTCAGAAACCAGAAGCCCTATATCGCGCCGGGTCTGTTGAGCCGCTCGCGCATTTCCTTGCCGGTCTTGAAGAATGGTACCGACTTCTGGTCGACGGCAACGTGTGCGCCGGTGCGCGGATTGCGGCCGGTGCGGGCTGGCCGGTGCTTGACCGAAAAGGCGCCGAAGCCGCGCAACTC
>Ga0187785_10000733_pt1 | contig 11804 bp, 10 predicted proteins | sample 0815_BV2_4_20_MG_FD_132466 | JGI IMG/M metagenome (GOLD analysis project Ga0187785, IMG submission 132466) | Tropical peat soil microbial communities from peatlands in Department of Meta, Colombia - 0815_BV2_4_20_MG | ecosystem: Environmental > Terrestrial > Soil > Wetlands > Peat | place...
CGCGTCCTCGAGCACGCACTCGACGTTGCGACATTTCATGCGCGAGCGGGGGAACTGCGCGATGTTCATCACCGCGTCGTCGTGCAGCTCCTCGGCGAACTCGATGCCGCCCACGGCGGCGAAGGGATGCTCCGAGGCGAGCAGCAGCACGCGTCCTTTGCCCGCGCCGTAATCGACGAAGGTCAGCCGCGACAAGTCGTGGTCGATGGCCGCGATGGTCCACTCGAAAATGCTGCACGGGGTCGCTCGGTAGTCGTGGCCGTGCGCGCGGTTAGGTCCGCGAATGGTAAGCCCGCTGAGCGCCACAGGATCCTTCGTCGGCTTGAAGAAGAGCTGCTCCGTCGAAGGATCGAGAACGCGCTCATGCAAGCGAAAGAGATAGTCGCGATAGTCGCTCTTGAGGCGCTCGGGGCGCGTGCGCTCCCTGAGCTTGGCACCGGTGCGCTCGATTTCGGGAAGGATGGTTTCGCGCCCGATCTTGGCGGCGCGCTCGAGCCCGACTTTGCTTGAAGCGATCGCCGTCGATGTTTGGCTCTTGGTTTGGTCGGCGATATGGGCGATGCGCTCCGCCGTGCGGCCCTTGCGCGCCTCTCCACCGCCGACGATAGATTTCCACCACGCCCCGACGCCAGCCGCGCCCGCGCTCTTTGTCGTGTCCTTTGTTCCGGCTTTTGCTCTCGCCACGCGCTCCTTGAGGCTTGCGCGTTGCGACTCGACGGACTTGGACGAAGTTTGGTCGGGCTTGTGCGTCACGACTGACATTAGCAAGCAGTCCCCGTGCTTGCGCAAAGATTGGGCAGCTTACAACCCAAAGCAAGGGCTTTTTGGTGCCTCTCGCGCGGACGTCGAGTCGGACCTCGCGCAAATGTGCTATCCTTTTGATTCGCGTGGGATGTTTCCGTGTAAGCCAGCACTCAGACGAAGAGCGGCGGGGAATTGCGAAGTGGAGGCAGAGGAATTTCACGACTCCATACGGCCGGGTCTCATCGCCATGCTGCCGAGGCTCAAGCGCTTCGCCGACCTCCTCGTCGGCGAGCGGACGGAGGCGACCGCTCTGCTACGGCGCGCGCTTCATTTCATGCTCGCCGAGCAGCATCGCTATCTGCAGGGCAGGGCGCTTGATGGTTGGGCCTTCGCCGAGATTTACCGCCAGTGGCTTGCCGAGCTCGGTCACCACGCCGACCCGATGGGGCAGGCGAAGGTTGACGAGGCGCGCTTTGCCGAGCTGTTCGGCGATGACGGCGATGCGCTGACCACGGGCTTCCTCGCGAGCCTTCCCGCGCAACAGCGTCTTACGCTGCTCCTTATCTACGCCGAGAAGTTCGACTACGTGGAAGCTGGCCGCGTGCTTGACATATCGGCCGACACGATCGCCACCCGGTTGGTCCGCACCAGCGCGATTTTCGCCGACCGACTGGGCGCTACCGCGCAACCCCAAGGAAGCGCCGACATCACCGCGCTCTTTCCGCAAGGGGGGAGAGGATCATCATGACCGAGCTCAGCGACGAACTGCTGGTGGCCTATGTCGACGGACAGCTTGCCCGCAAGCAGACCCACGCGGTGGAGAAGGTGCTCGAGCAGGACGACGTCATCGCGCGCCGCGTCAAGGCATTGCAGGACGCTCACAGTCGGCTGGAGGCTGCCTTCGAGACGATCCTCGCCGGCGAGGAACTCGTCGTCGCCAAGCCCGAGCACGCCGGGTTGTTTGTGCCTTGGGCGGCGGCGGTGAAGATCGGGCTCGCTGGCGTGGGGCTCGCGGCCTCTCTCATGATGATGATTGCCGGTTACGGCTGGCCGCTCAGCCTGCCCGACTTCGCGCGCTCATTTTCGGATCTCAACGATCCGGGATACACGGGAAGTATCGCGCCATCATGGCGAGAGACCGCCGCCCGCGCGCAAGGGCTGCTCAGCCGCGAGAGCCTCGAAGTCGGTCTCGAGAGCCAGAGCAATTTGGACCTCATCGCCGTTCAGCTCGGCCAAGCGGTTGGTCCCGGTCTTAAGCTTCCCAATCTCGATCGCGACGGTTATCGCTTCGTTCGCGCCCAGCTCTTGCGCTCTGGCGAAGAGCGTCTGGCACAGCTCCTCTATCTCGGCACGAGCGGCGCGCCGCTTGCGCTCTATGGGATGAAGAGCGGCGCGAGCGAAGCTCCTTCCTTCAAGCGCTATGGCGAGATTGGTAGTGTGGCGTGGTCGGAGGATGGCATCTCCTATCTTCTCGCCGGCGAAGCCGAAGAGCCTGCCCTCATGCAGCTCGCCGCGCGGATCAGGTCGGGCCCTCAAACCGCGGGGAGCGAGGGCGCGAAGGCCGACAGTCCAACGCCACCGCCGCTGCCGGTAGGTGGAGCGAAGCCGTAAGCGGCCTACTGAGCGAGCCGCGCCGTGGGCGAATAGTCGCCGGCGAGATAGCGGTTAAGGTCGCGCCTGATGGCCGCCGTGCGCTCCTTGTTGCAATAACCGGGATCGTCCTTGATCGACGCCAGCACGGACTCTCGCGTATAGTCGTAAGAATGTTCGATCTTCGACATTTGCTCGGGCGGAACGCCTGAGCGCGCTTGGGAGGCAAGGAAGTCTGCGCGAAGTTGGTCGGGATTGAACACGAACCCACAATAGCTCGCCCGCGCTGAAGTCCAGCCGACCTGGATCGGCCGCGCCAGCGGATCCTCTGGCGAGACGTAGCGCGCCTCCTTGTCCGATGTCGCGCCCTCTTGCGGTCCGCGGAACTTCTCGACGGCACCGCAGCCGGTGAGCGCTGCAACGCCGAGCAGAGCGGCGCAGCCAATGGCGGTCCTAAGCGTCGTGTTCTTTGGCATCCCTCTCATAGCGGCCGCGATCTTAGCGATCGTATGGCGTCAGCTGAAGAGGGCGGTGAAGCGCAGAAACGGGCGCAAAAAAGGAAAGGCGGAGCTTTGGGGCCCCGCCTCCCTGTGCGATGTCGAGCCTCACGCCCGTTCGGGACGATTGGTCCGGCGCCGCGAGACCTTTCGGTCTCTGGTCCCGCGCTCGGCCTCACGGTTGCCCGTGAAGCGGCGGCGTGACCTGACCACGGTCCTTATTTTACGTCGCGTTGCTACGACGCGGCTCCCGCCTTGGCCGGGCTGGAGCCTCTCAGCGATGGGACTTGCGGCGCGGAGCACCCCTTCGGCTCCACCTCACGGTAATGCGGCGACGCCGAAAGACCGTGGCACTGCGCGCTTGCGCGTCCCTCCGCCTTGAGCCGTCCTTGGCTTAGGACGACCCCGGGCTTGCCTTGCCTTGTGAGCTTTACCGCCTGCTTTCCGATGCCTTCGGATTTCTCCGCCGGCACCGTTCCACAGTCGGAGCCGCTCACAGGAAGAGCATAGCCTAGGAGGGGTCCGACGCACTGAAATCGAGAGGCTTATCCCCGCTATCCACCGCACGCTTGCGCGCCAGCGTTGCACCGCCAAATTGCGGCAAACGGTGCTTCGATGAGCCCGTTTCCCTTCGCTGTCAGGATCGCTATGCTTGGGCCGCGCGATAGTTTCCGCGCAATTCTTGCGACAGTTCGGCAGGTCCGAATATGCTTGCCATAGTCAACTCTCGCAGCGCCCGTACGATTGGTCTCACGTTAGCTGCGGGTTTGCTTGCGTTCGAAGCCGTGCTCGCGCTCAGCGCGGGCGCGATCGGCGTACCCGGTGTCCTTCTCGTTCCTCTCGCGAAGCAGGCTACCACCCCATCTGCCGCGCCGAACGGCGAGACGGTCATCGCCAAGCTCGACGAGGTCCCAGTCGCGGCCAAGCCCGTCCCTCAGCCTAAGGCCGTTCAGCCTGAGTCGTCCGCCCCAGCCGGCGAGCCGAATCTCGCAGGCCTCGCCGACATTCCCGTGGACATGCCCTGGAAGCACGATGGGAAATCCGCCGATCGCAAAGATGCGCCAAAAGCCTTCTCGCCTGACGCCGAGGGGCGGGAGGTGCTCCCGTGGGATGCGGTCGAACCGGTGCCGCCACCTTCGGACACAGGCTCGATAACGGCCGCCGGTCCGCAGCCTGAAACGCCCTCACCTGCGCCCGCTCCAAAAATCGCCCCGGTTCGTCTTCCCGCAAGCGGCGATGTCGAGGGCTGGGTGAAGGCGAAGGCGACCGAGATCAAGGGCGAGGATCGCGGGCGCCCGCTCTATCATTTCGAGCTTTGGCTCGACGCTCCAGCCGAAGTGAAGCAGCGATTGGTCGCCGTCGCCTACGCGTTCAACACGCCGGCGGTCATGCCGCAGATGCAGGTCTCGAGCGAGCAGAAAACGGGCTTCCGCGTGAGCGTCGGTGGGCTCGCTTGCGCCGACAAGATCACTATCACGCTCAAATTCAATGATGGCCAGTCGCAGCAGGTGGCTGTCGATGGCTGCCGCCTGTTGGGCTGAGGGCGCGGGGTCAGCTGAGGCCGGCGACCTCCGCCACCAGCTCGCGGAAGCGGGGCCTCTGGCTTTCGATATAGGGCAGCGGCCGGCACACATCGATGGCGGCGATGCCGATCCGCGTGGTCAGCGCGCCGTTGAAAATGCCTTCTCCCAATCGGGCCGAGAGCTTGGCGGTGAGTCCATGCCCGATCATCTGCTGGATGACGTCGTCGCCGAGCGCGATGCCGCCGGTCAAGACGATGTGGCTCACCACCATCCGCGCGAGCGCAAGCAGTGAGAGTGTGCCGGGCCGCGCCCCGTAGAGCGTCGCGAGCCTCCGCAGCATGCGCAGATTCTCGGTGGCGACGAAGGCCATGTCGATCAGCGCGCCCGGGCTCACTGCCGTCACCACCGACACGCGCTTGGCCGAGGCGGCGACGATGCCGCGGGCATAAGGATCGAGCGGGGCAACGAGCGTGCGCTCGGTGAGCCGCATCAATTCGTGCGCATTCATGATGTCATGCTCATGCTCGGCGAGCCTCGCGAGTCCCCAAGTGAGGTCTTTGCGTCCCGCGTAGAGCCGCTTCAGCCGGTCTGCGACATCGACGGCGAGCGGCTTGTCGTTCTGCCGCGCCGCGGCATCCGCCTCGTGCCTGATCTTGCCGAGCCGCCCAAGCCGCGCGAGCCCCGTCACCTCGCGGAGGATGATCATTAGAAGCGCCAAGAGAACCACGCCGAGCAGCGCGACGGCGAGCCAGCCGATCCAGTCGTCGCGGGCGATTAGGCCGAGCACCCAATCGTAGAGCCAGAGCGAGGCGATCAGGCCGACGAGACCGCCGAGTGCGCCGAGGAGGATGCTGCCCCAGCGAAGCCCGCGGCTAACGTCAGGCACTACGCGCGCCTTCGCGACAGGCAAGGACGGCGCCTCGACGTCGGCCGACGCGGTCGGGACCTCAGGGGTGAAAACCTCGACCTCCTCGACGCGGAAAGCCGCGGGTTTTCTATGTTCCTTCTTGCTCATGCCAGCCGATCTGCAATCAGCGTCTGAAGCGCGCGGTCAAGCCGGATATTTGGGAAGGACGCAAAGCCTCCGGAAGGGAGGGGGATCGGGTTCGGCGGGCGAAAGCGCACGAAACGCATATCGCCGCGCTCGGTCTGCCAGCCCTTGAGCGCGAGCTCGGGATCCTTCGGCAGATCCCCGGGGAAAATAGCGAATTCCTCGTTGCCGTCGAAGGTCCGCTTGCCGATCGTCTCGCCGGCCAGCGGGTAACCGATGATGCAGGGCAGCGTCTCGCCGTTCCGCCGCGCTTCACCCTCGCGTGTCGCACGCACCGCGGCAAGAGCCAGCACCTTCATCTCGGCGCCGGCATATTCCGCCCGCGCCATGGCCCGTCCCGTGAGCTTGGCGAGGATCGCCTCGAGCCGGTCGTGGCTCTCATGATGCAGATGGTCTGCCTTGGTCGCGGCGAGGACGATGCGGTCGATACGCGGCGCGAACAGGCTCGACCACAGCGTATTGGCGCCGGTTCTGAAGCATTCGAGGATCTCGGTCATTGCGCGTTCGAGATCGCTGACGGCTTCGGCGCCGCCGTTGAGAGCCGCGAGCACGTCGATCAGCACGATCTGCCGGTCGAGTCTCGCGAAATGATCGCGGAAGAACGGCCTCACCACATGCGTCTTATAGGCCTCGTAGCGGCGCTCCATCAGCCACCAGAGCGAGCCGCGCGAGAATCTCGTCTCCTCGCCAGGATCGAGTGGGGCGAAGGTGAGAGCCGGCGATCCTTCCAGTTCGCCCGGCATCAAGAAGCGCCCGGGAGGCAGCGTCGAGAGCGCATACTGCTCTGAGCGTGCATCGGTGAGATAGGTCTTGAACGAGGACGAGAGCTTCGCCGCGAGCGCCTCGTCGGCGGGGCCTTTGGGGTCGATCTCGGCGATCGCCTTCCGCCACTCCTTGGCGACCTTCTTCCGGTCGGGTGTGCCGGCCTGCTCGAGCGCCGCCCGCGACCATTCGCGATAGTCGAGACGGAGCAGGGGAAGATCGAGCAGCCACTCGCCGGGATAGTCGACGATATCGATATGGAGGCGGTCGCGGCCGAGCTGCCGCTTCCAAAACCTTTGCGACGAATATTCGAGCGTCAGCCTGAGCTGGCTGATGCGCCGCGTGCTCTCGGGCCAGCGCGGCGGCGAGGCGGTGAGATCGGCGAGATGAGTCTCGAAGTCGAATCTCGGCACCACATCGTCGGGCTGAGGCTCGAGATAAACGCGCACGAGGCGTCCTTCGGCGGCCGGGTCGAAGAAGGGAAGGCGCGCGCCCGCGATCAGATCATGCACAAGCGCCGTGATGAACACGGTCTTGCCCGAGCGGGCGAGCCCGGTGACGCCCAATCTCACGGTCGGGGCGGCGAGGCCGCTTGCATATTCGCCGATGCTGCGAAAGGCATCGCCGATACCGCTGGTATAGGTGGAGATCGGCACGCCTCGCCAAGGTCCTTTCGTGCGCCGCCCATCGCAAGCCAAGGCGCCTCATAGCGCGATGGCTTGGCGCGCGAAAGAGTTGGTCACCAAGGTTATCGGCGTGAGCAGGCTTTCGCTGCCCAACAATTGGGCCAACGGATGGGCCACAAGCCATGAAATATGACGGAATTGCAATGACTCGGCTGCCGCCCTAACGCGCTCCTGTCAAGCCAAGTCTGCCGTCTTGACTTGTTGACTCGCTTCCGTAAATACGTGGCTGCCCGGCGGGGATCTCGACATCAGCGAGCCGGTCAAGGGAGCAGGGGCCGTTGAGCCCAATGACGAAACGAATGCGTCTGGATATGACTCTCATGCGGGCATTGAAAAAGAAGGTTCCTGACGACTATCGTCCTTCGGAGGATGAGCCGTTCATGAGCGAGCGCCAGCGGGCCTATTTCCGCCGCAAGCTGATGAATTGGCGCGACGAGATCATGCGCTCCACCAAGGAGACGCTGCAGCATCTGCAGGACGATTCGGCCCAGCATGCCGACATCGCCGATCGCGCGACCTCGGAGACGGAGCGGGCGCTTGAGCTCAGAGCGCGGGACCGCCAGCGCAAGCTGATTGCCAAGATCGATGCCGCCATCGCACGCCTCGACGACGGCACTTACGGCTATTGTGAAGAGACCGGGGAGCCGATCAGCCTGAAGCGCCTCGATGCGCGGCCGATCGCCACCTTGAGCGTCGAGGCGCAAGAGCGGCACGAGCGACGCGAGCGCGTCTATCGCGACGAGTAAGATTAATCGGCAGCCGATAGGGGCGTTGCCACCGCTTCGAGTGGTTTCCGCTCGGCCGCGATGCCAAAGCGCGCGGCAATGATGGCGGCAATCATCATCAGTACCGCGCCGAGCAGATAACCGCCGAACAGGCTAAGCCTCGACCCCGTGTCGATCAGCGCCCCGAACAGCCACGGAGCGCCAACCCCGCCGATCCCGGTTCCCACGGCATAGAAGAAGGCAATCGCCAGCGCGCGAATCTCGAGCGGAAAGGTTTCGCTTACGGTGAGGTAGGCCGAGCTTGCGGCCGCCGAGGCGAAGAAGATGACGGTCCAGGCGACCGTCTGCCCCGTCGCCGACAGAACGCCTCCCGCGAACAGCGCGCCGGTAATGGCAAGCAGAGCACCCGAGAGCCCATAAGTGATGGCGATCATCGGGCGCCGGCCGATCGTGTCGAACAGACGCCCGAGCAAGAGCGGCCCAAGGAAATTGCCTGCGGCAAAGGGCAGGAGATACCAACCGACCTGGCCGGCGTCGATCCCGTAGAAATCGGTGAGGACCAGCGCGTAGGTGAAGAAGATCGCGTTGTAGAAGAAGGCCTGCGCCGCCATCAGCGCGAGGCCTACAATCGTGCGGCGGCGATGAGTGTGGAAGAGCGTCCGCCACACCTCATGCAGCGGGGTGAAGTGCCGCGACTTGAGGCGGAATAAGGCGGGCTCGTCCTCAGGCACATGATGACCACTTGCCCGATGTCTGTCCTCGATCGCATCGACGATCTCGTTCGCCTCGTCATGCCATCCATGCGTCATGAGCCAGCGTGGGGATTCGGGGATCCATGAGCGCATGACGAGGATGCCAAGGCCGAGCACCGCACCGATGAAGAAGGCGGCGCGCCAGCCATAGTCCTCCGGCAGGACCGCCGGGTCGAGCAGCACGATGGAGGCGCCGGCGCCGAGCGCGGCTCCGATCCAGAAGCTGCCGTTGATGACGAGGTCCGCCCAGCCGCGATAGCGCGCCGGCACGAACTCCTGAATGGCTGAGGCGATCGCGGTGTATTCGCCGCCGATGCCGGCGCCAGTGAGGAAACGGAACAGGGCGAAGCTTGCGAAATTCCAGGACAACGCCGTCGCTGCCGTCGCCACGAGATAGACTGCGAGCGTGATGAAGAAGAGGCGTTTGCGTCCGAGCCTGTCGGTAAGCCAGCCGAAGACAAGCGCTCCGAGCACGGCGCCCGCAAGATAGAAGCTGCTCGCGAGTCCGACTTCGGCATTAGTGAGTTTGAGGACAGGGCTCTGTTTCAGAGCGCCAGCCATCGCGCCTGCAAGCGTCACTTCGAGGCCGTCAAGCACCCAAGTAATGCCGAGCGCCGCCACCACGAGTGTATGAAACCGCCCCCATGCGAGCCGATCGAGCCGCGCCGGGACGGCAGTCTCAACGCGTCCCGATTGCCGCTGCGCCGTCACCCTTTGTCGCCGGCTGCGCGCGGTTCGATCGGGAAGTCGAAGATCGTATCGGGGTAGGGCTCCCCTTCAAGCGTGAAGTGCCACCACTCCTTCGGGTAGTTCTTGAAGCCTTGGGCTTGCATGGCATCAACGAGGATCGTGCGGTTTGTGCGCTCCTCCTCGGTGAGCCCCGAGGCAACCGTGTTCGCCTTTACGTCGAAGCAGTCGAAGGTCGTTCCCATGGCAAGACTGCCGTCAGGCGCTTCGCCCGTCTGCGGCGCGGTGCAGGCACCCCCGCTTTGCGGTGCGGCCTCTTCACTCGGCGCCAGCGGGACCAAGGTGAGGTCCATGGTGGCGCCGCGCGAATGGCTCGAACGCGTCGCGATATAGTCGGGAAACAGAGCCGACTTCGGCAGGTTCGGGTAGTAGACCGCCTTCGCCTTCGGATCGTCCAGCGTCTTTGCCCATTCCACGAAGGACGCGACCGCCCGCGCGGGCCGGTAGCAGTCGTAGACTTTGAGCGCGAACCCTTTAGTGCGGACTTCGGTTTGGACCCGCTTCAGCGCTTCCGCCGCGGGCCTGACCAGCACGCATTCGGGAGCGTCGTAGCCGGCGACGGGGCTGCCTGTGAAATTCGTAGCGCCGGCATAACGCATGTCTTGCTGAATGGTCGGGTCGATATCGGTGAGATAGACGAAGTCCTTGGGCATCGCCTCGGCGCCGACGCTCGGCGGGCTCGCCATCACGCAGAGCGAGCCGAAGGCAACGCTAAACGTGGCGGCTCTGCGAAGTGGAAGCGGCATGATCGACCGAGCTTGGCATAAAAAAACTCCCCGCTGGAGGGCGGGGAGTGGAGAGGTTTGGGGGACTGACATGACCGGCCGGAGCCGGTCGGTGTCGGACCATTAGCAGGGAACTGCCGGCGCTCTTACGGCATAAGCGGTCGAAAGTACCGGCGTCGCCTCAACCACCTGCCCCGAAGGGCCGCCATAAGCTCGAAGCATTTGTTTACCTCAATCTCGGCGCTCCGACAAGCGAAACCGCATGTGGCAAATACGTCACAGTCAATGGAAAGAATGGGGGTCTTTGTCGCTATTTTTGGCTGAAATCTGGGGCGGGTCGAGTGTCGCTGCGGGCGATAATGACGTCTTCGAGCGGAGGTTCGAGATGAGGGCGTCCTTTGATCCCGGTCTCGACCACCATATCGACAGGGCCGCCGACGATGATGAGATGCTCGACATCGTCGCGGCGCACGAGCAGGAGCTTGCGCTTCTGATCGACGCTCGCCGTCTCCACCACCCCGAGCCGCTTTTCCCGCCGCCCGAAGCCTTGCCCATTGCGCCGGCCCGGGAAGAACGTCTTGAATGCCCAAGCGGTGAGGGCGAGTAGAGCCACCACGAACAGGCCGGCGGCCACGGCGAGGATGAGGGTGTCGAAAGTCATGGCGCTTGCTTCCTACCTGTTCAGGGCTAACAGCCCATTAACCACGCCAATGCGGAGAGATTCGGGAGTCCTTAGGACGCATGGGCCTGCTGTCGTTTCCGTGACAATGTCCGGCGAAGACGATTCGAATCGGGTATTTTCCGTCGCATGACTGATATCGACGCGCCGATGCGCTATTCAGAGCCGGCCACGGACTTGCCGACGCGCGACGGGAGCGTGGGGCTCGTCGTTTTGCTCGCCCTTACATTGGCGATCGCCGCCGTCAGCCTCGCCATGGTGTCCCGCGAGATCGCTGAGCCCTTCGTTCTCGCGATCCTTGCCGGCCTCGCCGTCATCGGCGTGTTCTGCCTCTTCGCAGGCGCCGTCGGTATCCTTTATTTCGGCCAGCGCCATGGCCGCAACGACATCACCAAGGCCTTTGTCGATAATCTGCCACAAGGTGCCTTGATCGCCGACGGCGCGGGGCGCGTGCTCTACGCCAACGAGGCCTATCGCTCCCTCCTCGGTCTCGATGCTGAAGCCGCCGTGCCATCGCCCGATCGCGCCTTTGGCGGCAATCCGCACCTTGCCGAGCCGATCTTCCGTCTGGCGCGGGCGGCGCAGCAGGGACGCGCCCTGAAGGAGGAGTTCCGCCTGCCGCCGCCGGGCGAAGGCGAGGAGGACGCCTTGGTTAGCCCGCGCTGGTTTCGCATCTCGGTCCAGCCCATGCCGCCAGACCCGCGCTCGGGCCGCAAAGGCGCGCTCACGGTGTGGCAGGTCGACGAGATCACGCAAGACCGCGCGCGCGAGGAAGCGAGCTTCGCTAAAGTGCAGGCGGCGATCGCCTATCTCGACAGCGCGCCGGCCGGTTTTTTTACCGCCGACGCCGACGGCAATATCGAATATCTGAACGCCACGCTCGCCCAGTGGCTCGGCCTCGACCTATCGGAGGTTGCCAACCGCCCGCTCAAGCTCGCCCAGATCATGTCGCAGGACAGCGCCGCACTCATCTCGCGCGCGGGGCGCGGTAGCCTGCAAGGCGCGACGCGGCGTTTCGATCTCGACTTCGTCAAAGCCGGCGGCACGAGCTTGCCCGTTCGCGTCCTGCATCGACTTCCGCGCGGAGGCTCGGGCGCGCTTGCTCATGCGCTCGTTCTCGCCCGAGGCCCCGGAGAGGCCGAGGAGGCAGGTGCCGCCGAACTCAGATTCGCGCGCCTGTTCCACTCGGCGCCCATTGCCATCGCCACGGTTGATTCGCAAGGCTTCATCAGCGCCAACAATGCCGCCTTCGTCCGCCTCTTCGGCGATGCCGCCGCCGATGGAAGCGGCAAAGCTCGGCTTGAGAGCCTAGTCGAGCCTGAG